>CAJIAW010000272.1_pt1 | contig 32186 bp, 20 predicted proteins | sample 9199241 | NCBI WGS metagenome assembly CAJIAW01 (sample SAMEA7708284, study PRJEB35096) | sediment metagenome | biome: marine neritic benthic zone biome [ENVO:01000025]; feature: sediment [ENVO:00002007]; material: shallow marine sediment [ENVO:03000034] sea grass bed [ENVO_01000059] ...
AAAAAAAAAAAAAACCGCCGGGGGTAACTTCCGCGCCCCGGCGGTCTTCCTCTTCATTTCGGTGCGTAGAAATCTGTCAGCTGAGCTTCCTGCCTCCCTCCGCGGCCCACTTCTCGAGCATGGCCGTGGTGACCGACTTCGGACGCTCGATCGCGTAGCCCAGGGCACGGTCCCAGGTGAGGTTGGCCAGGACCCCCAGGGCACGGCCGATGCCGAAGAGAACGGTGTAGAAGTCGTATTCCACGACGCCGTAATACCACTGGATGACGCCGGACTGGGCGTCGACGTTCGGCCAGGGGTTTTTCGCCTTGCCGTGCTCCATCAGAACGCCGGGGGCCACCTTGTAGATCAGGTTGACCAGCTTGAACAGCGGGTAGTCCGGCAGGTTCTTCAGGCAGAACTCCATCTGGGAGACGTACCGCGGGTCGGTCTTGCGCAGAACCGCGTGACCGTACCCAGGGATGACCTGCCCGCTTTTCAAGGTGTCCCACAGAAACTTCTTGAGCTCCTCCTCGGTGGGGAGCTTGCCGCCCAGCTTGTTGAACACGCCCTGGCACCACCCCAGCACTTCCTGGTTCGCCAGGCCGTGGAGCGGGCCCGCCAGCCCGTTGATCGCGGCGGAATAGGCGTAATAGGCGTCGGACAGGGCCGAGGCGACCAGATGGCCGGTGTGGGCCGAGACGTTGCCCGACTCGTGGTCGGAGTGAAGAATGAAGTACATCCGGGCCACATCGTCATACGGCTTGTCGATGCCCATCATGTGGGCGAAATTGCCGCCCAGGTCGAGCTTCGGATCCGGGGCGATCGGAGTATCGCCCTTGTACTTCATCCGGTAGATGTACGCGCCGATCGCGGGGAGCTTCGCCATCAGGTTGCAGGCGTCCTCGTACATCGGGTCCCAGTACTCCATCTTGGACATTCCCTCCGCGTACCGCTTGGTGAAGACCGACTCCCTCTGCATCGCGAGGATGGCCGCGGAGAACATGGTCATCGGGTGGGTGTCGCGGGGCATGGCCCGGAGGACATCGAAGACAAACTGGGGTATCTGGGCACGGGTCTTGAAATCCTCGACGACCGCCAGGGTCTGCTCCATCGTCGGAACGTCGCCGGTCATCAGGAAGTAGAAAAACCCCTCGACGTACGGATACTCGGAGCCTGGCACCTTGGGAAGGGCCGCAAACGATTCGGGAATGGTCTTCCCCCGGAAACGGATCCCCTCCTCGGGGTCAAGGTAGGAGATGTCGGTCACCAGGGAGCGGATTCCCCGGGCGCCGCCGATCGCCTGGGCGATCGTCACCTGGTCGATGATGATGTTCCCCATTTCCTTGGCAAGCTTGGTTGTGCGAGGACGATGCGCAGTGATCTTCTCGAAAAGTTTTTCCTTCATGGTCATCCTTTCCGCGACTTTTGCCATGCCGCAAGCCCCCTTTCACGGGATATGTGGGAATGCCCTTTCTCTCCGATAATCGCGCACACCGGGAAGTACGGAAACGATCCCTACTTTCCGCGGCGCCGAATCCCAACGAAAACCCGAGGAGCGCAAGATCAAGATGGAAATTTTTGTCTCACGGTGAAACCGTCACGCCCAGGATTCCGGGCTGCCGACAATATCCGAACTGTATGGTCTTGAAGCGAAAAGTCGCAGATTGTATACCGTATACAGACCCAGATCCTTAGATAACAGGAAATCTTCCCGCAAGTCAAGCCAAAAGGACGGCGGTTTGACATTGCGGCTTTTCCCTTGTAGTATAGGGCACTTATTTGATTCCTTGTTCCGGGGAACCGGAAACGCAGAGGGGGGCACCGGTGGGACTGTTCGACGAAACCGTTCTCATCTTCGACGGCGCGAGCGGGACGAACCTGCAGAACCTTTCCCTGCCGGCGTCGGCCTGGGGGAAGAACGAAGGATGCAACGAATATCTGAACCTCTCCGCTCCCGAGGCCATCGCGGAACTGCACGCGTCGTTCCTTGCCGCCGGAGCGATGGTGCTTGAAACGAACACCTTCGGCGCCAACTCCGTCGTCCTCGCCGAGTACGGACTGGAAAGCCGGATGGAAGAGATAAACCGCGCCGCCGTGGAAAACGCCCGGGGCGCCATCGCAGGGCAAGGGGGACAGGGATACGTCGCGGGATCCATCGGACCGACGACGAAGCTGCCTTCGCTGGGGCACATCCCCTTCGAGGAGATGTCCCAAGCGTATTCCTTGCAGGTCCGCGCTCTCGTCGAGGCGGCGGCGGACGTCCTGGTGTTCGAGACATGCCAGGACCTCCTGCAGGTGAAGATCGCCCTCGTGAGCTGTTTCAGGGAACTGGAACGGCTCGGCAGGGAAATCCCCGTCATGGTGTCCCTCACGGTCGAGACCTCGGGTACCTTGCTGGTAGGTTCGGACGTGGCCGCGGCCGCCGCGGCCATCGAACCGTTCCCCGTCTTCTCCCTGGGATTGAACTGCGCCACCGGGCCGGAGGGAATGAAATCCCACATCCGGTATCTGGGACGCACCTGGCCGGGCCGGATCTCCTGCATCCCCAATGCAGGCATTCCACAGGTCGTAGGGGGAGAGACGGTCTACCCTCTCGCGCCGGAGCAGTTCGCCGCGGAGCTTTCGGCGTTCGTCACGGAAGATGGAGTAAGCATCGTGGGCGGCTGCTGCGGTTCGACCCCGGAACACATCCGGCGCCTGGCGGAAAGCCTGGCCTCCGTGCGCCCCGCTCTACGCACCCCGGAGTGGAAACCGTCCCTATCGAGTCTCTACCAGGCCGTGGAGATCCGCCAGGAGATCCCGCCGCTTCTCATCGGGGAACGGGCGAACGCCAACGGGTCGCGCCAATTCCGCGAGCGTCTCCTCGCGGACGATTACGAAGGGGCGCTTGCGATTGCCCTGCAGCAGGAGGAGGACGGAGCCCACGCCCTGGATCTCTGTACAGCCTATGCGGGGAGAGACGAGAAGGTGGACCTTGCGGCCCTGACCCGCCTGTTCGCCCAGTCCGTCCGCGTCCCCACCGTGATCGACTCGACCTCGCCCGACTGCATCGAGGAGGCACTCAGGATCCACCCGGGGAAATGCCTCATAAACTCCATCAACCTGGAGGACGGCGGGAAGAACCTCGAGCGGATCTGCGGGCTGGCGAAGAAATACGGCGCGGCCGTGGTGGCCCTGACCATCAACGAACAGGGAATGGCGATGACGGCCGACGAGAAGCTTTCCACGGCGAAGGCGATCTACGACCTGGCCGTCCGCACATACGGGCTGCGCCCGCAAGACCTGCTTTTCGACATGCTGACATTCACGATCGGCTCGGGGGACCCGTCCCTCGGGGACGCGGCGGCGGAGACGATCGAGGCCGTCCGCCGGGCGAGGGAGGAACTGCCGGGCGCTTTCACGCTTCTGGGGGTGAGCAACGTCTCCTTCGGGCTGTCCCCGGCCTCCCGCCGGATCCTCAACTCGGTGTTTCTCCACGAGGCCATCGAGGCGGGGCTGACCGCCGCCATCATCGACGCCGGAAAGGTGCTCCCCCTGGCGAAGATCCCGGAGGAGGACCGCCGGGTCTGCCTCGACCTGATCTATAACCGGGGGGCGGAGGGGGCAAAACCGCCGCTGGAGACGTTCATCGAGCATTTCGCCGACACGACGACAAAGAAGGAGACCCCCGCCGAGGATAGCGGCGTCGCGGTGCCTTCGGAGAAGGCGCTCACCGATAAGATCGTCGGCGGCGACAGGGACGGGCTCGAAGACCTCCTGTCGATCCTGCTTTCCCGATGGCCTGCGGGAGCCGTGATCAACCAGATCCTTGTGCCGGCCATGCGGCACGTGGGGGATCTTTTCGGGCGGGGGGAGATGCTGCTGCCGTTCGTGCTCAAGTCCGCGGAGGTCATGAAACAGAGCGTGGACTACCTCCAGCCCTTTCTGGCCAAGGCCGACCGGGACACCGGCCGGAAGGTCCTGCTGGCGACCGTCGCCGGGGACGTCCACGACATCGGCAAGAACCTGGTCGACATCATCCTCTCCAACAACGGGTACCGCGTGATCAACCTCGGCATCAAGGTCCCTGCGGAGACGATCATCGGGAAAGCCCGGGAACACGGCGTCGACGTGATCGGCCTTTCCGGCCTCCTCGTCAAGTCGGCCATCATCATGAAGGAAAGCATGCCCCAGTACCGGGAAGCGGGGCTTTCCGTGCCTATCCTCCTCGGAGGCGCGGCGCTCACCAAAAAATTCGTGGCAGAGGAGTGCGTACCGGGATACGGGGGGAAGGTGGTCTACTGCGCCGACGCGTTCGCGGGTCTTACGGCGATGCAGGAGTTCGAGGCCGGAACGCTCCACTCCACGACGTATCGGGAGACGGGAAAGAAGGCGGCCGCGCCGGGGCGGAGAGAATCCCGGATCTCCCGCGACAACCCGGTTCCGGAGCCCCCGTTCCTGGGGGCCCGGCACATCACGGATATCCGGACGGACCTTCTCTTCCCCTACGTCAACGAGCAGGCGCTGTTCCGGGGACGCTGGGGGTACCGGCGGGGGAAGATGGAGGCCGAAGAGTACCGCCGGCTCGTCGAGGAAACGGTGAAGCCGTTGTACGAGAAGCTTACGCACCAGTGCGTGGAGGAGGGACTCTCGCGCCCGATGGTCGCATACGGATATTTCCGGTGCTTCTCCGAGGACGACACCCTCGTCGTGCAGCATGAGGGACGGGACCACGCCTTCCCCTTCCCCCGCCAGAAGAATCCACCGCATCTCTGCATCGCCGACTACTTCCGGACGACGGGGGAAGGCGGCGATATCGTGGGGTTTTTCGTGGCGACGGTCGGGGAGCGATTCGGGCAGGCGACGCGGGAGCTGTTCGAGGCGAACCGCTACCACGACTACCTGATGCTCCATGCGCTAAGCGTTGAGCTCACCGACGCCCTGGCCGAACACTGGCACGAAGTGATGCGGCGGGAACTGGGCATCGCGGGACAGAAGCCGTCCGGACCGGAGGGCTATGTCGTTCAGGAGTACCAGGGATCCCGGTACGGGTTCGGCTACCCGGCCTGCCCGGACCTGGAAGCCCACCGGCCGGTATTCGAGCTGATCCGGCCCGAAGCGATCGGGGTTACGCTCACCGAGTCGATGGAGATGGTGCCCGAACAGACCACCTCCGCCATTGTCGCGCACCACCCGCAGGCGAAGTATTTCGCCATATAACCTTCCGAAGGAGGGAAACCGTGAAGAAGTACATCTGCACGAACTGCGGGTACGTGTACGATCCCAAGAAGGGCGACCCCATGGGGGACATCCCCCCGGGCACGGCCTTCGACGCGTTGCCGGACGAGTGGGTGTGCCCCATGTGCTACGCGCCCAAGTCGGTCTTCGACGAGCTGGAGTAGGGGATGGAAGGGATCCTCGACAGGATGAAGAAGTCCCCGATCGTATTCGACGGGGCCATGGGGACGATGATCTACGACCGCGGGGTCTTCATCAACACCTGCTTCGACGAGCTAAGCCTTACGAACCCGAAACTCATCAGCCAGATCCACAGCGAATACATCGAAGCCGGCGCCGAGGTGATTGAGACGAACACCTTCGGAGCCAACCGCATCGCCCTTCGGCCGTACGGGCTTTCCGAGAGGGTTAAGGAGATCAACCGCCAGGCGGTGAGAATCGCCCGGGAGGTCGCGGGGGACCAAGTATACGTCGCCGGCGCCGTGGGCCCCTGCCTGCGTCCCGACCAGATCATGCCGGACGATCACACCGTCGAGGTGGAGGAGGCCTTCGTCGAACAGATCGGGGCGCTGGTCGCGGAAGGGATCGACCTCGTCGTGCTGGAGACGTTCACCCACCTGAAGGAACTCCAGCTGGGCGCCCGGACAGCCAGGCGACTCGGCACCCCGGTGCTTGCGTCTTTCGTCCTGAACGACAGGGGAGAAACCGCGATGGGAATGAAGGCGGCCGCGCTCGCCTGGGCGCTGGACGCCGACGAAAACGTGGACGCCATCGGGATCAATTGCGGAACCGGTCCCGCCGGGGTTTTCGACGCGCTGCAATCCGTACTTCCCCAGGTTTCCCGACCGGTCATCGTGATGCCCAACGCGGGGTTCCCGCGCGATGTCGGCGGGCGCCTGCTTTACCTGACCAGCCCGGAGTATTTTACCGAGTACGCCAAGAAGTACATCGAACTGCGTGTCCGGGGAGTCGGCGGCTGTTGCGGCACCACCCCGGCGCACATACGGGTTGCCAGCCGGGCAATCAAGTCGCTGAGCGGGGTGAAGAAGCACGTGGAGGTCCGTCCGGTCGCACAGCAGGGGGTCCTGATCCAGGTCATACCCCCCGAGAGGAAATCGAGGCTGGCGCGCAAGCTGGTCGAGGGGAAGAAGGTCACCAGTGTGGAAATCCCCCCTCCCCGCTCCAGCGATCTCTCGGGGATGCTCGCCAAGGTGAGAAAATGCGCCGAGGCGGGGATCGATGCGATCAACATTCCCGACGGGCCTCGGGCCAGCGCCCGCATCTCCCCGATGATCGCCGCCATCACGATCCTTTCGGAGGTCGGTATCGAGCCGATCCTCCACTACTGCTGCCGGGACCGCAACCTCATCGGGATGCAGTCGGACCTCCTCGGCGGATTCGCGGCCGGCCTGGCGAACTTCCTGATCATCACGGGGGATCCCCCCAAAGTGGGCGACTACCCACAGGCCACGGGGGTCTTCGACGTGGACGCGATCGGGCTCACGCAGATGGCGGCCAACCTAAACCGGGGTTTCGACATCGGCGGGAACCCGATCGATCCCCCGACCGCCATCTTCCTCGGGGTAGGGGCAAATCCGTGCGCAGTGGAGATGGAACGGGAGATCGACCGCTATTTCCGGAAGATCGACGCGGGCGCCGAGTTCGCCACCACCCAGCCGGTCTTCGACGTGGAGGCCCTGTTCCGCTTTCTGGACCGCGTGGAGGGATATGAGCGGCGCATCCCCGTCATCGCGGGAGTCTGGCCACTTGTCAGCTACAAGAATGCCGAATTCATGAACAACGAGGTCCCCGGCGTCGTCGTCCCCCGGGAAATCCTCGATCGGATGTACCGGTGCCGGACCAAGGAGGAGGCCCGCCGGGCCGGGATCGACATCGCGAGGAAGACGATCGAGCAGGTCTCTTCCCGGGTAAGCGGGTTCCAGGTGAGCGCCCCTCTGGGCAGCGTGGAAATTGCCCTCGACGTGCTGAAAAAGGGGCGGTAAGAAAGATTTCCCCGTTTGTTGACATCGGCCACACCCATCCCTATAAATGTCCTATGGCGGATGGAAGCGATCTCAGGTTTTCCGAGGACCATCTCTGGGTCATGGAAATGGGCGATACCGCTCGTATCGGGCTTTCCGATTATGCCCAGGAACAGCTCGGGGAGATCCTGACCGTGACACTGCCCGAGAACGGAAGGTTCGTCGAGCAGGGGGGGGCGGTGGGCGAGGCTGAATCGCAGAAAACCGTCGTTGAGCTGGTTTCTCCCATCTCCGGCACCATCCGGGCCGGAAACGAGAACGTCGTCGAGGACCCTTCCATGATCAACGTCGACCCGTATGGGAAGGGGTGGCTCGTCGAGGTCGAAATCGCCGAGCCCGAGGAACTGGAGCAGCTCATGGACTACGACGAGTACGAGCTGTTCATCGAAGACTGACCTAAAAGCGGTCTACTTCTCCTTCAGGATCCTGTCCAGCGACCCCTGCGCCGATTCCAGGAGTTCCCGGCTCAGCTCGTAGTTGTGGGTCCCTCGGCCGTCGGTAACGATCCGGTAATTCGTCTCGGCTCCCTTGAGGAGCTTCCTCTCCTCGTCGACGTTCTTTCCGATCTTTCTGCTGCGTTCAAGATACTCCCGTGCCTCCTCGAGCCCCACCGCGATGGCATTCTCCTTCGCGGTGATCTCCTCCTTCCAGTCGATGAGCATCTTCCCGTACTCGGCGTCGTGGCACTCCACGCACTTGCCCTTGACCGTGAGAACGGTCTGTGTCCCCTCCTTAAGTTCGTGGCAGTCGGTGCAACCCACATCTTCCTGGGCCATCACGTCGGGTTGGGGGGCGACGCCGGCCGGCTCGACCTTCCCGTCGTAAAGCGATTTCTGCGCCTTGTGGCACTGCCCGCAGTCGATGTCCCGGCTCTCGTGGTGGCACGCCATGCACTCCGTCTTGGTGACGATGCGCATCTTGTGCTTGTCCGGGGAGTGGCACGTTGTGCACTGGATCTCCACGTCCTCGACGTGCAGCGAGTGGGGGAAGCGAACCTCCATCTCCCGGAAGAAGAGATCCCTGGGAGGCTGGACCCGCTGGTGACACAGGGTCAGACAGTAGGCGGACGAACTCGCGAGGATGGCCGGCCGGGGAGGCCTGCCCGAAAGGCCCGCGGTCTTATATGCCGCGGATACCTGTTCGTATCCCGCCTTCACGATCTTGTAGGCGTACTCGATGTTGTGGGCTCCGCGCCCGGCTTTCAGCAGATTGAGATTGGCGCGGGCATCCGCCACCAGCGCCCGGGCATCCGCGAGCTTCCCCGATTTCGCCACGCCGGTCCCGACGGCCCTCTCTCCGGAGGCGACGATCGCCTCCATATTGGCCACGAGGATCCGAGCCTCGCGGATCCAGTCGTCGAGCATCCGGTCGTAGTTCTTCCCGTGGCAGACGACGCAGCTTTTCCGCTCGGCCGTAAGCTTCTTTTCACCGGGGAAGGCGATCCCTGACTCGAGCACCTGCACGGACCTCGTGTGGCACCCGTCGCAGGAAACCTGGGCCGAGAACATCCTCGACGGGGTGTCCGCAACGCCACGCGCACCCGCCCCCATGTACATCTCCTTCTGGTAGTTGTGCAGCTGCTTGTGGCAGGAGTCGCACTGGACCTCGAAGGTCTTGACCAGCTCGACCTCGCCGTGCCGGATCTCCTCGTGGCACTGAACGCACCGGATCGCGTTCTGTGTGACGTGCCTCCTGTGGAGAGCAAGCGGGTCGGACTTGCCCTCAAGCCTGCCGACGTGGCAGTCGAAGCAGCGGGCGTTGTCGACCCTGCCGTCCCCCTCCGCAACCCGGAGGTGGCACTGTTTGCACTGCACGCCGATCTCCAGGTAGGAGTCGTGGGAGAAGGTGAACCCGCTGTGGTCCACCGTCTTCTTCGGAGTGCCGTGGCACCCGGGGCACCCGCCGAGGGCCTGCCCCTGGCTGATTCCCTTGAAGTGGCACAGGAAGCAGACGTTCTTGTCCACCGAGACGTGCTCTCCCTGCACGATGGAATAGTGGCACGACGTGCACCGGAGCTTCTCCCCGCGCCTTAAGTTCTCCATGTGGTCCTGGTGGTCGAACAGGATGGCGCCGACCCAGGCCTCCCCCTGCTCGATGCGCCACTCGTGGCAGCCTTGCTGAAGGCACGCCTTGTCCGGCACGTTTGCTCGGGGCCTGGGGTTGTACAGGCCGGTCCAGTACTTGAGCGTCGTCACCGTGATGAAGACCGGAGAGAAGGAGTGGCACTTGATACAGGTGACATCCGCGTGTTGGGATGTCTTCCAATCGTCGTAGAACGGATCCATGTAATGGCAGACGACGCACGACTTGGGAAAATTGGCGGCGACGAAGAAAGCCCCGTTGAACAGGATCAGGATCCCCAGCACCACCCCCCCGATCGCCATGAGCGGCTTCCGGTACCGGACGACCAGATCCCACCAGGCAAGTAACATCTCTCTCATCGGCCGGGTCCCTCCGCTCCTTCCTGCTTCGCCCTCTTCGCCATGATCTCCTCGTACTCGAGCGGGTGCTCATCCTTCATCTCATGCTCCGAGATCCGCCCGTGCCACCACATGAGCGTCCCCGGGAACCGGTCGGGGTTGAAATGGACGTTGTAGAAGTGCCAGATGACGATGGCCAGCGTGGCGAGCAACGCCTCGTCGCTATGCATCTCGTGGGCCACATCCAGGATGTACTTCGGAAAATATTTCAGGACGATCCCCTCGAACCACAGGAAGAGCCCCGAGCCGATCATGATGACGCACCCCCAATAGACGGCCCAGTAGTCGAACTTTTCGATGTAGCTGAACCGGCCGAACCGCGGTTTCTCCTCGGTCTTCCCCAGGAAATGGCGGACGTTCTGCACCGCGTCCCTTGCGTCCTTGGGAGTGGGGATCAGGAGCACGAAATCGCGCCTCCCCCGCCGGGAGAGAACCGTATAGAAGAGGTGGTGCACCATGAAGTAGATGAGCATCACGGCGCCGGTCCGGTGGACGATAGTGGTGTTGTGGATCCCCCCCCAAAGATTCACCAGGATCCGGGACAGGGCGAACTCGGGGAACTTGATCGGCATCCCGGTGACGATCAGGATGATGACCGAGGTGAACATCACCATATGCTGGAAACGGAAGTTCCGGTTGAACCGCTCGAACATCTCCCCTTCCTCGTGGAGTCTCTCCCGCCTCTTCTCCTCGCGGCGTCTCCGTTCCTCCTCCTTGCGCTCCTTGGCCGTGCGGATGCGTCTTTCCCGCTCCACCTCTTCGAGAACGCGGGCCCGGACCTTCTCCCGGATCTTCCCGGCTTCGGAGGGATCAAGATCGGCGGTCTCCTCCCCAACGGCGGTCTCGATCTCCTGTTCCAGGATCTGCCGCTTCGGATCCTTCCTGTCGTTCATGGACATTCGTTCTCTCTCCCGCTCATGGTTTTCGTCCTTTGGCCAACCGCCCCAGATCCGTCTCTACTCGCCGCGAAGCCTTCGGGTCCGCCCGTACATGTCGAGGAAGATGTGCGCGATGAGGGCGAGCATCGTGCCGATCGTGAGATATTTGAAAAACAGGGCCGTGTAATAGATGATCCCGGATTCCTTGTCGTGGGAATCGACGTGCATCTTCCCTAACGCGAAGTTGGGATTGGCCCCCGGATGGCACTTCCCGCAGGTGGCGGGCACGTTTCCCGGGTTGACGAGCGACAGAGGGTCCTCCGGCGGACGGATGTCGTGGATGCCGTGACACGAGGCGCAGTTGGCCACGGTCCGGGAGCCGAAACTGCTCGCCACCCCGTGGAACGAGTTCTTGTACGTGGCAACCTGTTCCGCCTCGATCCCGAACTTGCTCATGATCGTCACGGAGGCGTGGCACGTCGAGCACTGCTCCGCCACGTGGGTCGCGTACACGGAGGACTTCGGGTCCTTGTGGTCGTATATCTTGTGCTCCCCGTGGCAGCCGGTGCACGCCGGGGCTTCCGCGACTCCCTTGTACACCGCCACGCCGTGGATCGACGTCTTGTACTGGGCGTAGATCTCGATGTGGCACCGTCCGCACGTCTCCGCGACGCTCAGGCGGGAGACGTCCGATCCCGGGTCCTTCACCTTGAAGATGGCGTGGCTTCCGTGGCAATCCTGGCACAGGGGGGCCTTCGCGTTCCCGCCGGCGATCGCCTTGCCGTGGACCGACCCGAAATATTCCAGGTAGGCGTCGGACTCGGGAGCCCCTTCCGCGTTCCCCTTGTAGTGGCAGTGGGTGCAGGTCACGCGCTTCGGGCGCTGCCGGTGGGGAATCTCGCTCACGTCGAAATGGCAGTCCACGCACGTCTTCTTTTCGTGGACGGACCCCTTCAGGCTGTCCTCCGTCGCGAACAGGTCCCGGATCTTCCCGTCTACGAGGATCTTCCGGAACTCCGGCTTCCCGTGACAGAGCGTGCACTTTTCCAGCGAGATTTTCGCCTCCGCGGGGGTCCAGAATCCCTGGGCGACGACCCCCAGGGCGATGAAGATCCCTGCTGCGAGGAACTTCCCCCTCATATCGCCCCTTCTCCTTTTAGTTTCTCGTATTCCGCAGGATGCTCCTCCTTGAGCCACTCGACATCCACTTTCCCCGTCAGCCACGCCCGGTTCATCGGGAACACGGACGGGTGCAGGTGGACGATGTACAGGTGCCAGAACAGGAGGACGACGAAAATGAGCAACCCCTGGTACCCGTGAATGATCAGGGTCAGATCGAGGACGAACTTGGGTAGGAACCTCATCGAGAAATTCTCGGCCCAGAGGATGAAACCGGTCACGGAGATGAGGAAGACGCCGGTCGTGGCTCCCCAGTACTGGAACTTCTCCTTGTATCCGTATTTTCCGAAGCGCGGGTACTCGTCGCCCATCCCGAGGTTGAACCGCATCGCCTGGAGGAAATCGTCGAAATCGCGCCGGGTGAGCCAGAGTTCTCCGAGTTCCCGCTTCCCCTCGCGGGAAAACAGCATGTAGAAGGCGTGGTAGACGAGCTGGGCCATCAGGAAGACGGCCGCGCTCCGGTGGATGATGCCCCGGAACATTACCCCGCCCTCGATGCGAATCACGGCCGCCGCCAGCCAGTTTTCGTGGTACATCAGCGCAAAGCCGGTCGCGGCGAGGACAAGGAGGGAAACCATCAACAGCATGTGCTGCACCCGGAACAGAAACGACATGCGTTCCACGGTTACCGGGGTGCGGGATTCTTCGCTCATCGGGGTCACTCCTTCGTCCCTTTCGCTTTTGCCTTTGCGCGGCGACGCCTCCCCAGCAGGTCCATGCCCACGTGCAGAACGAAAAGGGTGACGAGCACGCCGATGAAGATCGTATAGAAGACGCGAACCGCGAAGACCCCCATCGCCTTCTCGGGGGTCACCTCCACGTGGATAGACCCTTTGGCGAAGTTCTCCCCCGCATTGGGGTGGCACTTCCCGCATGTCCCGGGCAGGTTCTTCTTGTGGACCAGGGAAGCGGGGTCCGCGGCCGGAAGGATTTCGTGGAACCCGTGACAGGAAGCGCAGTTGGCTGCCCTGGTCATCCCGTATTCGAGGGCGATCCCGTGGAACGAGTCCATGTAGGTGGAGAATCGCTTCTTCGGCAGGGCATAGCGGGTGGAGATCGCCTCCTTGTCGTGGCACGCCGAGCAGGTCCGGGGGATGTTTTTCACATACACCGCCGAGGCGGGGTCGGTGATCTTCGTGATCGTGTGCTCCCCGTGGCAGTCTGTGCACACGGGGGACTCCGCGATTCCTCCGCGCATCCCCTTTCCGTGGACGGAGCGCTCGTACTGCTCCAGGATGCCGGAGTGGCACTTCCCGCAAAGCGTCGGGATGTTCTGCCGGTGGGTCGCGGACCGGGGCTTGTCTCCCGCGAGGATCAGGTGGTTCCCGTGGCAGTCCGGGCAGACCGCGGAGCCCAGGAGGCCGGATTTCTTCGAGGCCATCCCGTGGACGCTTTCCCGGTATGCGGCCATCACCTTCTGGTCGGGCAGGGCGTATTTCTCCTCGATCACCTTGTCGTCGTGGCACTGCAGGCAGACACCGACGATGGTGAGACGGAAGGTGCGCGCCTCCGGGTCCTGCACCCTGCGGATGTCGTGCTTGCCGTGACAGTCGTCGCACCCCGGCACGTCCAGGTTCCCCTTCGCGCCAACGATCCCGTGGGTGCTCTGGGAGTACGACTCCGACGAATCGGGGTGACATCTTCCGCACGAGACCGTGGCCAGCTCCCCGTGCGGCGCCGTCGCGTCCTCGTGGCATGCGGTGCACGCGGCCTCCCCGTGAATCGACGCAAGGTACGTCTTCTCGTCGACGAACAGCGACCGGACCTTCCCGTCGGGCAAGGTCATTTCGATCGTCTTGTCGCCGTGGCAGTCCTGGCAATCCCCGACCGTCGGGCCCGCGTTCCCCGTCGTGGCCATGCCTCCTACTGCGGCCGCCAGGAGTCCGGCCATAACGAACGATCGCAACGGTTTCATTTCTCCTCCGTCAGCAGCGTGGTCGTTCCCGGGATCTTTTCCCTTCCGTGCTACTCCCGCTCCTCGATCTCCTCGAGTTCAAGCGGGTGCTCGTGTTCCATATGGTAGCGGGAAAGCTTCCCGTCGATCCAGGTAAATGACATGGGGGCGAAATCCGGGTTGATGATCACGTAGTACAAGTGCCACACGAAGATCGCAAGGGTGGCCAGAATCGCCTCATAATAGTGGACCAGGGTGGCGACGTCCAGCCCCCACATCGGAATCCGCTTCAGGGTCTCGTTCTCGAACCAGAGCATGAATCCCGTGACGATCATGACGATCGTGCCCCACACGAGGGCAAGGTATTCGGCCTTCTCCACGTAGCTGTACCGGCCGAACTTCGGCTTGTGGTCGGACAGACCTGCGTAGTATTTGAGCATCGCCACGACATCGTGAGCGTCCTGCAGGCGTGGCATCATCCTCGCCAGATGGTCCCGCCCGCGCACCGTGACGACGGCGTAGAAAACATGGTATACTGAGGTTACCACCATCACGATTGCGGCCGCCCGGTGCCCATCTCCCCGCAGGGTGACGTTCGTCGCGTCCGACAGGAACGGGATCGACCATTTGAACTTGAGCGCGAATCCCGTGATGACGAGGACGAAGAAGCTCAACAGCGTCAAAAGGTGCTGGATCCGCTCGGAGCGGTTCAACCGTTCGTAGCCGGGGTGCGACCACTCCCGCCTCTCCCGGTAGAGGGCCTGCATCTTCCGGAAGTAGTCGGCCCCGTTGTGGAGGAGCATCCCCCCGATGACGAGGACGATCAGCCAGATGTAGATGTTCTCCACCCAGTACTTGACGGTGCCCCCGATCCCGCCCGCGCCGGCGTGGATGTTTCCCTTGGCGAAATTATCCGTCGCACCGGGGTGGCACTGCCCGCAGGTCACCGGCAGGTTCTTCGGATTCACCGTGGAACGGGGGTCGGAGGTTCCAAAGATCTCGTGCACCCCGTGGCAGGAGGAGCAGCTCGCGACGGTCCTGTCGCCCAGCCGCTGGGAGAGGCCGTGGAAGCTGTCCCGGTATCCCTTGACCTTGCCGGTCTCGATGCCGTACCGGGCCGCAAGCTTCTCGGCGGCGTGGCACGAGGGGCACGTCTTCTCGGAGATGGCCATGAAGGAAACCGCGGAGTCGGGATCCTCCGCCTGGCGGATCTCATGCTCCCCGTGGCAATCGGTGCATCCGGGGGCATCGGGAACGCCGCGGTAAAGTGCCACCCCGTGCACGCTCTCGCGGAAGATCGTGAAAACGCCGTAGTGGCATTTCCCGCACGTCTCCGGGATATTCCTCCGGTAAATGAGGGAGAGTGGGTCGAACCGGTCCCTGAGATCGTGGGCCCCGTGGCAGTCGACGCAGGAGGCGGATTTATTTAAGCCTTTCTCCACGATCGCAACGTTGTGGATGCTCTTCTCATACATCCTTGCCGCGCCGGGAATGGCGATCCCCCCCCTTTCGATCACCTCCCTGTTCCCGTGACATCGGGTGCACGTTTCGGCGATATTCCGGAAATAGACCGGAGAAGAGGAAAGGGTCGACCTGGGGATCTCGTGCGCTCCGTGACAGTCCTTGCAGCGGGGGGCCTCGATCCCCGCCATCTTCCTGTACCCGACCACATGGCGGCTCTTTGCGTACACGTCAGCCACCTCGGAGTGGCAACCGGAGCAATCGACCAACTTGAGCCGCGCCGTGTGCGGCAGTTCCTCGACGTCCTCGTGGCAGTCCGTACAGGAGAGGTCCGCATGCACCGACGTATCGTACTTCTTCGCGTCCACGTGCTGGCCGATCCCCGGGAAGGGAGAGGCGATCCGGTGGGGCTTCTCGGGTCCCCCGGGGGTTACATTCGACTCCCGGTCCTCGGCCGACCAGGAGAGGATGTCCGGGTCCCCGTGGCAGTCGAGGCACTCGGAGTTATCCAGTGCCCACGGCGAAGACGGCGTTAAAGCCAGAAAGACAGCCACTACCCCAATCAGGCCTGCAAAGCGGGTTCTTCCCCGGCGCAAGGGGAACATGAGCGGTCCCTTCCTTTCCTTATGGAAAATATGAGGCGGGTTCAACGCCGCTTCCCTTTATGCTACCCATTACGGTTATTGTCGACTGTATACATAACGCAACAAAAATCAAGAATCAAGACGAATTTTCCTCCCGGGCGGGTACTCGCGACTTTTGGTAAAATTTTCTCCTAAAAAAATTCGACGGTGCATCTGGAACAAGAAGGTGGTCCTCCCTGTTGTCCTGAGGTGATGGTCGAATCCCGACAGGTCCCCTCCCGTCCGGGGCGATGCGGCACATGCCCGGCCGTTTCCGCTTTCCCCTCCGGACCGGGACGAAACGGGACTTCGCTGCCGGGCGAAAGCATCATGGTCCTAAAAATTCCCGTCCCCCGCCCATACCAGGGGAAAAACGCTCGGGACAGGAAGCCGCATGCGGAAAGAAGTGCTGTTTTATTTTGGGGAAAATCGACCGTCCAAGGGGAGTTACAAAAATTTCCGTTTTTGCCCGCCTTTTCCTTGACAGGGCCACCCGGACACCATATCTTGTATGCGTTATGATCTTCGACCACAAGATACACTACCGTTAAAGTGGAATAATACCTACAGGGGAGCAGCCAAAATGGAAGTGAACCCCCCGGTTTCCACGCCCACCATCACCGCGGGCGGCAAGCCGGAGACCCCTTTTGTCTCCGGAATCAGGGATCTTCCGGACCACCCTCCGAGCGAGTGGGTCGAGATGATGTTCGCGAAGTACGGCCCGATGGCGATCTCGGAGAATGCCCGTACGGTGCTCGAACGCCGGTACCTCAGGAAGGACCCCGAGGGGAAGAGGCTGGAGACCCCCGAACAGATGGTCGCGCGCGTTTCCTACGACATCGCGATGGCGGAGGGGCTCTTCTACGGATCCGTGCCGGAGGTCGTCTTCCGATGGGCGGAGAGGTTCTACGCGATGATGATCCTCCTCGACTTCATGCCCAACTCGCCCACCCTGATGAACGCCGGGCAGGAACTGCAGCAGTTGTCGGCGTGCTTCGTGCTCCCCGTCGACGACTCGATGGAGTCGATCTTCGAGGCGGTCAAGAACACCGCGCTCATCCATAAAAGCGGAGGCGGAACCGGATTCTCCTTTTCCCGTCTGCGCCCGAAGCACGACGTCGTCAAGTCCACCAAGGGCATCTCGTCGGGGCCGATCTCCTTCATGACGGTGTTCGACGCCGCGACCGAGACGATCAAGCAGGGGGGGACAAGACGCGGAGCGAACATGGGGATCCTGCGGGTCGACCACCCCGACATCCTCGATTTCATCTCCTGCAAGATGCAGAATGACCGCCTGAACAACTTCAACATCTCCGTGGCGCTCACCGAGGACTTCATGAAGGCGGTGGAGACGGAAGCGGATTACGAGCTTGTCAACCCGCACTCCCGGAAGGTCGTCGCGCATCTCCCCGCCCGCGAGGTGTTCGAGAAGATCGTGGACGCCGCGTGGCGGAACGGGGAACCGGGGATCGTCTTCCTGGACCGGATCAACCGGGACAATCCCACGCCCAGGATCGGCGCCATCGAGAGCACGAATCCATGCGGCGAACAGCCGCTTTTGCCCTACGAGAGCTGCAACCTGGGCTCCCTCAACCTCTCCGGCATGGTGTCGGGAGATAACGGGAGCGTCCGGATCAACTACGAGAAGATGCGCGAAACGGTCCACGACGCGATCCGTTTTCTGGACAACGTGATCGACAGGAACAACTACCCCCTCAACGAGATCCGCCAGATGACGATGGGGAACCGGAAGGTCGGGCTGGGGGTGATGGGGTTCGCCGACATGCTCATCAAGCTGGGGATCCCCTACAATTCGGACGAGGCCCTTGCCGTCGGCCAGGAGGTGATGAGCTTCATCCATGAGGAATCCGCCAACGCCTCGTCGCTTCTGGCGCACGAGCGGGGCCCGTTCCCGAACTACGAGGTGAGCGTTTTCCCGGACAACGGGAAGATCGCCCGGCGCAACGCCACCACGACGACGATCGCGCCGACGGGGACCATCAGCATCATTGCCGGGTGCAGCAGCGGCATCGAGCCCATCTTCGCCCTGTCGTTCATCCGCAACGTGATGGACAACGACCACCTCGTCGAGGCGCATCCCCTCTTCGCGGAGGAGATGAAGCGTCATGACATCTACTCGGTGGAGCTGATGAAGGAGATCTCCCGGAAAGGGACCCTGCACCAGGTGGAAGGAATCCCGGAGGAGGTGCACAGGGTCTTCGTGACGGCCCATGACATCTCCCCCGAGGCGCACCTGCGGATGCAGGCCGCCTTCCAGAAGCATGTCGACAACGCCGTATCCAAGACGGTGAACTTCCCCTCGGACGCAACCCGGGAGGACATCCGCAAGGTCTATCTCCTCGCCTACCGGCTGGGCTGCAAGGGGGTCACCGTCTACCGGGACAAGAGCCGGGAGGAGCAGGTGCTGAACATCGGCGAAGTGAACCGGACGGAACCGGCCCAGGCGCCCGCCGAGACGGCGAGGGAATCCGGCTACGTCTCCACCCGCCCCCGCCCCGACACCCTCATCGGGGTCACCAAGGAGATGAGGACCAGCTGCGGAAAGATCTACGTGACCATGAACTGCGACGAGCAGGGGATCTTCGAGGTTTTCAACCAGATGGGAAAGGCGGGAGGATGTGCCGCCTCGCAGTCCGAGGCGATCGGGAGGCTCGTTTCCCTGGCCCTCCGCTCGGGGGTCAAACCCGACATGATCGTCAAGCAGCTGAAGGGAATCTCCTGCCACCTCCCGGCATGGGCCGGAAGTGGCACGAAGATCATGTCGTGCGCGGACGCGGTGTCCAAGGCCATCGAATGGTACATCGACAACGTCAACCGGATGTTTCCCTCCAACGCCTTGCCGGTGGAATCCCCGCTCTCCGTCAACGGGAAGAACGCCCCCCAGCAGGTGAGCGCTCTCGGCAGCGAGGTGTTCGAGATCTCGCGGGGCGCGTGCCCCGACTGCGGCAGCCAGGTCGAGATGCAGGAGGGGTGTCTCAAGTGCCGTTCGTGCGGGTTCTCGGAATGTTAAACGACTTCGAGGGCAACGTTCCCTCCTATCTCGGCAATATGTCTTGAAGGCCCCGTTTGTAACACTCGAGGGGATCGAAGGATCCGGCAAGACGACGCAAATCGGGCTTCTGTCGGAATACCTCACCGCGAAAGGGATTCCCCACATCGCTACCCGCGAACCGGGCGGAACCCCCTTGGCCGACGAAATCCGCGGACTCCTTCTTTCTCCGCGCGAGGAGCGGGTCTTCCCCGAGACCGAACTGCTCCTCTACGAGGCTGCGCGCGCTCAGCACGTTCACGCGGTTATCCTCCCCGCCCTCTCCGCGGGGAAAGCCGTCCTGTCCGACCGTTTCTTCGACGCCACCTCCGTCTACCAGGGATTTTCCCGCGGGATCGACGACTCGCAGATCGAGGGATTGAACTCCTTCGCCTCCGGAGGTCTCATACCGGACCTTACCTTTCTCTTCGACATCGACCCCGAAAACGGTTTCCAAAGGCTCCACGGCCGGGGAACGAAACCGGACCGGATGGAGTCCGAGACCAAGGAGTTCCACCGGAAGGTCCGGGAAGGGTACCTCCGCTTGCAGAAGGAGCATCCGGACCGGATCGTCCGGATCGACGGGTTGCCCCCTGCCGACGAAGTGTTCCGTCACGTGCGGGCGGGAGTCGCGGCGCGGTTCGGATGGTAGGGACATTCGGGGACGTACACGGGCAGGACAGGGCGGTCGGCCTCCTGCTGCGCTACCTCGACACCGGCAATGTCCCCCCCGGTCTCCTGTTCTTCGGGGAAGAGGGGGTCGGGAAGGAAATGGCGGCATCCGCCTTCGTTTCGGCCCTCTTCTGCCGGAACCGGGGTACGACAGGCGGGTGCGGGACGTGCCACGACTGCCGTCTGCACGCATCGGGATCTCACCCGAATTTCCTGCGCGTCTCGCCGGAGAAACAGAACATCCTGATCGACGACATCCGGCGTCTTCAGGAGGAGTTGTCGCTGAAGGCGTTCTCGGACCGGCCCCGGGCCGTCCTCATCGCCCCGGCAGACAAAATGACGATCCAGGCCGCGAACGCTCTCCTCAAGACGCTCGAGGAACCTCCGCCGGGAACGCACCTCCTCCTTGTCGCGCACCGGATCTCCCGCCTCCCCCCTACGATCGTCTCCCGTTGCCAGAAGATATCCTTCTCCCCCCTCACGCCGAGGGAAGTGGAGGAGATCCTGGCCGGCATCCCCGGGATCGGCAGCCGTTATCGCCCCGAGGAGATCCGCGGGGCGGCGGCATGTTCGGGAGGAAGCCCCGGAAGAGCGCTCGAAGTGCTAGAAGAAGCCGGAGGGGAGAGGGAGAAGTGGGTCCGACTCCTGTCCTCGCCGGACCCGGCAGCCATTACCGAAACCGCCGCTTCGTGGAAGGGGGCGGCGGACCTCTCGCGGAAAATCGCGGCACCCCTCTCCGTCGTGCGGGACATCGCCCTCTTATCTTCCGGTACGGAAAAGGGTATAATAAATGAGGATTTGAAGAACGCGCTTCGCGCAGCCGCCGGCCGGAAAACCCCGGAAGGCTGGGGCCGGGCGCTAAAGGCGCTTCTCTCCATGTCCCGCATGCCTCCTCAGGCTCAGAAACAGCTCATGGTGGAGGCATTTTTGTTCGAATTTCACAGGAAGGGGTAGCTCCCCCATGGATGTGGCCGGAATCCGGTTCCGGGGCCTTTGCAAGATGAACCACTACGATTGCACCGGGACCTCCCTCGGAAAGGGAGACTACGCGGTCGTGATGACCGACCGGGGCCCGATCCTGGGCGAGGTCGTCCAGCGGATCGATAACATCTCCTTCGCGTCGGAAAAAGCCTCCTTCCCGAAAGTGGTGAGGGTGGCCTCGGCCGACGACCTGCGAGCCCACCAGGAGAACGCAAGGCGTGAGGCGGACGCCCGCACCTTCTGCCTTTCCCGGATCGAAGCGAGAAAGCTCCCGATGAAGCTCGTGCGGTCCGAGGTTCTCCTCGACCGGAGCAAGTCGATCTTCTACTTCACGGCGGACGGACGGATCGATTTCCGGGAACTGGTCAAGGACCTGGCCCACGAAATACGGACCCGCATCGAGATGCGCCAGATCGGCGTGCGCGACGAGGCGAGGATGGTGGGGGGAATAGGGCCCTGCGGCAAGGAGCTTTGCTGTTCCTCGCACCTCTCCGGGTTCGAGCCGATCACCGTGAAGATGGCCAAGGACCAGGGGCTCGCGCTCAACCCGGCGAAACTTTCCGGGGTATGCGGAAGGCTGATGTGCTGCCTCATCTACGAGCACGGGGCGTACTCCCGGAAAAAGGCGTGCGGAACGTGCGCCGCGGACCGGGACGGACACCCCCCTGTCTCGACAGAGGGAGCGGAGGACCTCTCGTTCCGGTTCGGGGACGACGAGGAAGGGAGCTAATGGTCGGGGACACCCCTCACGTGCCTCCCGGTGCCAAGGGGCGCAGCGGGGGGTTCCTCGCAGCGGCCTATGGAGCGAGGCGGAAATTGCGTCGAGCGGAATGGCAGCGAGCGGGCGAAAGGTCGCGAGCGTTTGTCCACCAGAACCCCCGGTCTCTGGAGCACCGTTCCGCAAGAGGCCGTGCACCGAGAGAGTCGATGCGCCCCGTCTGGCGAGGCGTCCTACCGAGGCGTACCCTCGGTGGTACGGTGAGGGGGGGCAACGAAGTCGGCGGGGATGCAGCGGCCCTCGAATGCCGGCATCTGAGGGAATGATGCTCTGGAGGCCGGCGAGCACCCGTCCTTGGGAGAGAATACGCCACAGGGCCTCGGCCCGGTACGAGACAGTAATCACGAGGCGCAGCACTTAGTGACGGGCAGGATCCGGAAGGCGCTCACTCCCGTCTCGGAAAGGGTTGCAGACCGCAAGTCTTCGGTTGTATTCCGAACATCCAATTATCTATAATGACCGCCAATCGATTCCTGGGCACAGGGCCTTGCCCATCGGTCTGTAATCGAAGGCAGAAATAAATCCACCATGGTTTTTGGAGGTCGCTAATGGCGAAACGCGCGAAACGGTATGTTTATTTTTTTGGGGATGGGAAGGCCGACGGAACGGGAAAGATGAGAGACCTGCTGGGCGGAAAAGGAGCGGGCCTGGCGAATATGGTAAACCTGAAGATCCCCGTTCCCGCCGGATTCACCATCACCACGGAGGCATGCAATACGTTCTTTGAAAAGAAGAAGAAATATCCTCCGGGGATGTGGGATCAGGTCCTTTCCAACCTGAAGAAGGTGGAGAAGGCGATGGGGTCGAAATTCGGGGATGCGAAAAACCCTCTCCTCCTTTCCGTCCGTTCGGGGTCGAAATTTTCCATGCCCGGAATGATGGACACGGTGCTGAACCTCGGACTCAATGACACGACGCTTAGCGCTCTTGTCGCGAAGACAGGCAATGAGCGTTTTGCTCTCGATACCTACCGGAGACTGATCACCATGTTCGGAAGCACCGTCATGGGGGTCGACCGGCAGCTTTTCGAAAAGGTCCTGGAAGCGAAGAAGGCGAGCAGGAAGGTCCATCTTGATACGGACCTGACCGTGGAAGATTTACGGGACCTCGTCAGGAAATTCAAGCGAATCTTCGAGAAGGAAACCGGGAGAGGGTTTCCGAAGGATCCTCTCCAGCAGCTCAAGCTGGCCGTCAATGCCGTGTTCGACTCCTGGTTCGCCGACAGGGCGGTCACCTACAGAAAACTCAACAATATTCCCCATGATCTCGGAACGGCGTGCAACGTGCAGGCCATGGTTTTCGGGAATATGGGCGAGAACTCGGGCACAGGCGTCGGTTTTACCCGGGACCCCTCCACCGGCCAGAAGAAATTCTTCGCTGAGTACCTGAACAATGCGCAGGGGGAGGACGTCGTGGCGGGGATCAGGACGCCTCTTCCCATCAATGAACTGAAGAGAAGAATACCCGCCGCGTACAACGAACTGGAAAGGATCTACCGGAAGCTGGAAAGGCACTACAAGGACATGCAGGACATCGAGTTTACCGTCCAGGACGGCAAGCTCTACATGCTCCAGACCAGGATCGGAAAGCGGACCGCCGCCGCTTCTCTGAAGATCGCCATCGACATGGTCAGGGAAAGGCTGATCGACAGGAAAACGGCCATCATGAGAATTGACCCCGGTCAGCTGGAAACGCTCATGCACCCGTCCTTTGATCCGAAGGTTCCCGTCAAGGTCATCGGCAAGGGTCTTCCCGCATCGCCCGGCGCCGCGGTCGGCAAGGTTGTATTCTCCGCGGAAGACGCCGAAAAGCAGGCCGCCAGAGGGGAAAAGGTGATCCTGGTGAGAACCGAGACCTCACCCGAAGATATCGGGGGCATGGATGCGGCTCAGGGGATCCTTACTGCCCGGGGAGGGATGACGTCCCATGCGGCCGTTGTGGCAAGGGGGATGGGCAAGTGCTGTGTCGCCGGCTGCACGGCGCTTCACATCGACGAAAAGAAGAAAACCATGGGCTTGGAACCGCACGTCCTGAAGGAGGGCGATACGATCACCCTCAACGGGACGACGGGGGAAGTCATCCTCGGGAAGGTTCCCCTCGTGCAGCCGGAACTCACGGGGGATTTTCACACCATCATGAAATGGGCCGATGAGGTGCGGGAGCTCGGAGTCAGGGCCAATGCCGATACGCCGGCCGATGCCCGCAATGCGCTCAAGTTCGGTGCGGAAGGGATCGGACTCGTCCGCACGGAGCACATGTTCTTCGAGGCGGAGAGAGTGCAGGCAGTGCGGGAGATGATCCTGGCTGACGACACAGATGGGAGGAAAAAGGCCCTCAGGAAGATCCTTCCCATGCAGAGGAAGGATTTCATCGGGATCTTCAAGGTGATGAACGGGTTGCCGGTGACCATACGTCTCCTCGACCCGCCGTTGCACGAATTCCTGCCGAAAACCGATGAGGAACTAAGGGCGATCGCCAAGGATTTGGGCGTCCCCTTCCAGAAACTGCAGGCGCGGAACAAGGCGCTGCACGAGTTCAACCCCATGCTGGGGCACAGAGGATGCCGGCTCGGCATCACGTATCCGGAAATCTCCGAGATGCAGGTCCAGGCCATCATGGAAGCCGCCTGTCATGTGGCCAAGCAGAAAATCAGGGCTATCCCTGAGATCATGATTCCGCTCATCGCCGACGTGAAGGAACTGAGCATGATGCGCGAGCTGACGGTGAGGATCGCCGAAGCGGTGCAGAAGCGGTACAGGGTCAAGGTTCGCTACGAAGTGGGGACCATGATCGAAATTGCCCGGGCGGCTCTGCTGGCCCACGAGATCGCACCGGAGGCTGATTTCTACTCTTTCGGCACCAATGACCAGACCCAGACGACGTACGGCCTGTCGAGGGATGATGCGGGAAGATTCCTGCCTTACTACGTGGCCCACGGGATCTTCGAGGATGATCCCTTCATCACCATCGACCGGAAGGGCGTCGGTCTTCTCATGAAAATGGCCATCGATAACAGCAGGAAGATCAAAAAGGGGATGAAGATGGGGATCTGCGGGGAGCAGGTGGATCCCCGGTCGGTAGAGTTCTGCGACGAGATCGGGCTTACCTATGTGAGCGGTTCCCCGTTCCGGTTGCCGGTGGCTCGCCTTGCGGCGGCCCAGACAACGATTGCGAAAAAGGGGAAAAAGGGCCCGTCCCTGTCATCGGTGTAAGCGAAAACAAACAGGGCTCCCTCCGGTTTTTAGGAAGGAGCCCTTGCTTTATCCTGCCTGTCCCGCCAGACTTTACCAACCCATGGCATAGCCGGTATCCAGGCGCGCTGTCGCCACGCCGGAGATCACTGTCCCGCCGGCATCAAACCGGATGCCGAGGACACGCCCGTGACTCCACTCCCCGCCGACTTCCACCGTATGCCCTTTTTCACGAAGGGCGGCAATCGTCGACTCGGGGATGCGGCTTTCCACGTGCATCGTTCCCGGCTGCGCGCTGTGCGGATGGAAGGATGCGGGAAAATGGCTCGTGTGGAAAGTGGGTGCGTCGACCGCGGCCTGCATGTTCATGTTGAAATCCACGCAGTTTACGAAGAACTGGAGCGACCATTGGTCCTGCTGATCCGCCCCCGGCGTCCCGAGCGCCATGAACGGCCTGCCGTCCTTCAGCACAAGCGTGGGAGTGAGGGTTGTGCGAGGACGTTTGCCGGGTTGAAGGGAATTGGCGTGACCGGGGTCCAGGTAGAACATCTGCATGCGGGTTCCGAGGGGAAACCCCAGGCCTTCGATGACCGGCGAACTTCGGAACCATCCTCCGCTGGGTGTGGCGGATATCATGTTCCCCCACTGATCCGCCGCATCCAGGTGGGTGGTATCTCCCTTGTGGATGTCCAGGCTCCCCTTCCTTTCCCGGGGTTTTACCGGTGGTGCGTTGCCGGGCCGCAGTTCCATGGATGCACATTCCGGGTCGATCAGGGCGCGGCGCTTTGCCGCGTATTCCCTGGAAAGAAGGGACTCGAGGGGAACGCCGACGAAGTCCGGGTCACCGTAATACTTTTCCCGGTCCGCGAACGCGAGTTTGGCCGTTTCGATCAGGAGGTGGATGTATTCGGGGGAGTTGTGTCCCAGGGAGGCCAGGTCGAACCCTTCCAGGATGTTCAACTGCTGCAGGAAGACCGGTCCCTGGGACCAGGGACCGCATTTGAAGACGTCGTACCCCCGGTAGGGTGCCGTTACCGGGTCCTCGACCCGGGTGGCGTAACGTGACAGGTCCTCCTTCGTGATCAGCCCGCTGTGAAGTTTTCCCGTGGAGTCGGGAAGTCTGTTTTCCGTGATGAACGTCACGATCTGCTCGGCGATCTCTCCCTTGTAAAAGGCATCGTGGGCGGCCGAAAGCGCTTCCCGACGGCCTCTGCGTCTCTCCCGGAATTCCGCCTCCATGAGCCTTGCAAACATTCCGGCAAGATCCTTTTGGACATAGATGTCCCCCACGGCCGGAACACGGCCATCGGGGAGATAGGCCCGGGCCGAACTCGGCCACACCTCCAGAAACTGCTCCTGGCTCCTTTCGAAGGCGGACGAAAGCCTTCCGAACATGGGAAAACCCCGCTCCGCCAGGTCAATGGCGGGCGAAAGGACCTGTGCAAGTTGCATGGTCCCGAAACGGGACAGGGCTGCGATCCAGGTCGAGACGGCATCGGGCACCGCGGCGGCCAGCAATCCGTCGCCGGGAATGGTCTCGATCCCGTTTTTCCGGAACCACTCGATGTTTGCTCTTTGCGGAGCCGGTCCCTGGCCGGAAAGGCAGACGACCCGTTTCTCGTCGGCCAGATAGATGAGGATGGGGACTTCGCCGCCGATGCCGTAAATGTACGGCTCCAGGACGGCCAGGGCGAACCCCATCGCAACGCCGGCGTCCACGGCATTTCCACCTTCCTCGAGAATGTGCAGTCCGATCCTGCTGGCGAGGTAATGCCCTGAGGTGACCATCCCATGCGTGCCCATGATGACAGGGCGGGTGGTGAACACTCCCGTGTCGGGACCGGCCAGGAGGGAGAGCATATCTCTGGAGTCGGTGGACATCGCATGCACCCCCCTTGGGCGTTACGGTTCACGGCTGCCCTTCAAAAGGTCAGAACTCGCGGAGCCTTTCTCTCAAGGCCTTCCGTTGGGCATCAAGGCGATCCGGGAGGTGGCTGCCAATCTGGTCGAAGAAGACCTCGATATCGAAGTATTCCGCCTTCCAGGCTTCCGTATCGATCTTTAGGAGTTCCTCCATGTCCCCGGGATGGAGAGAAAGCCCTGTTAGGTCGAGATCCTTTTCCTCCGGAATCAGGCCGATAGGTGTTCCCCTGGCCCCGACTTTGCCGTCGACCCTGTCGCACATCCATTTCAGGATCCGGCTGTTCTCGCCGAACCCGGGCCACAGCCACCGTCCGTCGTCGCTTTTCCGGAACCAGTTGACGTAGAAGATCCTGGGGGCATTTTTCCCAAGCCTGTCTCCCGTCTCGAGCCAGTGCAGAAAGTAGTCCCCCATGTTGTATCCGCAAAAAGGCTTCATGGCGAAGGGATCGCGGCGCACCCGGGCGACCTTGTCGAGAATGGCCGCGGTGCCCTCCGAGGATGCCGTGGCTCCCAGGAAGACCCCGTGCTCCCAGGAAAATGACTCGAAGACCAGCGGCATCACGGCGGACCGGCGCCCACCGAAAAGGAAGATGTCGATCGGTACCCCCTCGGGATCCTCCCAGTCTCCGGCGGTACTCTGGCACTGGCTGATGTGCGCGGTGAAGCGGGCGTTGGGATGGGCTGCGGGTTCCTCGCTTTCCGGCGTCCAGTCCCACCCCTTCCAGTCGATGAGGTGTGACGGGGCCGGCCCGCCCATTTCCTCCCACCAGACATCCCCCTTGTCGGTCAGAGCGCAGTTCGTGAAGATGGCGTTCTCTTTCAGCATCTCCGCGGCTGTCGGGTTCGACTCGTACGAGGTGCCGGGGGCCACGCCGAAGAAGCCCGTCTCCGGGTTGATGGCGTGGAGGCGGCCGTCGGGCCGTATTTTCATCCAGCAGATGTCGTCGCCGATGGTTTCCGCCTTCCATCCGGGGAGGGTCGGCTGGATCATCGCCAGGTTGGTCTTCCCGCACGCAGAGGGGAAAGCGCCGGCGATGTGGTACTTTCTGCCCTCGGGGCTTATGAGACGAAGGATCAGCATGTGTTCTGCGAGCCAGCCCTCCCGCCTGGCGATGGACGAGGCGATGCGCAGACTGAGGCATTTTTTCCCCAGCAGGGCGTTTCCTCCGTAGCCGGAGCCGTAGGACCAGATCAGGTTTTCCTGGGGGAAGTGGCTGATGTACTTGTCTTCGATGGGTGCGCAGGGCCAGTGGACGTCATGCTGACCCGGCTCCAGCGGGGCCCCGATGGAATGCAGACAGGGGATGAACTCTCCGTCGGTTCCGAGTGCTTCCAGGACCCGGGAGCCAACCCTGGTCATGATGTGCATGTTGCAAACCACGTACGGGCTTTCCGAGACCTGCACCCCGATCTTGGCAAGGGGTGAGCCGATGGGTCCCATGGAGAAGGGGATGACGTACATTGTCCGCCCCTTCATGCAGCCGTCGTACAGGCCCTTCATGGTTTTTTTAAGCTCGCCGGGGTCGATCCAGTTGTTGGTGGGACCGGCCTCTTCCGGGGTGAGGGTACTGAGATAGGTGCGAGCCTCGATCCGGGCGACGTCGCTGGGATCGGACCGGAAGAGGTAGCTGTTCGGCCTCTTCGCAAGGGGGGTGGCGGTCCCGCTTTCCACCATCAGGGCCATCAGGCGGTCGTACTCTTCCTTGGAGCCGTCGCACCAGTAGATCTCTTCAGGGCGGCACATGGCGGCGACTTCCTCGACCCAGCGCGTAAGCCCATCGTGTTTGCACGGTGCCGTCATAAGTTCGTCTCCCTCTCTTGTTCGATTTGAAAAAGCAAAAGGAGGCAGTCCCGGTGGGTGCCGGTTTCCTACGCTCCCCCCCGGGACTGCCGTGGGAAACCGGGTTGCCAATTTCGTGTCGTGTTGCTCTTGCCAGACGCCTCTGGCAAGTTGGGTTACGGGACGTTCGGGAGGGAGGCAGGATACTCCCAACCCAAGTCCGGAGAAATACCCAAAAAGATACAGAAAATTGCTATTTTAGAGTGAAGTGACCGCTCACCTCACGAATTACGTTCCCTCGTAAACCTGAAACCGCGCAGGCCGGAGCGGGAGATCTACGGAAAACGCCCGCCCGCTTTAGCTCGGTCCCCCGCAATAGTGCGTCAGGACCGCGTATTTCGATTGCGACATGATCTTGCTGGCCACGGTTCCGAAGAGCGAACCCATGACCCCCGGATTGCCGTGCGTGGAGATGAAGATGAGATCACAGCCCTTTTCGCGGGCCACCCTGAGGATGCCTTCCTCCGGGGTTTTTTCCTGAATCTGGACCGTCTCGCACGGCACGCCTACCTCGGTGCACATCCTCTCCGCCGACTCGAGAGCCTTGGCTCCAAGTTCCTTTCGGGCTTCCTCCGCCTGACCCATGGCATCCTGCGCCTGTTTGCCACTCGAGCTACCCGTCAATGTTGCGGGCTGGTAGATATCCAGGATTTCACGGGCGGTAAGTTTTCCCGTGACGTGAACCGCGGTAATTTTGGCATTGAGTTCCTTTGCCAGCAAAACCCCGTGGCAGGTACCGTACGCGCACTTTCCTAACCCGTCGGTTGGTAAAAGGATGTTCTTGTACATACGGTCTCCTTCTTTCGCTCCCGGTCGATCTCCCGGGGACATGATGTGATTGAGTGCCGATTGTGAATGAATTGGAAACGCATGTCAAGCAAGAGGTGGACTGACGATTATTCCTCACTGTCATAGAAGGATAGTCCCCGGCTGGTTATGGGGGGACCATCCCCCCATCAATCCAACCAATCGAAGAAAAAGGGCTATCATGTTTTCCCCCCTTCGTATGGCTTGTGCTCTTTCCCCATCGTAAGGTTTAAGCGAAGAGTGCAGTGGGAAGATAAACGGGAAGGAGAGCAGTACGAGTCCCACAATTTTCGAGGAGATGAGAGCGGGTGGAATGCAACGAAAATAGCAGCGCGATTTTCCCGGCAACGTTCTTGGGCGATCGTATTCCGGGTTACGATTATATGAGGAAAATATCTCTCGACATCTCTCTCGCAGAGAGTATACTGTACACCGTAACCCCTTAAAGAAAAATGGTTATTGAGTATGACTCGTATTTTTACTTGACAGAGCGGGGTGCTTTTTTCTATGCTTTGGTCCGACCATCAGGCCAAGCAGTGGTTAGACCAACCGGTTGATGGCTTATTCACAACGGGGATCTTTTGAAAAAATCAGCGAAACGACATGAGGAATTCTCGCTGCGGGTAGCCAAGGCCTTCATTGAGGACGAGGGGAAGGGCTTCGCCCGTGTGGATGAAGCTGTACTGAAATCTGTGGGTGCCGTCCCCGGCGATGCCCTCATGATTACCGGCCGCCGGTCCACGGTGGCCCGCGCCGCCCAGACCAACACGCAATATGCCGGCCAGAGCCTGGTTCAGGTCGACGGCATTACAAGAGACAACGCCCAGATATCGGTGGACGAATGGTGCACCGTCCAGAAAGTCCCGTTCAAGCAGGCCGATACCCTGATCCTCACTCCTGCGGATCCCCGCAGGCCGATTCCCAAAGATGCCGAGATCCGTCATATCATTCAACTTCTGGCAGGACTCCACGTGGTCATCGGAGACAAACTCCAGATCGCCATGTTTGGAACCCGTCCGCAGTTCTTCATGGTGGAGGGGGCAAGCCCGAGAGGGGCCCTCCGGATAACTCCCCATACGGCAATCTCGTTCCGCGCTTCCGATTTCTCCCACGAAAAGGCTTTCCGGGCCTCGTACGAAGACATCGGGGGCCTGGAGCACGAGCTTCGCAGCGTCAGGGAGATGATCGAGCTTCCCCTGAAGTTTCCCGAACTCTTTTCCGAGCTCGGGATCGATCCGCCCAAAGGAGTCCTCCTTTCCGGGCCGCCGGGAACGGGAAAGACCCTCATCGCAAGGGCCATATCCAACGAGGTCAGGGCCCATTTCATCCACGTCAACGGACCCGAAGTCATCCACAAGTTCTACGGGGAGAGCGAGGCGAAACTCAGGATGGTCTTCGAAGAGGCCCGCAAGAACGCCCCCAGCATCATCTTTCTCGACGAGATGGACGCTCTTGCCCCGAGGAGAGCGCAGGTGATCGGGGATGTGGAAAAGCGGGTGGTGGCGCAGCTGCTTGCCCTGATGGATGGTCTCATCTCCCGAGGAGAGGTCGTGATCATCGGCGCCACCAATATGCCGGAACTGGTCGATCCGGCTCTGCGCCGTCCCGGACGCTTCGACCGCGAGATCACGGTCGGCGTGCCGAACCGGGCGGATCGCCTCCAGATCCTGAAAATCCATTCCCGCAAAATGCCGCTCACGGCAGATGTCGACCTGATTCGTCTGGCCGAAATCACCCATGGGTACGTCGGGGCGGACCTTGCCGCCCTCTGTGCGGAGGCGGGCATGGCGACACTGCGTCGCATCATGCCCGACATCAAATTCGAAGTGGATGCGAAACCCAGCCTGCCAAAGGATGCGAAAATCGAGGTTACCGCGGAGGATTTTCTGACCGCGTTCAAGTCGGTCGAGCCCACCTCGACCCGGGAGTTCATGAGCGAGAGGCCTCGCATCTCCTTTAAAGATGTGGGGGGATTGCAGGAGATAAAGCAGAAACTCCTGTCCCTCATTCGGCTTCCTTTGCTCGGTCTGCCCGTCTTCTCCCAATCCCGTGTGGGCCCCCCCAAGGGCGTCCTTTTCACAGGCCCTTCCGGGACGGGGAAAACCCTGGTGGCAAGGGCTCTCGCAGGGGAGACGGGAATGACCCTTCTCTCCGTCGATCCCCCCACCCTTCTGTCGAAGTGGGTGGGGGAGTCGGAAAAGGGCTTGCGGGAAGTCTTCAAACGGGCCAAGCAGGTATCCCCGTGCATCGTGCTGATCGACGAGGTGGAAGCCATCGCGGGGACACGGACCGCGGAAGATTCCGGCCGTACCTCCCAGAGGATCGTCAGCCAGCTCTTCCGGGAGCTTGATGATCTCCAGAGCTCATTGGGGATCCTGGTCATCGCCACCACCAATCGTGTGGACCTTATGGAACCGGCCCTGCTAAGAGCCGGGCGCTTCGATTACGTCATCGACTTCCCTCTTCCCGCCAGGGAGGAGAGGATCGAGATCCTGAATACGTTCATGCGCACTCTCCCTTTGGATTCCCAGGTCGACATCGAAATCCTCGCCGACATGGGCGATGGGTGGACGGGAGCGGATATCGAGGCCCTGTGCAAGAAGGCGGTTCTGCTGGCAATGGAAGAGTGCATGAATAAAGATCAGCGACCCGATTTTTCACGCTGCAAGATCACCGCGAGGCATTTCGAGCAGGCGATCGAGCTGGGAACCTCTGTGGCGGTGCAATCCAGAGCAATGAGGCACTGAATCCTCTATTTCAATGGAGGAAGGGTGCGGGAAAAACTGAAATTGTTCAAGCCGGTAAAAAAAACCAGGGTGTACGAGGAAATTGTTGTCAAGATCAAGGACATGCTCGAGAATGGGCGGCTCAAATCGGGAGACCAGCTTCCCGGCGAGCGGGAGCTTTCCGAGGTTTTTCAGGTGAGCAGATCCTCCGTTCGGGAAGCCCTCCGCACCCTGGAGACCCAGGGGTTTCTCGAAAGTCGCCAGGGAGACGGGACGTACATCGCCAGCAACCCTGTGGAGTCCCTGGTCAGCCCTCTGGCCTCCGTCATCTTCTCGGAGAAGGACAGCCAGATGGAACTTTTCGAGATGCGCCGGCTGATCGAGCCCCAGCTTGCCTACCTTGCCGCGGAACGGGCCACGCAGGAAGAGATCGCCATGATGGAGCAGGCCCTGGTCCTTCAGG
>CAJIAW010000153.1_pt1 | contig 28699 bp, 29 predicted proteins | sample 9199241 | NCBI WGS metagenome assembly CAJIAW01 (sample SAMEA7708284, study PRJEB35096) | sediment metagenome | biome: marine neritic benthic zone biome [ENVO:01000025]; feature: sediment [ENVO:00002007]; material: shallow marine sediment [ENVO:03000034] sea grass bed [ENVO_01000059] ...
CGCAACGAAGAGCTCGTCGGGAAGGCGATCTGGGATCGGCGAAACGAGGTCATTCTTGCGACCAAGTTCGGCATTCTCCGGGGGAGCGACGGCTCCTGGCAGGGGGTAAACGGGAAGCCCGATTACGTTCGGTCCGCCTGCGAAGCAAGCCTTACGCGTCTGGGGGTTACGGTCATCGATCTCTACTACCAGCACCGGGTGGACCCGGAGGTCCCCATCGAGGAGACGGTCGGGGCGATGGCAAACCTCGTGCGGGAGGGGAAGGTCCGCTTCCTCGGTCTGTCCGAAGCGGCTCCCAAGACGATCCGCCGTGCGCAGGCCGTCCACCCCATAGCCGCCCTGCAGAACGAATATTCTTTCTGGACACGGGACCATGAGGCCGAAGTGCTCCCCACCTGCAGGGAACTCGGCATCGGGTTCGTGGCATACAGCCCCTTGGGGAGAGGATTTTTCACGGGCCGGTTCCTGAGCAAGGCGGACCTGGTCGAAGGAGATTACCGGCATAACTCCCCGCGTTTCCAGGAGGAAAACCTCCCGAAGAATATTCCCCTCCTGAAGCGGCTTGAGGAGATGGCGGCGCGCAAAGGTTGCACCCCGGCGCAGTTCGCCCTCGGGTGGGTTCTCTCCCGGGGAGAGGATATCGTACCGATTCCGGGAACCAAGCGGCGGGATCGCCTGGAAGAGAATATGGACGCCCTGAACGTTACGTTTACTCCGGAGGATCTGGCGGAGGTAGACGCGGCGTTCCCACCGGGGGCCGCTGCGGGGATGCGGTATTCAGAAGAGGCGATGCAGAAAGTGAACCTCTAATGAGCAGGCAGGCGTAGAAAGGATCAGGAAATACCGGGACGGGAGCGTACGTAGTCAGCGCCGCCGAGAACGGAACTCCCCCGGGTGGGTTGTGCCATGGTTTTCTGCGGGATCGGTCAATCCGGAAACGGGTTTCCTGTCACCAGTGGCGCTCATCCGGGTGCTGACTAAGCCGTCCGGCTTATCCCGGGTACTTTTTCTCTTTTCCAGGGCATCCTGGATGTCCCCCAAAAGATCGAAACCGTTGCCGAGGGAGACTCCCTCGGGGCCTTCCCGAATAAGCAGGGACTGGTGTCGCGTAAGGAACTTGCCGACGTCAACCTGCCCTTTGCTTTCTTTTCCTTCGACTCCAGCGGGGAGTGCGAGCAGCCCGGATTCCATCTCGTCGGCTGTTGACAGCCGAGGAACGGTTTCCCCGGTGACCTCGAAGACCGGGACCGCTTTCGTTCTATTCCCGGAATGGGAAACCTCGATAAATCCCCTGCTGCCGTCGCTACCGGAAAATATCGGGATGAGGCTCGGCCTGTCATCAGCCTGCGCAAGGGGGGCCGGCAGAACAAGGATCGCGGCGACCAGGACCATGTGGCATACAGATTTCACCGTCAAATCCTCGGCACCTCCTTCCTCTATTTCTTTATCGGCAACACCTTGCAGGTCATTTAGGAACCAGGAAACGTGCCAGGGGGTCGAAATCCATTTTCCTTAATAAGAATAGGAGGTTTACTGGAATATCAATATTGAGCTCCGTTCAAATCCGTCACGTTGCCGCCTGATCTTACATTCCTGCATATCTTGAGTCCCGAGGGCCGCCGGTCGTGTCGGATCGGATTTTCAAGCGATGTGGTGTTCCCGTGCCGCGGAAGAAGTACAATAAAAGTAAGGAACGAAAGGCGGGGCACCCTCCGAAAAACCCCGTGAGGAAAGGAGCGACCGATATGATCAAGGTGAAAACGTTTACCTCCCAGTTGAAGATCTTTCATACCCGCAACGAACTGCTCGAACTGGATCAGGTCGTAAACGGTTTCATCGCTTCGGGAGGCATACGGAAGGTGATATCGGTGAGCGACTCCATCACCTCGGGAGAGAAAGGGGAGGCGATCGGCATCATCCGGGTGATCACCTACGAGGAGTCCGGCGAGAAGAGCAAGGAAAAGGTCTTAGCCAAGATGGAGAAGAAGCTGAAAGTCTGGAGCAGCGATATCGAGAAGTTCCGCGGGAAGACCGACAAGATCGGTACGAAAGCACGGGGGAAGATCCAGAACCAGGCCGAGGATCTGCGGGCCAAGCAGGAACTGGCACGGCAGAAACTGCAGGAGATGAAGAAGGCTGGCGGTGAGGCATGGGAGGACCTGCGGGCAGGGGCAGAATCCGCCATGGACGACCTGAGGAAGGCCGTGGAGAAGGTCATCAAAAAACGGGAAAAGTGATGCGGCCCTCCGTTTCCCTGATGTCCGCTTTCATCGTCTGCGGTTTCGGCCTGCCTGTCCGTCTCACGTGAATGTATCGATAGGAGACTCCATGGCGAAGCAGGAAAAGACATTCCGCCCGGGGCGACATTTGCGAAAAGGGGTGTTTTCCGGATTGGTCGTTGCGTTCGGCCTTTCGACCCTGGCCCTGGTCGCATCGTCGGCGGATCTTTCCGCGTTGATCGAAAGGGCCGAGAAGGGGGAAGGAGAAGCGCAGGTTACCTTGGCCGAAATGTACCGGAAAGGAGAAGGAATTTCCAGGGACGAGGCAAAAGCGGCAACGTGGTACCGAAAGGCCGCAGAACTGGGGGTTGTAGAAGCCCAGTCCGCCATCGGGCAGATGTATCAGAATGGGGAGGGCGTCCCGAAAGATGATGTCGAAGCGGCGAAGTGGTATCGGAAGGCCGCTGAGCAAGGGGCTGTGGACGCCCAGTCCAGCCTGGGCCATATGTACCGGAAAGGCGTGGGGGTCCCGACAGATTACACCCAGGCGGCGAAATGGTACCGCAAGGCTGCGGAACAGGACGATGCGGAGGCGCAGACGAATCTCGGGTTGCTGCAAGCCAACGGGCAGGGCGTTCCGCGAGATTATGGCAAGGCTGTGGAATGGTACCGAAAGGCCGCGGAGCAGGGAGACGCACAAGCACAGCACGGCCTGGGAGTGATGTATCACAACGGTTTCGGTGTGGAGCGGAACGACCGCGAGGCGAGGAAGTGGTTTCGTAAAGCAGCAGAGCAGGGGCATTACGGAAAGCCCCGGTAGCGTTAGTCCACCGACGGATTCCGGAAGGGGCCGATCCGTCTTGCAGCGGGGCACGAAGTTGCGGTCTACCTCATGGTTCTCCGGGGAACGTGGGGTCCCCGATGTCAGGCGATGGCCAACCTCTCTCCACGGTGCGTCTGCAAGTAATGCTCAACGTCGTCCAAATGGAAGAGCAGCGCTTTCCCCTTCCAGACTCCGGGGAGTTCCCGACTCACCGCCAGCGTCTGAACGTGCAGCCTCGAAAGGTTGAGCATCTTCGCCACTTCGCTCGTGGACAATAGCCGCGTTTTGCCATTTTCCTGTTCGCCGTCCCGTTTCATGGTCCCGTGTCCTCCTGGAATTCTTCCCCTCTAGAATTCTATCCGAAGATTGTCGGACTGGATCTGGAGCGCATCACCCTGGGAGAAGACGAAGTCCTTCCTCGCTACCTGCAGGAGACCGACCAGGTTACTGCCGCGCTCCTCTTTCCGTCTTTCCACCACCGTGCCGACGGGGCTTTTCGTTCTGGTCTCGCGGTCCACGCGGAAGACGGTCAGGCCTTTCATGGCCACACCTCCTGAGACTCCAGAGAGCCTCTCGTGGTTATCGTTCCCCCTCTGCGGCGTTTCCAGGCCGTTTTCCCCCAAATTATTTGCAATATCGGTGCCAATGTAAACGGCGTTATAAATGCCTATATAGCAAGGCATTTATATGGATGGTCCTTCCGTTACGGGGGGCAGGGGCGTGAAATATATGAAAATACTTTCCAAAATTCGGTTATTGATTGCAGAAAGTGACGCGGAGGGGCACTTTTTCAAGGAAATCGAAGGGACGGTGCCATGTTCCGGGGATGTTCCCTCTTTACAACGTCGCGCGGAAAAGATCTACTCCCGGGGAATCAGAATAATCTCGATCCGCCTGTTCATCGCTCTTCCTTCCGGTGTTTCGTTGTCGGAAATCGGTTTGTACTCCCCGTAAGCGACGGCGGAGAGAACGTCGGGATCGATCCCCTGCTTTTGCAGGAACTTTGTTACATTGATGGCGCGGGCGGCGGAAAGCTCCCAGTTGGTCGGAAATCGTATCGCCAGGTTTCCCGAGATCGGAACGTCGTCCGTATGCCCTTCGATCCGGATCGCCTTCTCTGTTTCCCCCTTGAGAATGGAGACGACTTTTTCCAGGACCATAAGCCCTTCCTGCTTTACCTCCGCTTTTCCGGTATCGAACAGAATGGCATCCACCATGTTGACCGTCAGTTTCCCCTTCAATTCGGAGATGGTGACCTGTCCCTCGGAGATTTCCTTTTTCATTTTCTCCAGCAGGTCCTCATACGTCGTGCTGACCTTCCGGACTTTCTCTTTCTGGGTTTTTTGCAGGACTACGGTGTCCTGCCGAAGCTTTCGGTTTTCCGTTTCCAGCACCGCGATTCTTCCGCGCAGTTCCACAATCGTCTGCGACAGGGAATCCGATTCCGCCTTCTGGGTATTTCTGTCTTTGGTCATCTCTGCCAGATCGCCGGTTAGTGCTTCGATCCTGCTCTTCAGCATCCTGTTCTCGTCGAGCAAATCCTCATGTTTCTGCTGCAATGCCGAAAGCTGCTGACGAAAGTCGTCGGCTTCCCCCACCTTTTTCATGTAGGTGCTTTCAAACCGCGAACATGCGCCCATCCCCAATGCCAGGGCCGCAATGACCATCGTCAAGAGCATCCTTGTCCGCATCGTGTTCCTCCTTTATCCAAAATCTGTTCATGCCGGGAAGGGACCTCGCGGCCCTTTTTCGATCGATACGATCCGGCTACGCACATTATCGCGATGCCGAAGGCAGTACGCAAGGAACAAGACGGCGGCTTCATGAAAAACGAAACACGCGGTACCATGAAACCATGATCCGCGTTACGGAAAAGATCCTTCTCGACGAAAGCGAGCTTCAGGAGCGGTTCATCCGGTCCTCGGGCCCCGGCGGGCAGAACATCAACAAGGTGGCGACGGCGGTCCAGCTTCGGTTCGACGTTCGAAATTCCCGGTCGCTGCCGGACGAGGTGCGTGAACGCCTTGTCCGGTCGGCGGGGAAGCGGATGACCGGCGAGGGTTGGCTGATCATCGAGGCCCGCCGGTTCCGCACGCGGGAACGAAACCGTCAGGACGCCAGGGACCGTCTCGTCGAGATGATCCGCAAGGCCGCCTTGCCCGTAAGGCCCCGCCGGAAGACCAGACCGACCAGTGCATCCAGGGAACGCCGGCTGGAGCGCAAGCGTCGGCGAAGCAGGGTCAAACGGATTCGAAGGAGAGTGCCGGCCACCGAAACCTGATCCTCACCGGTTCCCGCCTATCTTGCCTCCCCGCCCGGGGCACGGCTTACCCGGGCACACCCGGAACGGAAGACCCTCGTCATTCCCCATAACGGTCACGGCGGATACGCCAGATAAAAAAAGTTGGACGACGGGAAGTCTACGCTGCAACCGCTTTTCGTAGAATACAAGGACCTGGCCGGAGTCGGCCAGGTCCTTAGATATTCCATGGTGGCCCCTCCCAGAGTTGAACTGGGGACACGAGGATTTTCAGTCCTCTGCTCTACCAACTGAGCTAAAGGGCCACGTGAGCGAACGAACAATTGTAATGACACCGGCCAGATAGTGTCAAGCGCCGGTCCCTGCGTTCTCATGGACGACGATCGTCCTGCACACCTTGTCGTGCAACCCCTGCTTGCGCAGGTCGAAAGCGGCCCACAGGTATCCGAAGTTGAGCGTAAGGTCACACAGGAAATACCCGAGCCACCGCAGGAACGCCTTGCGGTAGTTGAGGGGGGACCCGTCCTCGTTTAGCACCTTGATCCCCAGCACCATCTTGCCGAAGGTCTGTCCGTAGGCGCCGTGCAGATACACGTAATAGAAAATGGGGAAGCACAGGAAGAAGATTCCCCGTGCTGCGTTCTCCAACGGGAACCGGTCGAACCCGGTGCCGTCGCCGAATCCGGTCGGGGCCCAAAACCCCGCGTCCGCCCCCTTCCGGTCCACCAGGAGAAAAAGCTGGAAGGCGGCGAGGAGGAGGATGAGGTCGATGAAGCGCGCCGCCGCGCGGATCCAGAATCCCGCGTAATGGTGTCCTTCCTGCATCGTGAAAGGGGCCATCAGGGATTCCCGAAATGGTACATCACCATGCATACTGCGGCGATGGCGGCCGTCTCCACCCGAAGGATCCTTTGTCCCAGTCCCGTACGGACGAACCCCGCCCGTTCTGCGTCCGTTACCTCGTCCTCCGAGAAGCCCCCCTCGGGACCGACAAGAAGCGCCACACGTGTCGCCTTTTCCGTGCCGGAGAGGACCTTCTTCAGCCCGAACTGCCCCTCTCCCTCGTAGAAGACGATGCGCACGTCCGCCTCGGTGCCAAGGGACAACGCGTCGGGGTAGGAGAGAAGGCCCGGAATCTCCGGAATCCGGGCGGAGCCGCACTGCTTGGCGGCGGAGAGCGCCACCCGCTCCCAGCGCGAAAGTCTCCTGCGAGCGTCCTGTGCGTCGGCCCGGGGGATCGTCCGGGACGACCGGAACGGCGCCACCCGGATACAGCCGAGCTCGGTTGCCTTTTCGAGGATGAAGTCCATCTTGTCGGCCTTGGGCAGTCCGACGAGAAGGGTGACGGCGACTTCGGGGGGGGGCTCCGGCGGCCACGTTTCGAGCACCTCGGCGCGGAGCGACCGCGACGTTGCCTCGAGGATCCGCATCCGGTACCGTACCCCTTCCTCGTCGAAGGCGAAGAACGAGTCGCCGGGACCCAGGCGCAGCGACCGGAGCATGTGCCCGGCCTCCGTCCCGGCGAGGACGGCCGTGTCCCCCTGGACGTTCGCGCGGTTGACGAAAAACGTGGGCATCCTACGCGACATCCCCATCCCGCCGGAGGAGAAGCGCTGTCCACTGGCCATCTTCCTTCCTTCCCGCAAGCCGGCAGCCGGCGGCCTCGTACTCCTTCGCCACCCAGTCGCTCTTCTCCGTGAGGATCCCGGAGAGGATCAGTTTTCCCCCGGGTTCCAGCCGGGAGGCGATCTCATGCTTCAGGTCGGAGAGGATCTCCGCGAGGACGTTCGCCAGGATGAGGTCGTACCTTCCTTCCACGCACGACAGGGGGGTCGTGGCGGCATGAAACCGGTCCTCCACGCCGTTGACTCGGGCGTTTTCCCCGGCGACCTCCACCCCCTTCGGGTCGACGTCGATCCCGAGCGTGAGCGGGGCGCCCAGGAGGGCCGCGGCGATCCCCAGGATCCCCGTTCCGGTCCCTACGTCCAATACTCGGCGGGGCGTTGGCGTTCCATCGAAAGCCTCTTCCAGGAACAGGAGGCACATCTGCGTCGTCTCGTGCGTTCCTGTGCCGAACGCCTGGCCGGGATCGATGGTGACGACGACCTCTTCCGGGGAAGGCGAGTACGGGTCCCACGACGGTTTCACGGTGATCCGCTTCCCGATCCTTCTCGGCTGGAAGTTCTCCTTCCATTTTTCCGCCCACCCGTAGTCCGTAATTTCCGACGCCGAGATGAAGGCCCCCGGCTCCGCGCCGAAAGACTCGGCCAGCAGGGGGAGGAAATCGAGAAAATCCCTCTTCACGGAGTGCAGATCGGCCTCCCAGGGGAAGTACGCAGTAAGCCGGGTCACCTCGTCGGGGGGCGGAAGGGGGGCAGCCGGATCTCCTTCCGTGCCGAACAGCCGCTCGTCGTACGCCATCCCGAGCGAGCCGTGTTCCGTGAAGAAGTGGGAGAGGGCATCCACCGCCTCCCGTCGCGTCTCCACGGTAATCGATTTCCAGCGTGTCATTTCCTTAGCCTATGCCGTTCTCCGGGCTGTTCTCCGGCCGAAGATGCCACCCTATGAATATGCTAAGATAGCATCTTGCCGCCGCGCCACTACAGAATGATGGACCGGAACAGAAAACAACTTCTCTCGATCGCCGGCACGCTCCGCTCCGAGGCGATACGGATGCTCCGGGCGATTACCGGGTTCGCCGAACTTCCGCTCCAGGAGACCCGTACTTCCAGGACCCTTTCGACGTTCCTCGAGGACAGGGGGTTCCGCGTCGAACGGGGAATTGCGGGGATGGACACCGCGTTCCGGGCGGAAGTCTCCTTCGGAAGGGGGAAGCCGGCAATTGCGCTTCTGTGCGAGATGGATGCCCTGCCGGGACTGGGACATGCCTGCGGGCACAACCTGGGCGGGGTCGCATCCGCCTGCGCCGCCGCGGCGTCGGCCCGGCCCAGGGCGGCCCGTTTCCGTGCGGGGAAGATCATCGCTCTTGGGGCCCCCGCCGAAGAGACAGGGTACGGCAAGGTCCGGATGGTCGAGGAGGGAATCTTCAAAGGGGTCGACGCGGCGATGATGGTCCATGCCTCCTCCCGACGCCACGTGGGCAAGGGGTGCCTGGCCCTCCAGAAGATCCGTTTTACCTTTCTGGGAAAGACGTCGCACGCCGCGGCCTACCCGGAACACGGCATAAACGCCCTCGACGGAGTGCTTCTTTTCTTCCAGGGGATCGCGGCGCTGCGCCAGCATCTACCGGACTCCGTCCGGGTCCACGGGATCGTCACGGAAGGGGGGAAGGCGCCCAACATCATCCCGGATCGCGCCCAGGCGTACTTCTACGTCCGGGGGGAAACCGATGCCGGGATGCAGGACGCGGTCCGGAAGGTGAAGCGGTGCGCCCGCGGCGCGGCGAAAGCGACGGGCTGCCGGTTGCGGATGGAGGAGGGACCGTATACCCTCTCTGCGATGAAGATCAACCCGGTGCTTGTCGATTCCTACCGGCGCGCCATCTCGCTATTGGGACGTGAGGAGAGCTGTGCCCCCACGGACAAGAACCTGGGTTCTTCCGACATCGGGAACGTCTCCCAGGTCGTCCCTTCCTTCCAGCCGCACGTCCCCATTTCGGACGGGGAGCGGGTAGAGATCCACACGCGTTCCTTCGAGGAGGCGACCACGAGCCCCGCAGGGGTGGAGGGGATGATGGAGGGAATCCGGGCGCTTGCACTGACCGCGTACGACCTCTTTTCCGACCCCGGCCTCGCCCGCCAGGCGTGGAACGCCTTCCGGAAATAACATCCCCAAAAGGGAACGTTTCTTTACTGTTCGATATCCCTGCTTTCAGTCCAGAACGACGATCGTCACCCCGTCGCCCCCTTGCTCCCTCGGTGCCGGGAAGAACCGCTTCGCGTACGGGGAGGTCGTAAGGTGCCGGCGTACCCCCGTTTTCAGTGCCCCCGTCCCGTGCCCGTGGATGAGGAAGACGTGGGGGGCATGGGCGAGGGAGAGCCGGTCGAGGAAGGCATCCACCTCGGGAAGGGCGTCGTCCACGTACATTCCCCGGAGATCGAGGGTATTCCCGGGGGTCTGGAGAAACATTCCGGCTGAAGGATCATCGGCGCGGCGCGACGGCCCGGAAGCGGTCGACCCGGCAGACCGGCGGTCCGATGCGAAAATCCGAACCTGCTCCCTCGGCACCCGTGTTTTCATTCCCCCCACCCGCACCTCCACCACGTTTTCCTGCGGTCCGGAGGATTCGCTCACTTCCCCTTCCTGGTGGAGGGGAGACAGGAAGACCTTCTGCCCGGGATAGAGGACGGCCCCCGGCTGCAGGGGGGCGGTTTTGCTCATCATCGCCCGCACCACGGGGTCCTCCTCCGAGATTCTCGCCTTTTCCTTCCACTCGCGAAGGACCGTCGATGCCTTTCGCACCGTCTCGATCTTCTTCTCCTTGCGCAGTTCCTCCGTGACCGTCCGCAGCACGCCTTCCGCTTTCCGTACCTCGTCCCGGATCCGTTGGCGTCCCTTTTCCAGCACCTTCGACTCCTCCTCCCGCGCGCGTTCCTGCAAGGAGGTGAGGAGCCGCCTCTCTTCTTCCGCTTCACGGCGCTTCGCCGCAAGCCCTGCGGCCTCGGCCGCGATCCTCTCCCGCTCCCGTTCCAGTCGCGCGAGGACCTCGTCAAGCTTCTGTTCCTCCCCGGAGAGATACCGTTTCGCCCGGGAGAGGACATCCTCGGGGAACCCCAGTGCCCGGGCGATCTCCATCGCCATGCTTCTTCCCGGTACTCCGAGCCGCAGCCTATACGTAGGGCGGAGCGCCTCCGTGTCGAACTCCATCGAGCCGTTCTCGAAGCGCCGGTCCCCGAAGGCGATCATCTTGAGCTCCTCGAAGTGGGTCGTGGCCAGGACGCGGACTTCGCGGTCTGCAAGCGCCTCCAGGAATCCCCGGGCAATGGCCGCCCCCTCCCTCGGGTCGGTTCCCGAAACGACTTCGTCCAGCAGGACCAGGGATCCCCGGTCCGCTCCCGCGAGGATCTCGTTCAGCCGCTGCACGTGGGCGGAATAGGTGGAGAGGTCCTGCTCCACGCTCTGCTCGTCCCCGACAGCGGCGAAAACCCGGGGGAAGGTCGAAACCGTCGAGTCGCCGGAGGCGGGCACGGACAATCCCGCCATGGCCATCAGCGTCAGGAGCCCCAGCGTCTTGAGCGCGACCGTCTTCCCCCCGGCGTTGGGCCCCGTGAGGATCAGGCAACGGCAGGGGCGTCCGAGCGAAAGATCGTTGGGTACGATCTCCTTCCGGGCCAGGACCATCAGGGGGTGGCGAGCGGAGATAAGGTTCACCTCGCCGCCGGCGTTCACGGTGGGCTCATGAGCGGAAAGTTCCTCCGCGAGGAGGCACCTCGCCTGGAGAAAATCCAGGTACGCCAGGATCGCGCGGCACCGGAGGAGATCGTCTTCGCGGCGGGCGACTTTTCCGCTTAGCTCCGCGAGAATCCGGGCGATCTCCCGCTCCACCTCGATCTCGGCCATCTTGATTTCGTTGTTCAGGTAGACAAGCTCCTCGGGCTCGAAAAATACGGTCTGTCCGCTCTGCGACGTGTCGTGGACGATGCCCGGGAAGAGCCCCTTGGCGGCAACCTTGAAGGGGATCACGAGCCGCCCGGAGCGCAGGGTGGCGTACGTTTCCTGGATGTGTCTGGCGAACCGCGCCGAGGCGATGATCTCCTCGGCCGTTTTCTGGAGGCGGGTTCTTAGCTGCTGCAGCTGGCGGCGCAAGGGCCCGAGAGCCGGGGACGCGCGGTCGAGAACGTTTCCGGAGCCGTCGATCTTCTCCTCGATCTTGTCGGATATGTCCCGCAAGGGGGGAAGGCCCTTGGCATGGTGTGCGAGGCGCGGGTACTTTCCCCTGCGGTCCTCGAAGAACCTGCGGGCGCGCTCTCCCGTCCTGGCCGTCTGCCCGACGAGGAGCAGTTCAGCGGGGGAGAGAGATGCGCCCTTCCTCGCCTTTTCCATCGGGGGGATGATCTCCTTCAGACCCTCCAGGGGAAGCGGTCCTTCGTCGACCAGCATCCTGCGGCCGTCCCGGTTCTCTTCCAGGGAGATCCGGATGCCATCCAGATCCGTCCCGGGCGCAAGCCCTGAGCACCGCTCCCTTCCCGGCTCCGAGGAGGCGTGCATGCAGAGCCGGGAAACGATCTTCCCCCATTCGAGCGCTTCGAGCGCGCTTTCCCACTGCGTTACAGGCAAGTCCGGTTTACCCCTGGAAAGTCGGCTGATCTTTCGCCCATTATATCGGGAACGTGGTACCATCTCCCGCTGATTTCCTAAATGAGGGGGGAAGGCTTTAGCCCATGTACGGCGTTCACCTCGTACTCTTCTGGCTTTCGCTTTTCGCCTACGGAGCGGAGGCGGGCCTGCAAACGGGCGGGATAACCCCAGGGTCCCCCTGGCGTTCGGCTCTTTTCGGAGGTCTCGTCCTGCACACCCTCTTTCTCGCCCTGCGGTGGGTCCTGTCAGGACACGCGCCGATGGCCGGGCTCTTCGAGTCGCTGACGGTCTTTTCCTTCTGTTCTGCTCTCTCGGCCTTCCTTCTTTGCGGGACGAACGCGACGATGTCCGCCTGGAGACCCCTTTCCCTGCTTGTCGTTCTTCCACAGGCCGGAGCGGCTCTTATCGACAAGCAGCTAACGCCTCTCTACCCGGCTCTGGACACGCCGTGGTTTGCGACCCACGTGGGATTGTCCTTTCTCGGGTACGGCCTCTTCGCCGCGGGGCTTGCCCTTTCCTGGACGTATCTGAGACGGGGGGGGGACGAGGTGTATCACGCTGCGGGGAGGTCTGCGCTCTACGGGTTCTCGGCGTTTTCGGCGGGGATGGTGTGCGGCGGGATCTGGGCGTTCTATGCGTGGGGTTCCTACTGGATCTGGACGCCCAAGGAGATCTGGTCGGTGGTCCTCTGGATCTACTTCGCGGTGCTGACCCACCTCAAATTCCTCCCCGCGGGAGGAAGGTGGCCGGGCTGGGGAAGGCGGCTGGAGATGAGGGCCACCGCGGCCGGGTATTTCGTGATGCTCGTCACGTTTCTCGGCGTGAGCCTCCTGCTGAGAAGCTCGCACTCGTTTTGAGCGCCCGGTTGGGAGGACGCCTACGCCCGGCGACCCTAGCTCGCGGGGGGATCCCGCTCCGCTACGCTCGCGACCTTCGACCGCTCGCTGCCATTCCGCTCGACGCAATTTTTTCCTCACTCCATAGGCTGCTCTGCGGACCCCCCCCGCATCGCCCCGGGTCCCCCGTCGGAGAGAGTACCTCTTTCGCAACGCTTGCGATCTGCGTCCGGTCGTTTTCCGGTTCCTTTTTCCCCCGGAGTTCGTCATAAGATGAAAAGGATGCGCACTTGGCGGTCTGTAAAGAGGACGGCATGATCCGGGGTGTGTGGCGGTTCCTCACGTCCCATACGACATGCGTCTGGGGAGGGGTTGCCTTCTGTCTGGCAGGCGCCGCAGGCTCCGTGGTGCTGGAGCGGTATCCCGGGATCTTCTCCGACATGGACGCCCAGATCCTCGCCGGCTGGTTCATCCGGAAAGGGTTCGCCGCCCCGGGACCGACGCTGTGGCTGTACGGTTTACTCCTTGCGACCGCCCTTTTGGCGTTGAACGCGGTTTGCTGCACTTTTGAGCGGCTCGTACAGATCTTTCGCGGGAAAGTCACGCTTCACCGGATCCTGCCCCACATCATGCACCTGGCGTTCCTGGGAGTGGTGTTTTCCCATCTGGTAAGCAGCGTGCACGGGGACAGGATCCCGGGCCTCGCCGTGCCCGAAGGGGGATTTGTCCCCGTGGGGGAAACAGGGTGGGTGCTCAAGCTCAACCGTTTCGACCTGGTGATGGCGCCGGAAGGATATCCCAGGGACTTTTCCGCGGCGGTGACGCTGTACCGCGACGTGACGCCGGTGGCGGGTGGCCTCGTGCGCACCAACGAGCCGCTCTTTCATGAGGGGTACGGCGTTTATCTGAAGAACTTCGGATCGACGCCGTGGGGCGCACCGTATGCCGTGTTCGATGCAAACCGTGACCCCGGGGCCGCAAGCGTACTCGTCTTTTCGGTCCTGTTCACCGTCGCGAACCTTTTGTACCTCGTCCCGTTCCGGAGGGAAGATGCATAAGTACTCCGTTTCACAAATACGGTTGCATTCGAGCGCCGCTGCATCCGCTCCAGCTTTGTTGCGCTTCTTGCGCCGTACTGCTGCGAGTACGCCTCAGTCGCGCGCCTCGCTGGCGCGGCGCATCGACGCTCTCGGTGCGACACCGTATTTATGAAGCGCAGTACTAAAATGCGGCCCGGACCTCTTCGGAAAGGCGACGTGATCGCGGTCGTCGCCCCGGGAGGGCCCGTGGACGAGGGAAAGCTCACCCGAGGTCTGGCCCGCCTCTCGGCCGCGGGGTTTGTTCCCGAGATCGCCGAAGGGCTGCTCCAAAGGCAGGGGTACCTGGCCGGAGACGACGGGCACCGGGCGGCACAGATGGAGTGGGCGCTCACGCTTCCCGAGGGCCGGGCGGTCATGGCGGCCCGCGGGGGGTACGGCACGACCCGGCTCCTGCCCCTCCTCGACTGGAGGAAGGTCGCGGCCCGTCCAAGGCTCCTGATCGGGTACAGCGACATCACGGCGGTCCTGGCCTACGTCTCCACGCGGCTTGGTCTTACCGCCATCCACGGCCCGATGGTGGCGAGCCTGGCGAGGCAGCCGGACCGGCGTTCGCTCGATGCCTTCATTCGGCTCGTGGGGGGCCAAGTCACCCCGCGGGAGCCCTGGGGGCTGCCGTGCGAGAGGTTGCGTGGCGGGGCTGCAGTGGGCCTCCTGACCGGCGGGTGTCTTTCCGTGCTCACCGCACTCCTCGGGACGCCTTACGAGCCTGACTTCCGGGGGGCGATCCTGTTCCTGGAGGACGTCCGGGAGCCGGCCTACCGGATCGACCGGATGCTCACGCAGTGGATACAGTCGGGCAGGCTGCGGAAGGTTGCGGGGATCGTGGCGGCAAAGATCACGCCGGTAGGAAACGAGACAGAGGAGGAGATCCGGAGGGTCTTCGCCTCCGCCGGAAAGCTTCTGTCCGTTCCCGTCTGGTACGGGTTCCCCGCAGGGCACACCAATCCGAATTATGCCCTTCCGTTCGGAGTGCGGGCGCGGATCGATGCGCGAGGACGGCTTTTCCTGCTCGAATCCCCGGTGACGGCGAAGTGACCCGGGAGTTCAAGGGCGACGCGGTCCGTTTCCGCGAGGCGCTTACGCTTCTTGAGCGCGGCGCCGAGGAGAAGGCGTACCAGGCCGCCGTTCTCCTGGCGGCCCGGGGCGAAGAGATCCTCTTCCACGGTTCGGCGGGGGAGGCCAGACTTTCCTCGGTATTCGACATCGCTTCCGTGACCAAGCCGCTCGTCGCCTCCCTCTTCTACCTCCTCGTCCAGCAGGGGACGCTGTCGCCGGACGGGAAGGTTTCGGAAACCCTGCCGATCCGCTCGCCCGACCCGGCGTATCCGGAGATCACCTTCCTCCAACTTCTGTCACACGCCTCCGGACTGCCGGCGTACCGTCGCCTCTATCGCGACCTGCGGGAGGCCGAGGAAAAGGAAGGAAGGAGAATGTGGGGGACAGCGGAAGGACACGACCGGATCGTCGCCACCGTCCTGTCCCTTCCCCTTGTTTCCCCGCCGGGAACGGTCTCCATGTACGGCGACCTGGATTTCCTCCTCGTGGGACGGGTGATCGAGGCCGTGGCGTTCACGACGCTTGACCGTCTTCTTCGGCGGGAGCTTACGGCCCCTCTGGGGATGCACGATACGGGCTACCTCCCTCTCCTGACGCTTCCCGAATGCGAGACGGGGCGGCTGATGTCGACCGGGCACTCGGAGGAGCGAGGCAGGGAAAAGGTGGGGGAGGTAGACGACGAGAACGCGGCGGCGATGGGGGGGGTGGCGGGGCACGCGGGAATGTTTTCCACGGCGCAGGACCTCTTCCTCTTCGCACGCGAAACCCTCCGGGCAAGGCGGGGGGAGGGAAGGGTGATCACCCGGAGGTCGGCGGAATCGTTGACGACGAAAGTCGGTACGCCCCCGGGATGTCCCCACACCCCGGGATGGGATACCCCGACGCCCATGGCGGCGGGCGGTTCGCAGGCCGGGCGCCATTTCCCGGCAGGGTCGGTCGGCCACCTGGGATTCACGGGATGTTCCCTCTGGATCGACCTCTCCCGGGAGATCACGGTGGTGTTTCTTTCCAACCGGGTGTATCACGGACACGATAACCAGCGGCTGAAAACCTTGAGGCCGGCGATCCACGACGCCGTCATGGAGGCGCTGCAACAGGAATGAAGAACGTTCACCTGATCGCGGCATGCGGGGTGGGGATGGCCTCTTTAGCCGGGATGCTGAAGGAAAAGGAATTCCGCGTGACCGGGTCCGACGCCAACGTCTACCCGCCCATGAGCAACCAGCTTTCCGCGCTCGGGATCGTGCTCCGGTCCCCGTATGCGGCGGGAAACATCCCGGAGGATACCGATCTCGTCGTCGTGGGGAACGCGGTGTCCCGGGACAATCCGGAGGTTGTGGAAACGGCCAGGCGAGGGCTTCCCGTCCTCTCGATGCCGCAGGCGGTGGCCGACCTCTTCCTCCGGGGGAAGGAGCCGGTCGTGGTCGCGGGGACCCACGGGAAGACGACCGTCACGTCGCTTCTTTCCTGGTCCCTCTATGCCCTCGGTGCCGACCCCTCGTTCCTGGTGGGCGGGGTCCCGAGGAATTTCCCGTTGAGCTACCGGGTGGGCGGCGGGCCGCACTTCGTGATCGAAGGGGATGAATACGACACGGCGTACTTCGACAAGGGGCCGAAGTTCCTCCACTACCGTCCCCGCATCGCCCTGCTCACCAGCATCGAGTTCGACCACGCCGACATCTACCGTGACCTTTCCCACTTGAAGGAGTCGTTCCGGAAGCTGGTCCGGTCCGTTCCGCGGGACGGGTTGCTGATCGCCTCCGCCGACTACCCGGACGTGGTCGAGGTCGCGGGAGAGGCGGAGTGCCCGGTCTGGTATTACGGCGTCGAACCCGGTCGCGCGGCGATATCGGGCGATCCGCCGTGGCGGGTAATCCTGTTGTCGGAAGAGGGGGAGTTCTCCCGGTTTCACATGGTGCGGGGGGAGGAGACGCACGATTTCCGGCTGCGGCTCCCGGGCAGGCACAACGCGGGAAACGCCGCCGCGGCGGCTCTGGCTCTTTTCCGACTGGGATACGAGGCGAACCGGGTTGCGGAGGCGTTCGCCGGTTTTCAAGGCGTGCGGCGCAGGCTGGAGGAGGTGGGGGAAGCAGGCGGGGTCCTCGTAGTCGACGACTTCGCACACCACCCGACGGCGGTTCGCGAGACGATCCGGGCGATCCGGGCGAGGCACCCGGGGCGGAATGTCACCGCGGTGTTCGAACCCAGGTCCAACACGAGCAGGAGAAAGGTCTTCCAGAAGGAGTTCGCAGAGGCGCTCTCGGGCGCCGACTCGGTAATTCTCGCGGGCGTGTTCGGCGCAGAGAAGTTTTCTCCCGACGACCGGCTGAATCCGGAGGAGGTGGTTGCCTCGATTAAGGAAGACGGCCGGAAGGCCTTATATATCGAGGAGGTAGACCGGATCGTGGAGCACCTCTCTTCCACGTCGCGCCCCGGGGACCTGATCCTCATCATGTCGAACGGAGGCTTCGGGGGGATCCAGGGAAAGCTCTCCCGCGCGCTTGCCGCACGGGCAGGCGTTCCCCCGGCTTCCGGGAAGACTCCCTGAAAGAGGGCGCTGGAGACCCGGGCCCCTGGCTCACTTATTGTTTTTGTTTGACTTTTCGGTGACGTCTGGTAGATTCAGCCGGATATGAGGTGGGGAGAGAAGAGAATCGCCTTGCGGTCCCGTTTCGTTCTCGCGGTTTTTATCCTGTTGACCGTTTCTTCGGCGGCTTCTGCTGCGGACTATCCCCGTCGTATCGCCATTACCCCCTTCGCCATTCTGGGACCCCACGAAGAGATCCGGCAGACGGTCGACATTCTTCCCCGGCTCGTCTCTTCGCGCCTGATGGCGATGACGGGCGCCGAGGTACTGCTGCTTCCCCCGGACGACGGGTCTCCCGAGGATGCCGCGAAAAGAGCCGGTCTGCCACTATTGCTCAAGGGGTCGGTTGCCAAGCTCGGGGCGGGGTACAGCATCGACGTGACCGTAACCGACCTGACCACGGGGCAGATGGCAGGCGCCTTTTTCGCGGCGGCCGCCACCGAGGACGAGATCATCCTCCGCTTGGGAGACCTTGCCGCGGACATCTCGGAGAAGATGTTCGGGGTAAAGGTGGCAAGGGCGTACGCTCCTCCCCCGGTCTCCTACCCTGCGGCAGCGGTTCCCCCCGCTGCCCCGGCGCCCGCGTCATCCGGTGCTCCGGCGACGACGGCCGCGGTTGCGCAACCTGCACCGGCTCCCGCGCCTGCCCCCGCCGCGATAGACACGCTGAAGAGTGGGTGGACCCCGACCTCCATTACCAAGGTGGCGCAGACCGAAAAGGTTTTCGACGAGATATTCGGCGTCGTGGCGGGTGATATCGATTCCGAGGGAAACGGGGAGGTCATCGCCTACGGGACGACAACGCTCTACGTTTACCGGGTGACGGGAGAGGAGATCCTCCCGTACACGAAGATCAGCAGTCCCCGGCAGAACCATTTTGTGAGCGTCGATGCCATCGATCTCGACGGGGACGGCGTAAAAGAGATCCTCGTTACGAACGTGCTTGAGGAGCATGATCGCGTCGAGTCCTTCGTCCTGAAGAGGAAAGGGGATGTGTACGAGGAAGTGGCGGAAAAGATCCCTTACTTCCTGGCCGTTCTCCCGGACTGGATGGGAAAGCCTGTGGTGGTCGGGCAACGCGAGGGGATAGACACGCCGTTCCGTGGGAAAATCGTCCCCCTTCGCTGGGACGGAAAGAGCTTCACGGCCGGGGAGGCGTTTTCCCACGACACGAACATTCTCCCGCTTTCGCAAGGGCTTCCGGGGCTTTCGGCGGCACGGTTCGGCAAGGAGTGGCGGCTGATCTACACCGACGATACGTCTCGCCTCCGGATCCTCGACGCCGGGGGGATAAGCCGGTATAAATCCCGTGATCTTTACGGATCGGGCCTTGATTTCTTCGAGTGGGGGGACTTCGAAGAGCTCGACGGCAGAAGGCCGCCGTACCGTGTGAGGAAGGGGGCGCGCGTGGCTCCCGGCGGGGGCGAGTTCCCCCTGGTCCTGATCCCGGAGACAAAACAAGGGATGCTCGACATTGTTCAGGGCTTCTACGATTCCACGCGCCTGGTGCTCCTCCAGTGGGACGGGGGGGAGTTCGAGGAGCAGGCCGGGAGCAAAAGCTCCAGCCATTTCTTCTCGGGTGCCGATTTTCTGTCACCGTCCGGTCTTAAGCGGGGGGATATGGTCGTGGCCTCGACGGTAGAGCAGATCGGCAGTGTCTTGAAGGATAAAATCAGCCGGTTGCTCTTGTACCGGCTGGAATAGAGGGAAATTGCGGATTCCCCGGGTGAAATATCCTTGACAAGGCGAATCGTTGATGGTATCAAGGTCAAAAAAAAACACGGTTTTTCCGTTACGTATCCGGAAGAACCGGGGGGCACAAGGGGTTAAGATAGGCAGGAGATTAGACAAAAACGGAAGGGGGTGGTGGCCGAAAGGATGCAACGGTAAGGATTCGAATGCTTCATCTGTTTTAAGGGGAAGAAATTAGGAACTCATCTCTTCAAGGAGGGGAATTATGAGGAAGTACCTGGTAGTACTGGTTGCTGCGCTCGCCTTGGTGGCTTTTTCCATGCCGGCGGATGCGGCGGACATCAAGGCCAGCGGGTTCCTGCGTTCGTACTTCATTATGTCCAATTTCCATGATGGGGGCGGCGGACCGAGCCTGAGGACCTCTTCTGATGAACAGACCAATTCTTACGTCGCGTCTCGTTTCCGCGTGAAGTGGCAGTTCGGAATGGAGAACGTGAAGGTGGTCTGGTATCTCGAAAGCGACTTCAAATGGGGCGATTCGGCCGGAAACACCGACGGTGGAGCAGGCCGGAACTTTGGCGGCGCGCTCGGTGCGGACAAGGTCCAGACCGAGACGAAGCAGATCAACGTCTGGTTCAAGATCCCCAACACCTCCATATCCGCCACGGCCGGCATCCATACCGTGAAGGACTCCTACTCGGGGCTCTTCTCGGCCGGCAACGACATGGCGGGGCTCACCTTCAAAGGGAAGTTTGAGCCTGTCAAGTACCGGCTCGTCTGGGCGAAGCTCTACGAGAACACCCGGCACGAGTCTGACGACGCGACCCTGTACATCGCCGAGGCGATGTTCTCCCCGTCGAAGGATTCGAAACTGAGTCTGAACCTCTACTTCCTGCAGGACTACACGGGTAGGGATGGAGGGGAGGCCCGCCTCCAGTTGAACCATTTCGGAAACCTCGACGACTACAAGCTGCGGATCTACATGCCGGGCATCACCGGCTCCATGAAAGCCGGGCCCGTAAAACTCTCCGGGTGGTTCTTCTATCAGACCGGTGAGTTTGAAGCAGTGATTCCGGGGGACTCGGACGTCGACATCGCCGGCTTCGCGGTCGATCTTCGCGGCGACTTTAAACTCGGCCCCGGCAAAGCGTTTTTCGAAGGGATGTACATCAGCGGTGACGACAACGACAGCGACAACGATTTCGATTCGATCATCACCCTGGGCGACTTCCAGCAGAGCGCGTCTCCCGGCGGGTACTCCGGCTACACCAAAACCGGGATGGTCCTCCTGTTGCCGAACCCGAAGATGGCCTCCGTCTCCCAGTGCCTCATCGGGTGCTCCGGCGGTGAGTTCGGCGACAGCCCGTCGAACAGCGGACGCGGGATCTGGATCATCGCGGCCGGATACGGCCAGAAATTTACCGACAGAGTCTCGGGCAATTTCAGAATCGGCCACATGGAAGCCACCGAACTCTACTCTGATGATAAAGACGGTGGCAGGGATGAAGACATGGGAACCGAGATCAACGCCACGGTGACCGTCAAAATCCAGAAGGGGCTCGACATCTCCCTGGTGGGCGCCTATGCCTTCTGGGGCGATTTCGTAAGGGATCTTCCGGCGTCTCCTGGAGACCCCGACGAGCCGACCTTTGAAGACTCCTGGGCGACGTACGCCCGCTTGGCCGTTAAGTTCTAGATCCGGCAGGCGGTTTCAACCCGCAACACAAAACCCCCGGGGGGAAACCCCCGGGGGTTTTTTTCCTTTAAGGGGACGTTGCTCCACTGTCCCCCGCCCAGGTGTTCCCTCCAGGAGGGCAGGAAATTGGGTTTGACGAAACCCTCCCGTTTCCAGTAAATTGGCATCTTTATTCCAGGAGAGAGAATAAACCCCATGTTCGAGAACCTGTCGGAAAAGTTCCAGGGGGTACTGAAAAAACTGCGGGGCCACGGGCGCATCTCCGAGGGGAACATCGAGGAGGCGCTGCGGGAGGTCCGGCTTGCGCTCCTGGAGACCGATGTCAACTACAAGGTCGTAAAGGAGTTCACCGCCGACGTCAGGGAGAAGGCGCTGGGGGCCGAGGTCATGGCTTCTCTTTCTCCCGATCAGCACTTCATCAAGATCGTCCACGACGGGATGGCGAGCATGATGGGCGGGGAGGCGCAAGACCTGGACCTTGCAAGGCGGCCGCCGGTCCCCGTGATGCTCGTGGGGCTCCAGGGGTCCGGAAAGACCACCTCCTGCGGGAAACTCGCCCTTCTCCTCCAGAAGAAGAAACGACGCCCGTTCCTGGTTCCCGCCGACGTCTACCGGCCGGCGGCGATCGAGCAGTTGAAGATCCTGGGGACACAGATCGGCATCCCCGTTTACGACAGCGACCCGAACGCCAGCCCCGTCGACATCTGCCGGGATGCAGTCCGGCAGGCGGACCTGACCGGGTGCGACACCGTCCTTTTGGACACCGCCGGGAGGCTCCACGTCGACGAGGAACTGATGGAGGAGTTGCGCCGGATCAAGGAGGCGGTCGATCCCGGCGACATCCTGCTGGTGGCCGACGCGATGACCGGACAGGACGCGGTGAACGTCGCCAAGGCGTTTCACGAGAAGGTGGGATTGACCGGCGTACTCCTCACCAAAATGGACGGCGACGCCCGTGGCGGCGCGGCGCTTTCCATCCGGGCGGTGACGGGAGCCCCCATCAAGTTCGTCGGGGTGGGGGAGAAGCTGGACGCCCTCGAGGGCTTCTTCCCCGACCGGATGGCCTCCCGGATTCTCGGGATGGGGGATATCCTGACCCTCGCGGAGAAGGCGCAGGAGACGATCGACGAGAAGAAGGCGAAGGAACTCACGCGCAAGCTCCGCCGGAGCGAATTCACCCTCGAGGATTTCCGGGACCAGTTGCAAAGTATCCGGAAGATGGGGTCGATCGAGGACCTCCTCGGGATGATTCCGGGGATGGGGGGAAAGATGAAGGAGCTGAAGGGTGCAACCCCGGACGAAAAGGAACTTGCCCGGGTCGTGGCGATCATCGACTCGATGACCCTCGAGGAGCGCGGCAACGCGAAGATCATCAACGGAAGCCGCAGGAAGCGGATCGCCCAGGGAAGCGGGACGACCGTTCAGGACGTGAACCGCATGCTCAAGAACTTTCAACAGGCGGAAGGGATGTTAAAACGGTTCTCGAAAGGCGCAGGAAAGAGAGGCGGGAAAGGCCTGCCGTTTTTGTAGGGTGGAGCGTGGTAAGGTAAACCGGAAGAAAGATTCGGGAGGTGAGGAGATGGCGGTAAAGATTCGTCTGACGCGAACGGGCAGGAAGAAGCTGCCTTCATACCGCGTCGTGGTGGCTGATTCCCAGGCGCCCCGGGACGGGCGATATATCGTGAAAGTGGGGATCTACGATCCAAAGGAAAACCCGCCCAGGTTCCTGGTCGACGAGCAGCTGACCCTCAAGTGGCTGCACCGGGGAGCGCAGCCGACGGAGACGGTCCGGAGCCTGCTCCGGAAGGCGGGAATTTGGAAGAAGTTCTACGAGGAGAAAAAAGAGAAGGCGGTAGCATAAAGGGACGCATCCCCCGGGACGCGCGGCATGGCAGGCGGCAATAAGCGGCGCGCGATGACGGACAGCCTGGTCGAGGTCGGGCGCGTAGCGAGGCCCCACGGTGTGGAAGGGAAGATCCGGGTCAAGACCTATTCGGGGGACCCCTCCGCGCTGTTGCACGTACGGACCGTGCGTCTCTCCGCGGAAGGTCCCGGCGGGGCGGAGCGGGTTTGTGACTTCGAGGTGAGGGCGGCCAAGCCGCAGGGCGGCTTCGCCGTTTTTTCGTTGGGCGGGATCGATTCCCAGGAATCGGCCAGGGAATGGTCGGGCGCCTCCGTCTCGGTCTTTCGGGAGGAACTCCCGCCCCCAGCGGAGGGAGAGTATTACTGGGTGGACCTGATCGGCTGCGAAGCGGTGGACGCGGCGGGAAAGCGCGTCGGGGAAATCGCCGCCATGGAAGGGGGGCCGGCACACGACTGGCTCGTCATCCGGCGCGAAGACGGGGAGTCCCTCCTTCCGATGGTTTCCGCGTTCGTCCGCGAGGTCGACGTCCCGGGCCGGCGCATTGTGGTGGCGCCTCCGGAGGGGTGGTAAGGTGCGGATCGACGTTCTCACGCTTTTCCCCGGGATCTTTTCCGGGCCGCTTGACCACAGCATCCTCGCCCGGGCGAGGGAGGCGGGACTGTTGCAGGTAGAAGTGCACGACCTGCGGAACTACGCCGGGGGGAAGCACCGGGTGACCGACGATCAGGCCTACGGCGGGGGCGGTGGGATGGTGATGAAGCCGGAGCCGATCTTCGCGGGAGTGGAGGCGATCCGGGAACGGTCCGGCCCGGGGAAAGCGATCCTCCTGTCCCCCCAGGGGGAACTCCTGACTCACCGCATGGCACGCTCCCTGGCGGCGGAAGGGCACCTTATCCTCATCTGCGGCCGGTACGAGGGGGTGGACCAGCGCGTGGCGGACCACCTGGCCGACGTGGAGGTCTCCGTCGGCGATTACGTGCTGACCGGAGGGGAGTTGCCCGCCCTCGTACTGGTCGACGCGGTGGCCCGGTTCGTCCCCGGCGTGATCGGGGACCCCATTGCGCCGCACCGGGATTCCTTCGGGGAGGGAATCCTCGAGGGCCCGCAGTATACCCGCCCCCGGGAGTTCCGCGGATATACCGTTCCCGACGTGCTCCTGTCGGGAAACCACGCCGAGATCGAGAGCTGGCGCCGGGAAGAGGGAAGGCGCAGGACCCTGGCAAGACGCCCCGAACTTCTGAAGAAAAAGTTGACACCCGGCAGCGGCGTGGAATAGATTACTAAGTCTTGCTTTCCGCAAGTGAACCGGATCGAGAAAGGGGTTTGGGTGATGAGCAATCTCCTCATGGAACTTACAAAATCGCAGCTTCGGAGCGATCTCCCGGCGTTCAAGGCCGGGGACACGGTGCGCGTCTTTCTGCGGATCCGGGAAGGGGAGAAGGAGCGGGTCCAGTACTTCGAGGGGATCGTCATCGGGTTCCACCGCAACGGCCCCTCCACCACCTTCAAGGTCCGCAAGGAGTCTTACGGCGTGGGGGTGGAGCGTACGTTCCCGCTGCACTCTCCGCTGATCGAGAAGATCGTCGTGAAAAAGAGGGGGGACGTCCGCCGGGCGAAGCTCTTCTTTCTGCGTAAGGTGTCAGGCAAGAAGGCCCGGATCCGGGAGAAGAAGGATTGGCTCGGGAAGAAGGGGATCGCCGTCCCGGTCGAGGGGACAGCGGAGACCCCGGAGGAGGTTATCACCGGGTCGGAAGAACCGGCGCAGGCCGAGGTTACGGAGACCAAAGAGTAGGGCGCCCCGTTGGATGGTTTCGAGGCCCGGGCGCGTGCGAAAGGATTCCGCACGGTGGCCGGCGTCGACGAAGCCGGACGAGGCCCGCTTGCCGGGCCGGTGGTGGCTGCGGCCGTAGTGCTCCCCCCGGGGTTTCACCGACCGGAAATACGCGATTCCAAGGCCCTTTCCCCGAAAGCGAGGGAAAGGGCCTTCTTTCTTGTCACCTCGCACGCCCTTGCCTTCGCAGTTGCCCAATCCTCCCCCGAGGAGATCGACCGGATCAATATTTTGCAGGCGTCGCTCCTCGCGATGCGCCGGGCGGTGGAAAACCTCACTCCTCCTCCCGATTTTCTGTATATCGACGGAAACGTTCCGATCCCTTTTCCAGAGAAGGAGCCGTGGGCGAGAATTCGACAGGAGTCGCTCGTTTCCGGTGACACCCGTTGCGTTTCTGTCATGGCGGCGTCCATCGTCGCGAAAGTCACCCGGGACAGGCTGATGCTCGAGTACGACCGGGTTTACCCGGGGTACGGTTTTGCCTCCCACAAAGGGTACCCGACGAAGGCCCACCTGGCCGCACTGCGGACGCTCGGTTCCTCCCCGATCCACCGAAAGACATTTCGCGGGGTCGTTTCCGGGTGACCCGTCCGCCGGAAGAGAGGGCGGCGGCGGGACGCGAGGCGGAAGACGCGGTCTGCGCCTATCTCCGGGAAAGAGGAATGCGGGTTGTGGAGAGGAATTTCCGTGCCCGCGGCGGCGAGATCGACATCATCGCCCGGGACGGGGATATTCTCGCTTTTGTCGAAGTACGCTTCCGGGAGGAGGACGGGCATGGACTCCCGGAGGAATCCGTGGGGCCGCCCAAGCGAAGGAAGATCGTGACCGCGGCGAGAGCCTACCTGGCAACGGTTTCCCCGGATTCCTGGAGGGAGGCCCGGTTTGACGTAGCTGCGGTCGAAGGCGGGGGTGACGCCCCGGCCATCCGGTACTACCCCGGTGCGTTCGACGCCCGGGGCAAGATCCTCTGACAGCATCGGACGGATAGTACAGGGACGCCCGTAGACGTTTTCCTGCTTAATAGTTCTGCGATATCTTCGTACTTGGTGGGTTGTTTCCTGAACACGGAAACGGCCTCCCGGTCCCCAAGGGCGCAGCGGGGGATTCCGCGCAGCGGCCTATGGAGCGAGGTACAATTTCCGGCGAGCGGAATGGCAGCGAGCGGGCGAAGGTCGCGAGCGTAGCGGAGGGGAAGCCCCCGCGAGCCCGGGGACTGGGAGAGGAGAAGCTTCGGGGTAGCGGCCCTCGAATGCCGGGATCTGATGGAATGGAGCCCTGGAGGCCGGTTATCCGAAGAAGCCCTCCGCCGTATGGAAGATTCCCATGTCGACCGTCTTGGAACACGAGGTTGCTTCCGCAAGGGAGACGGCGACGATCTCCTTCCCCTGGAGGGCGGCCATCTTCCCGAACTCGCCGCGGTGGACCATCTCGGTGGCGAATACGCCGTACCGGGTGGCCAGCACCCGGTCGTGTGCAGTGGGGGAGCCGCCACGCTGAATGTGGCCCAGGACCACGAAGCGCGTCTCGAACTTCGTCCGCTTTTCGATTTCCTTGGAGAGGGCCTGCGAAATTCCGCCCAGGCGGACGTGCCCGAACTCATCCGTCTTCGTTTCCTGGACGATGAGCTCCCCGTCCACGCCGGGTATCTCGGCGAACTTCGCCCCTTCCGCGACGACGACGATACTGAAAGATTTCCCGCGGCTGTGCCGGCGCAGGATCAGGTCGCATACCTCGTCAAGGTCGATCGGCTTTTCGGGGATGAGGATCGCGTGCGCCCCTCCTGCGATCCCCGAAAAAGTAGCGATCCATCCCGCATTTCGACCCATCACCTCCACGACCATGACCCGGTTGTGGGATTCTGCCGTCGTGTGGATCCGGTCGATGGCGTCGGTGGCGATGGAGACCGCCGTGTCGAACCCGAACGTGAAGTCGGTCCCCGACAGGTCGTTGTCGATCGTCTTGGGCACACCCACGACCGGCAGGCCACGCTCGTAGAGCTTGCTTGCAGCGCCCAGTGTATCCTCCCCTCCGATGGCGACGAGCGCGTCGAGTCCCAGCAGGCGGAAGTTATTCAGAACCTTGTCCGGCCCGTCGGGGTCCTTGAAGGGGTTGGTACGGGAGGTGCCGATGATGGTGCCGCCGATGTGCAGGATTCCCGAGACCATCTTGATGTCGAGATCGGTGTAGGAGATGTCGACGAGACCTTTCCACCCGTTCCGGACGCCCACTACGCGAGAGTTGTGGTTATCCGCCTGCCGGACCACCGCCCGGATGACGGCATTGAGGCCCGGACAATCCCCTCCACCTGTCAGCACGCCGATCTTCATCTTCCATCCCCCCTGGGTTGGTTTCGGTCAAGTATAACAAAGTCCCGCTCGCCGCAATTGAAAGGAATGAGGCTATATGATAACTTATGACACTTATATCTCGGCAGGATAGAAAGGAAAATCGGTGTCCGTCCCGGCAAGGGAAAAGGTCGAGCTGCTGTCCGGAAACGAGGCGATCGCGCGAGGGGCGTTCGAGGCGGGTGCAACGGTCGCTTCCGCGTATCCCGGAACCCCGAGCACGGAAATTCTCGAGAATTTCGCGCGGTACGAAGGAGTGTACGCGGAGTGGGCCCCCAATGAAAAAGTAGCGGTCGAGGTCGCCCAAGGCGCCTCGATGGCGGGGGCGAGGGCTCTCGCGGTGATGAAGCATGTGGGGGTAAACGTCGCCGCCGACCCGATTTTCACCGCCTCCTACACGGGAGTCCGGGGCGGGTTCGTGATCGTCACCGCAGACGACCCCGAGCTCCACTCGTCCCAGAACGAGCAGGACAACCGCCACTACGCCGTCGCGGCGAAGATCCCGATGCTTGAGCCGTCCGATTCCCGGGAGGCGAAGGAGTTCACGAGGATAGCCTTCGCGCTTTCGGAAAAATTCGACACTCCGGTGTTTCTGCGAAGCACCACGCGGATCTCCCACGCCAAGGGGGCGGTCCATCTGGACGGCGTGTCGGAGAGGCCCATCGCCCTCGGGTTTGTGCGGGATCCGGCAAAGTGGGTGATGCTCCCCGACAATGCGAGACGACGTCACGTGATTGTCGAGGAACGGATGCGGGCACTTGCGGAGTTCGCGGAAGAGTTCGACGGCAACCGGGTCGAGTGGGGCGACCGGGACCTCGGAGTGATCACGGCAGGTGTATCGTACCAGTACGTCCGCGAGGTTTTCCCCGATGCGTCGGTCCTGAAACTGGGGATGGCGCATCCGCTCCCGTCAAGGCTCATCCGGGAGTTTGCGGCGGGCGTGTCGCGGGTGGTGGTGGTCGAGGAACTGGACCCTCATATCGAGATGCACGTGAAGGCACTGGGAGTGCCCGTGGAGGGGAAGGAGATCATCCCTCTCGTGGGGGAGCTCTCTCCCTGGATCGTCCGGGAAAGGATCACCGGGGAGGCGGCTCCGTTGCATCCTGTCGAGGACCTCCCGGGCAGACCGCCGAACCTTTGTCCGGGGTGCCCGCACCGGGGACTCTTTTTCGTCCTCAACAAGTGCAAGGTCACGGTGACCGGGGACATCGGCTGTTACACCCTCGCCGCGCTCCCGCCGCTTTCGGGAATGGACACCTGCGTCTGCATGGGGGCCTCTCTCGGGAATGCCTTCGGGATCGAGAAGGCGCTGGGGAAGGCCGCCCTCGGGAAGGTGGTGGCGGTCATCGGGGACTCGACCTTCATCCACTCGGGGATCACTCCCCTGATCGACATTGTCTACAATCGCGGGTTCTCCACGGTGATCATCCTGGACAACCGGACGACCGCCATGACCGGGGCGCAGGAACACCCGGCCACGGGGAAGACGCTCATGGGTGAACCCGCCCGCCGGCTGGACCTGGCCGCGCTCTGCCGCGCCGTGGGGGTGGACCATGTCTATACGGTCAACCCGCACGACATGGCGCAGACGGAGGCGATCCTGCGAAGAGAACTCCTCCGCGAGGAACCGTCGGTGATCATCACGGAGGCGCCGTGCGTTCTCCTCCCGGACCACCGGAGGAAAAAGCGGCCCGTCTACGAGGTGATCCCCGACCTGTGCACGGGGTGCATGGCGTGCAGCAAACTCGGTTGTCCCGCAATAGAATGGGTGCCGTTCACGCCGGAGGCGGCGACGGCCTCCGGAAAGAAGGCGTCCCAGAAAGGGATGGCCCGGATCAATCCCCTCCTGTGCGACGGGTGCAACCAGTGTCCCCCGTTGTGCAAGTTCCTGGCGATCTTGGAGAGGAAGGATTGAAGCAGGCCCGCGGGAACGCATCACCTAGCACCTCGGACGCCAGGAGGGTCCCCTGCCCGCCCACACCCGCGAGGAAGACGTTCCCGCGGGCCTGCTTCAATCCTTCCTCTCCAAGATCGCCAGGAACTTGCACAACGGGGGACACTGGTTGCACCCGTCGCACAGGAGGGGATTGATCCGGGCCATCCCTTTCTGGGACGCCTTCTTTCCGGAGGCC
>CAJIAW010000222.1_pt1 | contig 23186 bp, 23 predicted proteins | sample 9199241 | NCBI WGS metagenome assembly CAJIAW01 (sample SAMEA7708284, study PRJEB35096) | sediment metagenome | biome: marine neritic benthic zone biome [ENVO:01000025]; feature: sediment [ENVO:00002007]; material: shallow marine sediment [ENVO:03000034] sea grass bed [ENVO_01000059] ...
ATTCGTTCTTCAACGTGTTCCGGTACATCACGTTCCGAACGATCTACGCCTCGATCACGGCGCTTCTCCTGTGCTTCATCATCGGACCGTGGCTCATCCGCGAGCTTGGCACCCACCAGATCGGACAGACCATTCGGAGGGACGGACCGGAGAGGCACCTCGCCAAGGAGGGAACCCCCACGATGGGAGGGCTGTTGATCGTCATCGCCGTCGTGATCCCGACCCTTCTCTGGGCGAACCTCACGAATCCCTACATCTGGATCGCCACTTTCGTAACCATTGGGTACGGTGGCATCGGGTTTCTCGACGACTACAAGAAGATCATCGGGAAGGACGCGAAGGGGTTGAGCGCAACGGCCAAATTCGCAAGCCAGATCTTCCTCGCCGGGGTAGCGGCGACGCTGATCTACATGGACGTGGGGATCCAGGACAAGGTGAGCATCCCCTTCTTCAAGAAGCTCAACCCCAGCTTGGGATTCATGTACATTCCGTTCATCATCATCGTGATCGTGGGGGCGTCGAACGCCGTCAACCTGACCGACGGCCTCGACGGACTGGCCATCGGCCCCACCATCATCGCCGCCGGGACCTACATGCTGTTCGCGTATCTCACGGGGCACGTGAAGATCGCGAACTACCTGCAGATTCCCTACGTCCCGGGGGTGGGGGAACTCACCATCTTCTGCGGCGCCATGGCGGGGGCGGGCATCGGGTTCTTATGGTTCAACACCTACCCCGCCCAGGTGTTCATGGGGGATACCGGCTCGCTGTCCCTCGGGGCCGCGCTCGGAACCGTGGCGGTGATGGTGAAGCAGGAGATCGTCCTGGTCCTGGTGGGCGGGGTGTTCGTGATGGAGGCTCTCTCGGTGATCTTTCAGGTCTTCTCCTACAAGACCACACGGAAGCGGATCTTCCGGATGGCGCCGGTCCACCACCACTTCGAACTTAAGGGATGGGCGGAACCGAAAATCATCGTCCGGTTCTGGATCATCTCGATCATCCTGGCGCTGCTGGCCATCAGCACGCTCAAGATCCGGTGAGATGGAGATGTTCGGCGGGAAAAACGTATTCGTGATCGGGGCCGGGAAGTCGGGGTTCGCCTCGGCCCTCCTCCTCCTGCGGGAGGAGGGCAGGGTCACCCTCTTCGATGAGCGCTCGAAGGAGGACGTGGAGCGGTCTCTCGGGCACGCCATCCCCCCGCAGATTGCGTTCGTCCAGGGCAGGATGACCGATCAGGCGGCGCTTACGGCGGACCTCGTGGTCCTCTCCCCCGGCGTTCCGCGGGAGAAGCTTCCCCTCCAGGCGCTGTCGCGTGCCGGGACGGCCGTGTGGGGAGAACTGGAGTTGGGGTACCGCCGGTTTCGCGGGAAGGTGGCCGCCGTGACGGGGACGAACGGCAAGTCGACGGTCACGACGCTACTGGGCCAGATGGCGTCCCTCGTTTTCCCCGAGGTGTTCGTCGGGGGGAACCTGGGGACCCCTTTCGTCGAGGCGGGCGGCAAGACGTACGACTGGGCCGTCGTGGAGGTCTCGAGTTTCCAGCTGGAGACGATCAGCGCCTTCCGGCCCGCCGTGGCCGTCCTCCTGAACATCACCGAGGACCACCTGGACCGGTATCCCGACCTTTCTTCCTACGCGGAGGCGAAGATGGGGATATTCCGGAATCAGGGACCGGACGACCTGGCCGTCGTAAACGTCGACGACCCGGAGATCTCCTCCCGGCTCTCCGGGATTACGGCCGGGCAGATCCCCTTTTCCCCCTCCCGGGCCCTTGACGTGGGGGTGTCCCGGGATGAGGAGGAGATGGTCTACCGGGGCGGCCCCGTCGAGGAGCGGTACCCGGTCTCCCTTCTTCGGGTCCGGGGGGCACAGAACGTGGAGAACGCCATGGCGGCGATCGGGGCGGCTCGCACCATGAAGATCCCTCCCGAAGTCATATGGGAATGCCTGCGGGCCTTCCGGGGGCTGCCGCACCGGGCGGAATTCGTCCGGAAGGTGCGCGAGGTGTCCTATATCAACGACTCGAAGGGAACGAACGTGGGGGCGGTGGTCAAGTGCCTTGAGGGGTTCTCGGAACCCGTGTGGCTGATCGCCGGCGGGAAGGACAAGGGGCTTGACTTCCGTCCTCTCCGAGACACCCTCACGCGCAAGGCCCGCGCGGCGATCCTGCTGGGGGAGGCGCGAGACCGCATGGCGCAGGAGCTTTCGGGGTCGGTGCCCCTTCTGGGGGCCGACTCCCTGGACGAAGCGGTCCACGCGGCCTCCGCCAACGCGCGCCCAGGCGACGTCGTCGTCTTTTCCCCGGCCTGCTCGAGCTTTGACATGTTCCGAAGTTTCGAGGAGCGCGGCGAGGCGTTCCGGGAGGCGGTTATGGGGCTGTCGGCATGAACATCGGGAAACGGCACGAGAACCTGATTCTCACGCTCTGCACGATGTTCCTTGCCGGTCTGGGGGCCGTGATGGTGTTCAGCGCCACGTCGGTGATGGCGAAGGCATCCGGGGAGCTCGGCAACGATGCGGCGTACTTCTTGAAGCGGCAGGTTCTCTTCCTCGTCCTGGGTGCTTCCCTGGCGCTTTTCCTCTCCCGGATCGACTACGATTTCATCCGCCGGCATATCGTTGCCCTCATGGGGGTAACCCTTGTCCTCCTGGCCCTTGTCTTCGTTCCCGGGATCCGGCACACGGCAAACGGCGCCTCCCGGTGGATCGACGTGCGGCTCTTCACCTTCCAGCCTTCCGAACTGGCCAAGTTTTCTCTCATCGCCTATGCGGCGTACGCGATCGACCGGAAAGGGGAGAACTTTGGCGGGGGAGGCCGGGCGTTCCTGCCGATCCTTGCCGTCCTGGTGCTCTACATGACGCTGATTCTCAAGGAGCCGGACTTCGGGACAGCAGTTGTCATCACCGCGTCGGTCATGGCGCTCCTGTTCATCGCCGGCTTCCCCTGGAGGCTCCTCGCGGGATGCGGCCTCGTGGGGATCATGGGCCTGGTCCTGGCGATCGTTTCGAGACCGTACCGGATGGCACGTCTTTCGGCTTTCTTCGACCCGTTCTCCCAGGCACAGGCGGCGGGGTACCAGGTGGTGCAGTCCCTGATCGCCTTCTCGAACGGAGGACTCCTCGGAACGGGGATCGGCGCCGGGAAACAGAAGCTTTTCTATCTCCCTGCGATGCACACGGACTATATCTTCTCCGTCATCGGGGAGGAACTCGGGTTTGCGGGGGTCGTCGCCGTGGGTGCCTTCTTCATGACGCTCGTCTGGGTGGGTTTCCGGATAGCCCGCCGCGCCCGCGACCCGTTCGGGAAGTACCTCGCGATGGGGGTAGCGACCATGATCGGCGTGCAGGCTCTCGTGAATATGATGGTGGGTTTGAAGATGCTCCCGCCCAAGGGGATGGTCCTGCCTTTCTTAAGTTACGGGGGGAGCTCGCTCATCCTCCACCTGGGAGCGATCGGAGTTCTTACCAACATCTCGATGAAAGGAGCGGAGGTTTTTGTCGCTGAACCTGATAATCGCCGGCGGGGGAACCGGCGGACACGTGTTCCCGGGGATTGCGCTTGCTGAGGCGTTTCTCTCCCTCTTCCCGGGAAGTTCCGTCTCCTTCGTCGGGACGGAGGGTGGTCTCGAGGCGAAGGTGGTGCCTGCCAGGGGCTTCGCGATCGATTTCGTCTCCGCGGGGCAGGTCCGCGGGAAAGGGGCGGGCGGGTTGCATGGGATGGCCAGGATGATCGGCGGTCTTAGCGCCTCGTTCAAGGTGCTGCGCCGCAGACGTCCCGACTTCGTGTTCGGCGTCGGCGGATATGCCTCCGTGCCCGTGTCTCTGGCGGCTTACGCCTCGGGTGTGCCGCTTTTCCTGCAGGAGCAGAACGCGGTCCCCGGCAGGGCGAACCGGATGCTCGGGAGGATGGCAAGACGCGTGTACACGGGGTTCGGGGGAGCGGCGCTTTACTTCCCGCCGGGGCGCGCGTCGGCCTCCGGGAACCCCGTCCGGCGGGAGATCGTGGAGGCGGGCGCGGCGTCGCGGAGAATCGGACCGCCGCCCGGTCCCTTCACCGTCTTCGCAATGGGAGGGTCCCAGGGGGCAAGGGCGATCAACGAGCTCGTGATCGGGATGGGGCGGGCCGTGAGGAGCGGGGGGGGAGGGATGCGGTTCCTCCTGCAGACCGGCGACCGGGAGTTCGCCAACGTGGAAAGCGTCGTGAAAGAGGAGAATCTCCCCATCGAGCCGTTTCCCTTCACGGAGCGGATCGGGGACGTTTTCGCCCGCTGCCATGCCGTCCTGATGCGGGCGGGCGCCCTCTCTCTCGCGGAGGCAGCGCTTTTCGGCAGGCCCTGCGTGCTGATTCCGTATCCCTTCGCCGCCGACCGCCACCAGGAAAAGAACGCCGAGGAGTTCTGCGCGGGAGGCGGCGGAATCTGGTTTCCGCAGGAGAAGGCGTCCGGGGAGAAGGCGCGGGAGGCGCTTTTCCTCTGGGCGGAGGATCCCGACCGACGGAAAGCGGCGGAGGAAGGTGCCGTGGCGTTCTCCCGGCCGGATGCGGCCATGGCGATCATCCGGTCGGCGCTTGGCGAGATCGGAAGAGGAGTGGGCGAACGTGTATAGAAAAGGGCTTCGCATCCACTTCGTCGGAATCGGCGGGATCGGCATGAGCGGAATCGCCGAGCTTCTCCTGAATCTTGGCTACGGCGTCACCGGCTCGGACCAGAGGCTTACCGACATCACCGAGCGGCTTGTGAGTCTCGGGGCGCAGATCCGGTCCGGGCACGGCCCCGCCAACATACCGGAGGACGTCCACGTGGTGGTGGTTTCCTCGGCCGTCGGGCCGGGCAACGAGGAAGTGATCGAGGCGCACCGCAGGAAGATCCCGGTCATTCCCCGGGCGGAGATGCTCGCCGAGCTCATGCGGATGAAATACGGCATCGCGATCGCGGGGACGCACGGCAAGACGACCACGACCTCGATGGTGGCCACCGTTCTCGCGGCGGCGGGGTGGGACCCGACCGCCGTCGTGGGGGGAAAGTTGAACAGCCTCGGATCCAACGCCAAGCTCGGGTCCGGGGATTTCCTGGTGGCGGAGGCGGACGAGAGCGACGGGTCATTCGTGAAGCTCTCTCCCACCGTGGCGGTCGTGACCAACATCGATCCCGAGCACCTCGACTACTACTCGGGAATCGGGCAGATCAAGGAGACGTTCCTCCACTTCCTGAACAAGGTCCCCTTTTACGGGTTCGCTGTCCTGTGCGTGGACCATCCCAACGTCCAGGAGCTCATTCCCTCGCTCCAGAAGACGTTTGTCACCTACGGTTTCTCCCACCAGGCGGATTACCGGGTGGACGGGGTCGTGCCCGAGGGCATGGCGAACCGGTTCCGGGTGATCCGCCGCGGGGAAAATCTCGGAGAGGTTACGCTTTCCGCGCCCGGGCGCCACAACGTGGAAAACGCGCTGGCGGCGGTGACGGTGGCCTCGGAGCTTGGGATCCCCTTCGACAGGATCCGGGAAGGGCTCTCCGACTACCGGGGGGTGCACCGCCGGTTCCAGGTCAAGGGGGAGCGGGACGGCGTTACGGTCGTGGACGATTACGGGCATCACCCCGTCGAGATCGGGGCTACGCTTTCCGCCGCCCGGGAAGTGTGGTCGGATCGCCGGGTCGTGGTCGGTTTCCAGCCGCATCGCTACTCCCGGACGCACGCCCTTTTCCAGGACTTCGTCTCCGCGTTCCATGAAGCGGACCTGCTCATCGTTTTCGATGTCTACCCGGCGGGGGAGAAACCGATCCCGGGGGCTTCGGGCGAGAAGCTCTGCGAGGCGATACGGGACCACGGGCACAGGGCGGTTTTTTATGCGGGGAAGGCCGTGGAGGCCGCGGGGGAGGTTTTGCCCCGTCTTCAACCCGGTGACATATTCCTGACCATGGGGGCCGGAGATGTCTGGAAACTTGCAGAAGGCATTGTATCCCGTTAGGGGCCGGGGAAACGCGGGCCGGACGGGAGGGACGATGAGCAGGATCGAGGAGGTGGCGGGCGCCAGGATGCGGAAGTACACCACCATCGGCATCGGTGGGGCATCCGAACGGCTGGTCTTTCCCCGCTCCGTGCGCGAGGTACAGGATGTCTTCGCGTCGGAAAGGGCTGTGAACCGGAAGGTGAGGGTGCTGGGCGCGGGCAGCAACCTCCTCGTGTCGGACAGCGGCGTTCGCGGGACGGTGATCTGTCTCCGGAAGAACATGGGGAACGTTCTGTTTGCCCCGGGAGAGGCGGTGGTCGCGGACGCGGGCGTGATGCTGCCGAGGTTCGCCGTATTGTGCGCCCTGTCCGCCCTCTCCGGGGTGGAGGAACTGGGCGGCATCCCGGGCACGGTCGGCGGAGCGCTGACGATGAACGCCGGATCGTTCGGGCGGTCCATGGGGGAAATCGTCGAATGGGTGGAGATCGTGGATGCCGAGGGGAGGCTTCACCGCGTCGGGGCGAGCGAGGTCCGCTTCTCCTACCGGACGGCGGAATATCCCGTGCGGGGAATCATCGTCCGCGCGGGGTTCCTGCTTCGGCCGGGACGCGCAGGCAAGGCGTTTTCCCGCATGAAAGAGCTGAACGAGAAGCGTCGCGCCAAACAGCCCTGGGGAGAGCGAACCTTCGGATCCACGTTCCGGAACCCGCAAGGCGACGAAAATGCGGCGGCCCTGCTGGAGCGGGTGGGGATGAAGGGCATCCGGGAAGGGGATGCGATGTTTTCGGAAAAGCATGCCAATTTCATGATCAACAAGGGCCGGGCCACTTCCTCCCAGGTCTTGCGGCTCATCGCGCGTGGGAGAGAGGCGGTGCAAACCCGTTCGGCCATAACCCTTTCCACCGAGGTGAAGATGTGGGGGATTGCGGATGAGTGAGAAAGGCCGATTTCGGGGAAAGACGGTCGGGGTGTTCCTCGGCGGCGAGTCCTCGGAGCGGGAGGTGTCGCTAAAAACTGGGGGCGCCGCAGTGCAGGCGCTTCGGCGAAAGGAATACCGGGTGGTCGAGATCGACATTCGTGGGGATTGGCTCCGGGTGATTCACGCGGCGAAGATCGACGTGGCTTTCATCGCCCTCCACGGCCGGTTGGGGGACGACGGATGCATCCAGGGCGCCCTGGAGTGTGCGCGCGTGCCGTACACCGGGTCGGGCGTTGCCGCCTCCGCCGTCTCGATGAGCAAGGTGATGGCCAAACGGGTCGTAACCGCCGCCGGCGTCCCCTGTGCGCCCGACGCCCTTTTCGAGGGGGAGGATCTTGTTTCCCCCTCCCCGCCGGTGTTCGGTTTTCCTCTCGTGGTGAAGCCGGACCGGGAGGGGTCCACGGTGGGGATCAGCCTGGTTCGAGACGTCGGGGGATGGAGCGGGGCCATGGCCGAGGCGGGGAAGTACGATACCAGGGTGCTGGTCGAGGCGTACGTGCCGGGGAGGGAGATCACGGTAGGGGTCGTGAACGGCAGGGCGCTCCCCGCGATCGAAATCGTGCCGGTGTCGGGCACGGGGTTCTACGACTACCATTCCAAGTACACGGCGGGACAGACGGAATACGTGATCCCCGTACCGATGGACCGCGAGATCCTTCTGAGGGCAACGGAGTTTACGCGTACCGGGGCGTCCGCCCTGTCGCTGCGCGGCGCGGCAAGGATCGATTACCGGGTGGATCCGGCGGGAAATCTCTTCTTCCTGGAAGCGAACACGATCCCGGGGATGACGGAGACGAGCCTCCTGCCCAAGGCGGCGAAGTTCGACGGAGTTCCCTTCGACGATCTCGTCGAGGAAATATTGGACGATGCGGGGTTGAACAAGTAGATGATCGAGTACAAGGCATACCACAAGAAATCGCTCGGGAAGCGGAGACGTCCGCACTCTGCGCGCAAGCGAAAGAAGGGAAAGGGGCCAGGCCGCGGCCGGATTCCTCTCCGGCAGTGGTTTCCGGTGGCAGCGGCGGTGCTGGTGTTTCTTCTTCTGGGGGCGGGCGGGGCAGCCGCCTACTCCTGGCTGGGCCGGTCCGCCATCTTCTCGGTGCGTGTCGTGGACATGAACCCGTGCGCCTACGTAAAGGGGGACGAGATCTCGGGAATCCTCAAGGGGGTTGCCCGGGGAAACATCTGGTCGCTCTCCAAAGAGGAGATCGGTCAACGAATCCTGTCCCACCCGTTCGTGCGGGAGGTCGTCGTCCGGAAAGCGTTTCCGGACAAGCTCGTGGTGAGCATCGAGGAGCGGGAGCCGGTTGCGATGGTCAACCTGGACGCGCTCTACTATGTGGACGAGCGGGGAGACATTTTCAAGCGGCTGACCGCGTACGATGCGAAGAATCTCCCGATCCTCACCGGTTTTTCACGGAATGACCTCGCGTCCAGGGACCCGGTTACCATTCGGAACCTGAAGAGGACGATCGATCTCCTGCGGCATGCGGAGGCCGGCACCTTGAACCGGAACATATCGGAAGTGCATTTCGACGCGCAGGACGGGTACACGCTGGTGACCCGGGATTTCGGTCTCCAGTTGAAGATCGGGACGATGGACTTCGGCGAGGCGATGCGGCGGGTGGAGGAGGCGATTCCGAAACTGGCGAGCCTGGGGCGGTCGAAAAAGGTCGTGGATCTGAAAACAGCGGGCCGCATATTCGTGCGGCCGGGGGAGTAATGGGTGAATTGACAGAGCGGTTGATCACCGGCCTGGATGTCGGATCGAGTAAGGTCGCGACGGTGGTGGCGAAGAAGACCGCCGAGGGGCTGGAGATTCTCGGCGTGGGGACCTGTCCGACGGAAGGGATGCGAAAAGGGTCCGTGGTCAACGTGGACGCGACCGTCAAGTCGATCACGAAGAGCGTCTCGGAGGCGGAGAAGATGACGGGCCTCCCGGTGAATTCCGCGCTGGTCGGCGTATCCGGTTCCTTGATCAAGTCGTTCAACAGCCACGCGGCCGTCTCCGTGCGAAACGAGCGGGAGGTGACCGACACGGACGTGGCGAGGGTCCTGGAACTGGCCAAAGCGGTGGAACTGCCGGCGGACCGGGAGATCCTGCACGTCCTGACCCAGGAGTTCATCGTCGACGATATGCCGGGCATCAAGGATCCCCGCGGGATGACGGGCATCCGCCTGGACGCGCGGGTGCACGTGGTGACCGACGATCTGCCGAGTACGCGCAATCTCGTGCGATGCGTCGAGAAGGCGGAGATCAACATCGTCGACATCGTTCTCTCGCCGCTGGCCTCCGCGGATGCCGTGCTGACTCCGGAGGAGCGCGAAGTGGGTGTGGCGCTGCTGGACTTCGGCGGCGGGACCGTCGATATGGCTCTCTTCTACGACGGTGCTCTCCGTCACACCTTCATCCTGCCTCTGGGAGGGTCCAACATTACCGCCGACGTGGCGGTGGGACTACGGGTACCCGCGTCGGACGCGGAAGTTCTGAAGACCGCCTCGGGGTGCGCGGCGATCCAGAAGGTCCGTCGGGACGAACTCGTGGAATTGCCCGGGGTGGGAGGACGGCAGCCGAGGCCGATCCGGCGACAGTACCTGAGCGAGATCATCGAGCCCCGTGCGGAGGAGATTTTCTCGCTCCTCCGGAAGGAGATCCTGCGCTCGGGATTCGAGGAGATGCTCGGGGCGGGAATCGTGCTCACGGGGGGCGGATCCCGCCTGGACGGCCTCCCCGAGCTGGGAGAGCGGGTCTTTAACCTGCCCGTGCGGCGGGGAGTCCCCATCGGTATCGGGGGGATGGTGGAGGTGGTGAACAGTCCCACCTTCGCGACCGCGGTGGGCCTTACCCTCTACGGGGCGAATCTTGTGGAAAACGGGGGAGGAAAGGCGGAAGAAGGTGCCGGGGGGGGATGGAAGGGACGTGTGAAGCGGATCTTATCGGAGTTTTTTTAATAAACCGGGAAGTACGGAAGGAGGAAAACATGTTCACTCTCGTAGAGGAAAACAGGTGCCACGCGGTCATCAAGGTGTTCGGCCTCGGCGGCGGCGGCGGGAACGCCGTCAACACCATGATCGAGGAGGGGCTCACAGGCGTGGAATTCATCGCCGCGAACACCGACGCGCAGGCCCTGGAGAAAAATCTCGCTCCCTTAAAGATCCAGATGGGAGCGAAGTTGACCAAGGGGCTGGGCGCGGGGGCGAACCCCGACATCGGACGGCAGGCGGCCCATGAGGACCGGGATATCCTTCGCGAATCCCTGATGGGTGCCGATATGGTGTTCATGACGGCGGGGCTCGGCGGCGGCACGGGGACTGGCGGTGGACCGATCGTCGCGGAGATTGCACGGGAAATAGGAGCGCTAAGCGTCGCGGTAGTCACCCGCCCGTTCTCGTTCGAGGGCGCCACCCGGCGCAGGCAGGCGGAGATTGGTCTGAAAGAGCTTCGCGGCATCGTGGACACCATCATCGTGATCCCGAACGAAAAACTTCTCCTGATCGCCGGGAAGGAGATGCGGTTCGTGGAGGCGTTCCGGAAAGTCGACGAGGTCCTGTATCAGGCGGTTCGCGGGATTTCGGAGCTCGTGACCAAGCCGGGGTACATCAATCTCGACTTCGCCGACGTTAAGACGATCATGGCCGGATCCGGAGTGGCGTTGATGGGGACGGGGGCCGCGGAGGGACAGAATCGGGCGATGGCGGCCGCGGAGAAGGCGATCTCCAGCCCCCTCCTCGAGGATGTGGCCATCCGGGGTGCGCAGGGAATCCTGTTCAACATCACGGCAGGTCCCTCCCTCTCCATGAGCGAGGTGCACGAGGCTGCGACGCTCATCCAGGAGGAAGCAGCCGACGAGGCGAACATCATTTTCGGGACCGTGATCGATGACACGATGGGCGAGGAGCTCAAGGTCACCGTCATCGCCACCGGGTTCGAATCGGGTGTGGCCGAGAGCATCTGGAAGGCACCGCGCAAGACGATCAAGCTCGTGGGACGCGAGGACCTCGAGAAACCGACATTCCTGCGCGCCCAGGGGAGAGAATCCGAGAGGATCGATCCGCTTCCGGTGATCGAGAGGCCGATCGAGGAAGAACCGGTGGTGGAGTTCGACATCCCGACGTTCCTTCGCCGCCGGCCCCCCGGCTGATGACGTGGGAGACCCGCAGGTTTCACGAGGAGATCCTGTCCCGCGAGGTCGGGGCGGTTCGAAAAGGATGGGGAGGGAAGCTCCGGGTTGCCCTCGTCTACCCGAACCGGTACGAGGCGGCGATGTCCAACCTGGGGTTCTTAACCGTTTACGCCCGGGTCAACGCACGGGCGGACGCCGTGTGCGAGAGGGCCTTCCTGCCGAGGGAGCGGACAGGAGGAAAAGTCCTCCACGGCGGCTACAAGCGGCCTAGGCCGCGGGGGGAGCCTGCCGGCCGCGGGCTCCCTCTCACTACTCTTGAGAGCAGCCGACCGCTCTCCGATTTTGACGTCGTAGCGTTTTCTCTTTCCTACGAGAACGACCTCCTTAACCTCCCCGGCCTGCTTTCGGCCGGGGGGGTCCCCTCTTTTCGGGCCGACCGGGCCGCCCAAAAGCCCTCCCGGCGAAGAGAACGCCCGTTGGTCCTGGCGGGGGGATTCGCGGCGTCGCTCTCCCCCGAGCCCGCAGGCGCCATCGCGGACGCCGTTGTGGTCGGGGACGGGGAGAGGGCGGTCGATTCTATCCTCGATCTGGGTTCCCCCCGGCCCGCAGACGACGGGTACCTGAAGGAGCTTGCCGCGATCCCCGGCCTGTTCGTCCCGGCCGGGTATCTCCCCGAGTACGACCCGCGGGTGGGAAACGGGCTGTCGCCCCCGGGGAGGTTTGCAGGCCTTGCGCCCCGCCCCGGGTTTCCCGCGCGCGTCGTTCGGGAGACGATTTCTCTCGAGGAGTTCCCTCCCGTTCGTCCGGTCCTCGCGGAGGACGCCGAGCTGGGGAGAATGGCGCTCGTGGAGACGTCGCGCGGTTGCCCCAAACGGTGCGCGTTCTGCGCGGCTGCGCACGCCTGTCCCGATTTCCGGGAGGTTCCCTTAGGCCTAGTACGTGCGACCGTGGATGCCCTCTGGCCCCATCGGACAACGGTGGGCCTGGTGGGCGCGGCGGTCCTCGACTGGCGGCACTTCCGGGTCTTATCAAAGGAGATCCTTTCCCGCGGCGGGTCTGTCTCTCCCGCCTCCGTCCGGGCGGACCTCGTGGACGAGGAGATCGCCGGAATCCTGTCGGCAAGCGGTCACAGGACGGTTTCGCTCGCGCCGGAGGCCGGGAGCGAGGAACTTCGGACGCGATTGGGAAAGCGGGTCGCAGACGAGGTTTTCTTCTCGGCCGCAAGAACCCTGGCTCGCGCCGGGATCGTCTCCGTAAAGCTCTATTTCCTCTGCGGGATCCCCGGTGTCGGGGAAGGGGAGGAAGTGGAGGCTACGGCCGACTTTCTCACCTCCTTGCGGCGAGAAGTTCTGCGCGAGGCGAAGTCGATCGGTCGGATGGGGACGGTTACGGCGGTCCTTTCCCCCTTCGTGCCCAAGCCTTTCACCCCGCTGCAGTGGGCCCCGATGGCCCGGGAGAAGGATCTGAAAAGCCGCCAGCGGGGCATTGCCGCGAAGGTCCGGTCCCTGCCGAACGTGCGTGTGAGCGCCGACTCCCCACGTTCCTCCCTCCTCCAGGGTTACCTGGGGCTTTCGGACCGTCGCGTCGAGACGATTCTTAGGCAGGCCGGGATGGGAAAGGTCGGGCTTCCCCGCGGGGACGTGCTTTCCGAGATCGTGTTCCGGGAAAAGGATGCGGAAGAAGTCTTCCCCTGGGACGTGATCGAGGGTGGTCTGCCCCGGAAGGCGCTCAGGGCCCGCTACGAGAGGCTCATCCGGAGGTGACCCGGAAGAGGACGTTTCGGGTTCTCGGTCCGTCGAACTCGCAGAGGTAGATCGACTGCCAAGTGCCCAGCACCAGTTGCCCGGACTCGATGAATACCATGACGGTGGGGCCGATCAGGCTCGCCTTCGCGTGCGCGTGCGCGTTTCCCTCCGTGTGGAGGTATTTTGCCTTCGAGGGGACGAGCGTATCGAGGATATTTAAGAGGTCCTGTTTCACGTCGGGGTCGGTGTTTTCGTTGATCGTGACGGCGGCGGTCGTGTGGGGGATGAATACCTGGCAGGTACCCCGGGTGACGCCGCTTTCCCGCACGACGAGCCTTACGGTGTGGGTGATGTCGATGAACTGCTGGGGGTGTTCCGTGCGGACCGTGATGGTCTTAAGACCCATGGTTTCCCCTTTCGGGACAACGCTTTCCTCTTGTAGCACAGGAAGTTTGGGCGGTCAAGAAATTGGGTTGTCGATATAATGGGAGGAACGTGAAGTCGCGTTCGAGATTGATACTGGCGTCGTCCTCTCCCAGGCGCGACGCGCTCATGCGTGCGGTGGGCGTCCCGTTCCGCGTGGTCCCGTCGCGGGTCGAAGAGGTCCCCGCTCCGGGCGAACCCCCAAGGCGGTTCGTACGACGGGCAGCCCGCGACAAGGGGGAAGAGGTGGCGGAAAGGTACCCGGATTCGTTCGTTCTCGCGGCGGACACGATCGTCGTCGTCTCCGGGAGAATTCTGGGGAAACCGAAGGGCGCAAAGGACGGGGCCAGGATGCTTGGGCTGCTTGCGGGAAAGGAGCACCGGGTGTACACGGCGGTCTGCCTCTTGCGCTCCCGCGACGGCTATCGGGACGAAGCGTGCGAAACGACGCGCGTCCGGTTCCGGGATCTGTCCCGGCGGGAGATCGCGGGGTATCTCCGGACGGGGGAAACTGGCGACAAGGCCGGCGCGTACGCCGCGCAGGGAGCCGGCAACCTGCTGATCGATCGAATCGTAGGGTCGTACACCAACGTCGTCGGTCTTCCCATGACGCAGGTGGTCGAGATGCTCCTTCGGGCGAAACTGATCGACGTATCCCGCACCGGGCCAAAATGGTACGGGTTCGCGGGGAAGAGATGACCGGCGCGGAATCGATCCGGGACCGTTCGGCACTGGTCTTAGATAGGGTCGCGCGGGCCGCGGAGAGATCCGGACGAAAAGGCCAGGACATCCGGCTGGTAGCGGTCGGAAAGAAGCAGCCCGTGGAGTTTATCGGGGAGGCCCTTGAAGCCGGACTCACCGTATTCGGTGAGAATTACGTCCAGGAGGCGGAAGGGAAAATCCGCGCGTACCCGCAGGCAGAGTGGCACCTGATCGGGAAGCTGCAGAGGAACAAGGTGAAAAAGGCCGTCTCGCTCTTCTCCTGGATCCAGACGGTCGATTCCTTGGGACTCCTCGCGGAAATCTCCCGCCGCGCCGCAGAGGCAGGGAAGGTCCTGCCCGTCCTGGTGGAGGTAAATCTTGCGGGGGAGGGGAGCAAGGCGGGAGTGGCTCCGGAAGAGGTGGCCGGGCTCATCGAGGCCGCCCCGGGACTTCCCGGCATCTCCCTGCGGGGGCTGATGGCCATCCCGCCGTGGACGGAAGACCCCGAGGAGAGCAGGCCGTATTTCGTCCGTCTGCGGGAAATATTTTCGGATTGCGTATCCCGGAGCGGTGCCGAGTCGGGGATGACGGAGCTGTCGATGGGGATGTCCAACGATTACGAGGCGGCGATCGAGGAGGGCGCGACGATGGTCCGCGTCGGCACGGCCATCTTCGGGAGCCGGGCGAGGAGAGGAACATGAAGGGACTGGGATTCATCGGGGCGGGGAACATGGGGGAGGCGATGATCCAGGGGATCCTAGGCGGCAAGCTCCTCCCTCCCCGCGAGGTGGTCGTCCTGGATGTCCGCCCCGAGCGCGGGAAGGAACTCGGGAAAAATTTTGGCGTCTCCGTCGCGCGGGGGATGGCGGATCTTTTCCGGAAATGCGATACGATCGTGTTTGCGGTCAAGCCGCAAGGGATAGGGGACGTGCTCCAACAGGTGCCCGCGGGCGCCGCAAAGGGGAAGCTGTTCCTATCGATTGCCGCGGGGGTGCCGACACGGGTTTTCCTCTCCGCGCTGGGAAAAGGCGCAAGCGTGGTCCGCGCGATGCCGAACACTCCGGCCCAGGTGGGGATGGGGTGCACCGGGCTCTTCTTCGCCAGGGGCGTTTCGCGGGAGAAGAAGGCGTGGGCCCGGAAGATCTTCTCCTCCTTCGGGGAGGTAGGCGAGTTTTCCCGCGAGGAGCTGCTCGACGTCGTCACGGCCCTTTCCGGTTCCGGTCCCGCCTACGCGTTTCTTTTCATCGAGGCGATGGCCGACGGGGCGGTCCGGGCCGGGATGGGGCGCGAAGAGGCGGTCCGCCTCGCCGCGGCCACCGTTGAGGGGGCGGCCCGGATGGTGCGTGTGACGGGATTGCGCCCCGCGGAGCTGAAAGACATGGTGACCTCGCCCGGGGGAACGACGGTCGCAGGGCTTGCGGCTCTTAAGACCGGTGCGTTCCGGGGTACGGTGCTGTCGGCGGTGACCGCCGCCTGGCAGCGCAGCCGCGAACTTTCCACCTAAGGAGACCACGATGTTCGTCGCGAAGAACCTCCTGATTGCCACAGCGAAAATCCTGGACGTCGTCCTGTCCGCCTACATGTGGATCCTCATCATCCGGGCGGTCCTTTCCTGGGTGAGTCCGGACCCGTACAACCCCATCGTCAGGGCCCTCTACTCCATCACGGACCCGGTCCTGTCCTGGCTGCGACGCCAGTTCCCTATGATGGCGGGCAACATCGATTTCTCCCCGATGGTGGCGATCCTCGCCATCTATTTCCTCCGGTCCTTCTTCGTGAAGACCCTCTTCGACCTGGCGATGAGGATGTAGTGAGCGGCAAGGGCCGGATTGAGGCGGTGGAAGAGTCCGCCACGGTCACGGTCCACGTGCTGCCGCGCGCCTCGCGGGAAGAGGTGGCGGGCCTCTACGGGGATGCGGTCCGCGTACGCCTTACCGCCCCTCCCCTGGAAAACCGGGCCAACGAGGCGCTCGTCCGGTTCCTTGCCGCCGCGCTCGGCGTCTCCCGGTCCCGCGTGGAGGTCGCCGCCGGCAGACGGGGGCGCAGGAAGGTAGTGCGCGTTGCCGGAATGTCGCGGGAGGACATATTCCGCCGCCTGAAACTGGAACCCCTCCCGTAATCGAAAGGCCAACCATTATAAGGACTAATGTATGCAGGGGGGGTCTTCTGTGAAAACTGATGGCAATTTGCCATCAGTTTCTGCTCCCCCCCCGCCGGATTCCAGTGTTTCCATGGAAATATATTTATAATGACCAGGTACGAACTCTTTCCCTTTTCGCCGATGTGATCGTCGCGCAGCCAGGGAGATGTTCATGGGAGAGCCGATCCGGATCCTCATCAGTTCCTGCCTGCTGGGAGAGAAGGTCCGCTACGACGGGGGACACAAGCGGGAAGGGTACCTGATTGAGACGCTGGGCAGGTTCGTGGAGTGGATCCCGGTCTGCCCGGAGGTCGACTGCGGCCTGCCAACGCCAAGGGAGGCGATGCGGCTCGTCGGGGACCCGAAGTCCTCCCGGCTGGTCACGATCCAGGGAGGCGTAGACCACACGGAGCAGATGATGGAGTTTGCCCGCAGGAAACTCAAGGAGCTGGAGCTTTTGAAGCTGTGCGGCTACATATGTAAAAAAGATTCGCCAAGCTCGGGGATGGAGCGCGTCGATGTGTACGGGGATTCCGGAGTCCCCGCAAAAGTGGGCGCGGGGGTCTTCACAAAGGCGTTCATGGACCATTTCCCGCTGATTCCGGTGGAGGAGGAGGGGCGCCTTAACGATCCTGTCTTAAGGGAGATGTTCATCGGAAAGGTGTTCACCCTGCGCCGGTTTCGCGATCTGCTCGCGCGCGGGAAAACAAGAGGCGGGCTCGTCTCCTTCCACACCGACCACAAACTGCTTTTGCTGTCGCACGACAGGAAACGGTACACGGAGATGAGCCGGCTGGTCGCCGTTGCGAAGGAGCTTCCGCCGTCCGTCCTGTATGACCGGTACCAGGACCTCCTCATGGATGCCCTGTCCGCAAAACCCACCGTGAAAAAGAGCGCCGACGTGCTCCTTCACATGATGGGGCATTTCAAGAAAGTTCTTACCAAAGACGAGAAGCAGGAACTCCTCGAGGTGATCAACAGGTACCGGGAGAGGCTGATCCCGCTCATCGTCCCTGTGACGCTCATCGCCCACTACGTCCGCAAATACCGGGTCTCCTACCTCGAGCGGCAGGTTTTCCTGAACCCCCATCCCGTCGAACTGATGCTTCGCAACCACGTGTAGGGAACCACGTGGACGTTCCCTTACTTTACAAGTTATTTTTCCCTCGCATCCACGGGAGGGAAAATCTCCCGGTGGGCCGGGTCACGGAGACGAAAGCCCTCCGAGGGTGATGTCCCCGTAGTACGCGACGGCCTCCCCGCCCGTGTTGTCCGTGTCGGTCATGAGCGCCACGGCGCCGATGGCGGGCGGATCCTCTCCGAAGAGCGTCCGGTAGTCCTCATACACATTTCGTTCCTCGATTACCCACGTTCCGGCTTTTTCGTCGCCCGATTCGACTGCGACCATCAAGGCGTTTGAGGAGAATGCGTTGGGAAGAGTTGCCCCCTTCGGAATCTTGTTCGCCCAGATGTAGTTGATCGCTTTTGTTCTCCAGAAAAGCGTCCTCGGAAAGACGACGTACACGCGCGCCGCGTAATCGTCCCCTTTCTTCGTCCTCCCGTTGCCTTTGGGGATCGTGCCTTCGATCTTCCACGACCAGCGAAGGACCTGGTGCTTCCGGGGATCGAGCTTGACCTCCTTGTACAGCCCGGACGCCGTCTTGCTGCTTTCCGCCTTCAGGACGCGCCGTTCTCCCTCGCTTACCAGGGAGTAGGAGGTTTCCCCCTGGAATACCTTGGGCTTCCACCCGGAAATGTCTCCGGCGCTGAAGTTCCCGAGGACCAGACTCTCGCTGAATGCCAACGGGGAAAAAAGCAGGAACGCAAGCGCAAGAACGGGAATTCGTATCTCTCTGCGACGTTTTTCCTTCCTCCAGGACGATACGGGACCGGATGTCGGTTTCCCATTCCATTTCATCGAAAAATAGCCCCTTTTTTTCTTCTCCCGGGATTCGTGAGTATTTTACCCCGACAATTGCCCCAGGTTGCTCTGCAGAAAACAAAGGAAAAGGGCGTGGAAGCTGCCCCGCTCCCGGATTTTATGGAACCAACAGCGATGGAAAGGAGAATGGGAGAACCGTTTTCGGAATCTTTCGGCTACGGTAATTTCTCTTGGTTAAAAAATGCTATTGCTGTCGCAACTCGATTCCTTCGACGATACAATCTTGATCACCGGAGTCATTCTTCTTCCCTGAGGAAGATCTTGAGATCCTCATCTGGCGATTCTGCGAATTTCCGTTTCGCCATTTCCACGAGCCCGCTTCGATTGGATGTTCCACTTCCGGATTTCCGACGTTCCACCAATCCTCCAAGCAAGATCTTGGTTTTGCCCTCTACTTTGTATACCGAGAATAACTGTTCCAATTTACGATTCCCCATACGATTTTTCCACAAACCTTCCGTTCGCCTGTGGATATAGGAGCAAAATTGATGCCCTTAGTAATTCTGCTTGGTTATCAGGTGGTTATGAATAGAAGGCAATTTTGTGGGGGGAAATTAATACACATTAATCCCATTTTTTTCAACGGATTGCCATAAGGATCCACACGAATTATTTCGGTTTAGTAAGGATAACAGGAAAGGGAGAAATGAAGGGTCGATTACGATCCCCGAATACCCTCCACTGGGCGATAACCCAATACCCTTATGGCCGGCTCGAGGTCCCATCTCATTCCTGCGTTGTCGGAGACAGCGTAGAAAATTCCGAACCCGATCCCTTCTGCTTCGATTGCTCTTGAGAATACTTGAATCAAATCCTTCTCGCCGAGCCATTTCTTTTGCAGCCAGGCGTTCGATGCTGTCATGGCCACCTGGTCTCCCCCTCTTGGGACCCAACCGATCCTCAGGCAAACAACCGATAGTTGGGAACGATCCGCGTAGTGCCGGCAAATCTTTTCGCCTATTAGTTTGCTGACCCCGTAGCTGTTAACCGGATGCGGTTCCAAATCCACGGTAATCAAGCCGGCGCCCTGATCCCTGTACCCCTCCATTGTCTGGCAGGAACTCGCGAAGACGAGGCGCTTTACCCCACCTCGAACACATGCGGTGCAAACATTGAGAACGGAATCAACGTTGTCGGGGAGCAACTCCGACCAATTCGCGTCTGTGTAGGGATTTGCTGCCAAGTGTACAACAACGTCCACCGATGTAAACCGACGACCCCAATTCTCACGAAACTGGGTGAAATCGGCATATTCTATGCCTGTTTCGACATCTGCGTTGCGGTCGAGCAATACCGCCTCATATCGTTCCCTGAACCTGGCCGACAGCTTCCTGCCGATGTTCCCACAAGCCCCAGTGAGGAGAATCCTTTTTGACTCCAATGGGTATTCCCCTGCAATAGATAAATTGCGGGATGATCTCCCTGTTCGTCGTCGTCGGCTCCGGATCGCCCCCCTATTGAGCACCAGGCTCCAATAAAAAGGGCCAAGAAAATCCCTTGGCCCTTGTGTGTCGCCTGGTGCCGGAGGAGGGGGTCGACCGCTTGAGGCTTAGGCGGTCCACGCCATCGCCCTTGGCGGCCTCGTCGCCGCCTGACGCCCTCCTGAAGTCGGGCTTTTCCTCCTGTTCGTCGGCGGCAGCTCCGGTTCGACCCCCTCCCGTTGCGCACCACGCAACGGAAAAGGGAGTGGTGCCGGAGGAGGGGGTCGAACCCTCATGGCCTTGCGGCCACGGGATTTTGAGTCCCGCGCGTCTGCCAGTTCCGCCACTCCGGCTTAGAAAGTAAAGCGACATTCCCTTTCTTTGCAGTTATTTTTATACACGCGGGGACTGGAAAATCCAAGCCTCGAGGTTGATTTGGGATAAAGTAGGGACGTGAACTTTCTCGACGTGGTCATCGTGGTCCTCTGTATCGGATTCGCCGTTTTCGGGATCTTCCAGGGGGTGGTGCGCCAGCTGTTCTCCTGGGGAGGACTGCTCCTGGGGCATATCGCCGGGGTGGAATTCTACGCAACCGCCCAGGTCCAGCTGCGCCTCGATTTCCCCCACGGCGACGTCGTTGGGTATCTTTTGACCTTTCTCGGGGTCTATCTGATCGTTCGTCTCGCGGGCCTGATCGTCGAACGGTGGGTGCGCAGCTCGGAACTCTCGGGGACCGACCGTGCCGCCGGAATGCTGGCGGGGTTCGTGAAAGGCGCCCTCCTCTCGGTGCTTCTCGTGTTCGTGCTCGTCATCATCCTCCCCCGGGGGACCGCACTCGTCCGGGAGTCGAAGCTGGCGCCCAGGGCGATGGCGGCTGCGCGGTGGGTGCAGAAGGTCTTCCCGGAGAAGATACGCCGTTCCTACCGGGAGAAGATCGGCGAGATCCCCTCGCTGCCCACCGGGAAGGACGTGCCGGCCCCACCCCTTCAGCCGAAGAACCGGTCCAGAAAATAGTTCCTGAGGCAGAGGGACAGGTTGGACGCGATGTCCCGCTTGGCGTTTGTGAGGTAGATCCGCCTGTCCCAGGAGAAGGTCTCCTTTTCTACCCGGGTCATCTCCCCGTCGGCCATCCCCTCCGCCCGGAGACCCTCCTCAAGGAGGGGGACGAGCTTGTCCTTCATCCGGAGGTGCGTGTCCACGAGTACGATGGCAAAGTCCGGGGTGAGCGTCCTCACCCGGTCGAGGAACGCCGACATCTCCTTCTGCTCGATGTGCTTGGGCGGGGAGGTCTTCGTCTCCAGGTAGAGGAGTTTTCCGGACACCAGCGCGAGGATGTCGAAATCCCCCCCGCATGGAAGGCCGGGGATCGTGACACCCCGGAGGACCTCCGCGGCGAACTGCCGCCGGAGCGTTTCCGCGACGAACCACTCGAAGGTGTCCCCGAAGTCCGTGACCGCCTCGGCCAGGAAGCGGATCTTCCCGCTTGGCTTGCGTTTGATGAGTCCCAGGCTCTCGACCTGCCGGCCCATCTCCTCCACGGAGTCCGGCGAGAAGAACGGCCCCAGCCGTTCCGGCTGATACCGGTCCCGAAGCGCCAGGATGTCGCGCAAGAAGAGACGGAACGAGTAGGAGTGGAGAAGCCCGTAAAGGATTTCGCGGTCCGCCGGGGACGAAAGATAGGGGAGGAACGTCCGGTCTTCCCCGGTGCACGAGGAGACGGCTATGCCCCTCTGGAGCAACGCCCGTACTACCGGCGAGGGTACCGGTTCCGGAGGGCCGCCGCCCCGGCTGCTACCGTCGCCGGATCGCCTTCTGCGATGTCTTGATGGCACAGAGGTCCGCGCACATCGTGCAGGCGGACTCGTCGGCCATCGGCTGGCTCCCCCCGCGAAGTTTTTGTGCCCGTTCCGGGTCGAGCGACAGCTCGATCTGGGTTTTCCAGTCGAGGTTACGCCTGGCGTCGGCCATCCGGTTATCCCTGTCCATTGCGCCCGGGATTTTGCGCGCGATGTCGGCGGCGTGGGCGGCGATGCGGGACGTGATCACCCCTTCTTTTACATCCTCGACCGGCGGGAGCCGCAGGTGCTCGGAGGGCGTTACGTAGCACAGGAAGTCCGCACCGCTCCACGCGGCGATCGCTCCCCCGATCGCGGAGGTGATGTGGTCGTACCCCGGGGCAATGTCTGTCACGAGGGGGCCGAGAACGTAGAACGGCGCCCCGTGGCAAAGACGCTTCTGAAGCACGACGTTCGCCGCGATCTGGTCCATCGGCACGTGCCCCGGACCCTCGATCATCACCTGCACGTCCTTCTCCCAAGCGCGTTCGGTAAGCTCCCCGAGCATCATCAGCTCGTGGACCTGTGCGCGGTCGGTCGCGTCCGCCAGGCATCCCGGCCGCAGGCCGTCTCCCAGCGAGATGGTGATGTCGTACTCCCGGCAGATGTCGACCAGCCTGTCGTAATGCTCGAAGAACGGGTTCTCCTGGTCGTTGTAATCCATCCACTCCGCCAGCAGGGATCCGCCCCGGCTCACGATGTCCAACCGGCGGCCCTCCCGGATCAGCCGCTCGAGGGCTTCCTTTGTCACCCCGCAGTGGACCGTCATGAAATCGACCCCGTCCTCGGCCTGCTTCAGGATCCCTTCGAAGAAGTCGTCGGGGGTGAGCTCTACCCAGGACTTTCCTTTGGCGACGGCGTCGGCGGCCGCCTGGTAGACGGGGACGGTCCCGAGGGGAACCGGGCATTCCGCGAGGATCGCCCTGCGGATCTCATCGATCGGGCCTCCCGTGGACAGGTCCATCACCGCGTCGGCGCCTGCCGCCACCGCGACCCGCGTCTTCTCGAGCTCCAGCGCCATGTCCGCCCGGTCGCGCGAGGAACCCACGTTGGCGTTCACCTTGACGGTAAGCCCCTCCCCGATGGCGACCGGCCGGATCTCCTTCCGTTTAATATTCCGAGGAATGACCGCCTTCCCCGAGGCGATGAGCCCCCGGAGTTTCTCGGTCGGGATTCCTTCCTCCGCGGCTGCGAGCGCCACCTGCGGCACCAGCACGCCGTTTCTCACCTTATGCAACAGCGTCATGACTTACCCTCCTTTACTGCCTCGCTCCCCGCCTGACCGGCGGCGGTTTTTCCGAAACGGGTCACAAGTTCCGCGGCGGCCTCGCGGGGATCCGCGGCGGCCACCACTCCTGAAATCAGCGCGATTCCGAAAGCGCCAGCTACGATCACTTCCCCCGCGTTCTCCTTTTTGACCCCGCCCAGGGCAAACACGGGGATGGCCGATTCGCGGCACGCCTCCGCGAGGGCGATAACCCCCACCGGCGGCCCGTACGCGGCCTTCGAGGAAGTGGGGTACACCGGGCCGAACGTGGCAAAGTCGGCTCCCTGTCCCGTCGCCTCCTTAAGTTCGCGCTCGTTGTGCGTGGAGCAACCGATGAGCGCCCCCTCTCCGAGAAGCGTTCTTGCGACCGATGTGGGTATCGACGATCCCCCGAGGTGGACGCCGTCGGCTCCGACTGCCATCGCGACGTCAACACGGTCGTTCACAAGAAACCTGGCGCCGTATCTTGCCGTAAGAGAGCGCATCTGTTCGGCAAGCCGGTACAGCTCCTTCCCGGGGAGGTCCTTCTCCCGGAGCTGCACGGCGCGAATCCCGCCGTCCAGAGCCCACGCGACGGCCTGCATGATGTCGTCTCCCGGCGCCTGTCTCCGGTCGGTGATGAGATAGACGCGGAAGTCGACCTGCACGCGGCCCTTCCTTC
>CAJIAW010000032.1_pt1 | contig 19846 bp, 17 predicted proteins | sample 9199241 | NCBI WGS metagenome assembly CAJIAW01 (sample SAMEA7708284, study PRJEB35096) | sediment metagenome | biome: marine neritic benthic zone biome [ENVO:01000025]; feature: sediment [ENVO:00002007]; material: shallow marine sediment [ENVO:03000034] sea grass bed [ENVO_01000059] ...
CCCCCACCAGGATGCTGAAGTTCACCGCCTGTTTGAAGATCTCCCACCACGGGATGCCCGCGTGGCCACCCGCTTCCTGCGCGGCCGCCGCCACCCGGGACGTTGCCAGGGTGACAAGAACGAGAAGTGCCGCCCTCACGCCACGCTCCTCCCGAGAATCTTTTCGGCGATCTCCTGCGAGAGGCGGGACACCTCGGATCGCAGGATCTGGGCGGCCGTCTCCTTCTCGGAGGCGATCTGCTCCCTCATCGTGTCGATCTGCCGGTTAGTCTCCTCCATCGCGGATTCGATCCCTTTCCGCTCGGCCCGGGACGATTCTTCCATCCGCGCGCGTTTGCCGGCCAAGGCCTCGGCTAACGCCTTCCGCTGGGACTCTTCGTACTGCCGGGTCTTGGCATCCGCCTCGTCGACGAGCAGCTTCGCCTCCTCCAGCGGCTTGACGGATAGGTTCTCGCGCTCCTGGAACGTGGCAAGGACCGGCCGGATGAGCGTTACGGAAAGAATGATCGTGAGGAAAACCACCAGCCCCATCTGGAGGACGGCGAGCAGCGTGATGTCCAACGTCTCGAATATCTTGAGGACGAGCTCCATAAAACCGTCTCCTCCGGAATTCCCTGCAGGTTAACGACATGCGCAGATAGGTAAACGGGAAATTGGTATCACGGGAAGAAAGCCGCTGTCAAGCGGTTAGTGGGAAAATCGTCCTCTTGTCCGGGCAGTTCGGAAGCAGAAACGGTGTCGGGCACCGCGGATTTCCGCGGTGCCCGACACCGTGGGAAGAACATCTCTTTTCCGAGGCGGATCTTTCTCGCCCCGGCACGGTTTACGCAGGCCTTATCGCATCACGTCCTAATGTAAGCGCCGGTCGTCCTTCTTACTTCATGCCCTCCACGGCCTTCTTGCCCTCCTCCATGGCCTCTTTCCCTTTTTCCATTGCCTTCTTGCCCTCTTCCATCATTCCCTCTTTCCCTTCTTCCATGGCCTCTTTCCCGGTCTCCATCGCTTTGTCCGTATCGGCGGGCGTCATCGCGTCCTTTTCCGCCGGAGTCTCAGCCGGGGGAGGCGGGGGAGGCGGCGCTTCCTTCTTCGCGCACGCTGTGAGACTCATCGATGCGGCAAACACCAAACTCAGGAACAGCGCCCAATACCTTAGCATCGCTTTACGCTCCTTTCCTCTCGAGGATTCTTTGATTTCCGGATACAGTTCCCTAGTGATTATGCAGCAAATATAACATCTGCGAGCAGCGTTGCAACCTCTTTTCCCCGATTTTTATCCGGTTCCGCGTCGATCTTCCTCCTGGGAACCGCCTGCTACCCCCCGAAGAGGATGTGGCAAAGCCGTTCGAACTCCCCCTCGGAAAAATAGGAGACCTCAAGCTGCCCCTTTTTCGCCGTCCCGCGGATGCGCACTCTCGTGCCTCCTCTCCGGGACAACCGATCCTCCAGGTCTTTCAGGTGCGGATCGCCTCGCCCGGGCTTGTGCGTCGACTTCTTCCTCTCCCCCTCCTGGCACATCCGTTCGACCTCGCGAACAGAGAGGCCCTTGCGCAACGTGGCTTCGAAGATCGGCAGAAGACGCCCGGGAAGGGCCGCAAGGAGCGCCCGTGCATGGCCCGCCGAGAGGCGTCCGTCGACAACCGCCTGCTTCACGGCCGCGGGGAGCTTGAGCAGACGGACCGTGTTCGCCACCGTCACGCGGTCCTTTCCCACGCGCCGGGCGATCTCCTCGTGGGAGAGCGAAAAACCGGTGGCGAGCCGGTGATACGCCTCCGCGAGCTCGACGGCGTTCAGGTCCGCCCGCTGGACATTTTCCACCAGGGCGGCTTCCAGCGATTCCCGGTCGGAGAATTTCTTGACGATCGCGGGAATCGTCTCCACGCCTGCGGTCCGGGCGGCGCGAAGCCTCCGTTCTCCCGCGACGAGTTCGTACCCGGCGGTCGTGGGACGGATGATCACGGGCTGGAGGACCCCCTTCTCGCGAATGGACTCGACCAGGTCCCGCAGCTCCTCGTCGGAGAAGGAGCGCCTGGGCTGCTGGCCTCCGGCCCGGATTTCGGCAAGCGGGATATGCAGAAAATCGGCTCCCCGTTCGGGAGTGCCCGGCAGGAGAGCCGACAGGCCTCTCCCCAGCACCCTCTTCTTCAGCGGATCGGGTTTTCGCCCCATCGGCTCACCATCTCTTTGGCAAGTTTGAGGTACGACTCGGCCCCCCGTGAACTCACTGCATACAGGATTGCCGGCTTCCCGAAGGAAGGGGACTCGGAAAGCCGGACGTTGCGCGGTATAACTGTTTGAAATACTTGCGAATTAAGATTTTCTCGGGCCTCGGCTGCAACCTGATGCGACAAATTGTTGCGCGAATCGAACATGGTGAGGAGGACTCCCTCCACCCGGAGAGAGGGGTTCAGCGACTCCCGGATCTTTTCGACGGTGCGGTAAAGGGACCCCAGGCCTTCGAGGGCGTAATACTCGCATTGCAGGGGTATGAGCACGGACCGAGCCGCGCAAAGGGCGTTGACGGTCAAAAGACCCAGAGACGGGGGGCAATCGATGAGGATGACGTCGTACCGCTCCTCGAGGGGGCGCAACGCCTCCCGAAGCTTCGTCTCCCTCCCCTCCTGGGCAACCAGTTCGATCTCGGCCCCGATCAGATCACCCGATGCGGGCAGAAGGTGAAGGAACGGAAGATCGGTTTCGCGGACCGCGTCCGCCACCGGGACCTCGGACATCAGGACGCGGTAGATGTTCCTCTCGGCATCCCCCCCCGGGGTGCCTCCCGTCCCCGATGTTGCGTTCGCCTGGGGGTCGAGGTCCACGAGGAGGGTGTTTTTCTCCATCACGGCAAGGGAGGCGGCGAGGTTGACCGCCGTGGTGGTCTTCCCCACTCCCCCCTTCTGGTTGGCAACGGCTACGATGTGGCCCAAGCGTTCGTGCTCCGTTAAGGCCGGCGGGACCGGGCGATGATTAGAATTCCATGGTATATGTACCACGCCTGGGCTTACGGGAGGAACGAAATTATTCCGGCTGTTTCCTTGTCCGCTGACTTTCGGGGCACTCCGGGTCTTCTATCCCCCTTACGGGGCTTGGGATCTCCCGGATCACCCGGGAGCCCATCGCCAGGGGGAGTTCAATCCGGACAGCACGCTCCTGCGGGGCTCCCTGCAGGGAAGAGTCTTTCCCCTCGGGCTTCTCCTGTTTTCCTTTACCTTCCCCGGGGCCCTGCATCAGGAGAAAACGCCCTCCCGGAGCGAGGTACGGCAGAAGAAGGGGAACGATCTTCTCTTGCGGGAGAGTGGCCCGGGTGACGATATGCTCGAATGGGCCGATGGAGGGAAGACTTCGCCTTTCCAGCCGGGCATTCACCACATCCGCATTTCCAAGGGAGAGCTTCCGGAGAGCGTGCGACAGGAACGCGCACTTTTTCCCCGAGGACTCCAGGAGGACAACGCGAGATCCGGGTAGGGCAACCGCCAGGGGGATCCCGGGGTATCCGGCACCCGATCCGAAATCCAGGATCCGCCCGGGAAACGGGGAAAACCTGAGCAGGAGCAGAGAATCCAGGATGTGCTTGACCGCGACCTCCTCCGGGGCGGTGATCGCCGTGAGCCGGATCGACCGGTTCCAGCGGAGCACCTCCCTGGTGTGGGAAAGGAGCAATTCCTCTGCCCCGGGCGGCACGGACAGCCCCGCACCCGCGATCAGCCCGGCGAGAAGATCGGAAGAGGGCAACGGGATCTCCCGGGAGGACGGTCCCTTTGGCTCTTTTCTCTCCCCCTGTTCCACGTGGAACATCTCCTCTTTTATCTCGGCTCGATCTTCGTTGGGAAAACCGTTTGCCCCTCCACCTCCCCCGGAAAGAGGCCGGGATCGATGCGGCGCCACAGGCGCCCGGAGATCCGAAGACGCGCCCTCTTGACCTTGGGGAAACGCATATCGGAGTAGGTCCAGGCAAGGAACTTCTTTTTCTCAACCGTGATATCGCCCCAGGGGATAAACAGGGGGGGATGGCCGAAACGGAAGATAAACAAGGGGGCTACGTATAGGCCTTTCTCGTTTCCTCCCACGGAAAGGCAGTTGTTATAGCCCGCCCAGTTGAACTTCCCGCTCTGGAATCGCCACACCTTGCCGGAAAAAGTACCCGACAGCCGATACCGCGAGGCGAGACGATGCCAACCCCCAAGGCGGGAGAGGAGAAACATCACCGCCAGCCAGATCCCGACGAACAGAGCGAGGAAGAGGTAGGGAAAACCGTCCCGGAAGATTCTCTCCACGGGCCTTACCCCCCCGCCTGGGTAGCCGCCCTGCCCTTCGTAAGCGCCACAAGGAGGAGGGCCACCGCCGCCGGAGTGACCCCGGGGATTCTTTGAGCCTGTCCGATCGAGAGCGGACGCACCCGGACGAGCTTGTCCCGGACCTCGGTTGATAGACCGTAGACCAACTCGAAGGGGAAATCCGGAGGGAACTTCAAGCCTTCGTATTTCTGGAGTTTTTTCGCATCGTCTTCCTGCCTACGCAGATACCCGTCGAACTTGACGATGAGTTCGGCCTGGGAGACCACCTCCGGAGAGAACCGCGCAAGATCCGGGTCGTGCGAAACGACCAGGGCTCCCGTCACCTCGGGACGGCGCAACAGCTCCGCGTACGGAATCCCGGGACGGACAGGCGCACCCCCTGCATCCAGGACGGCACGGGCAAGCGGGTGTCCCGCGGAGACACGGGAGGTCTCGAGGGCGGCCAAAAGAGAAGACAGTCCCTCCTGTTTCGCGCGGAACTGCTCGTACCTCGCTTCGGGGAGCAACCCCACGCGATATCCGGTTTCGGTTAGACGCAGATCGGCGTTGTCCTCCCGAAGGAGCAGCCGGTATTCGGCCCGGGAGGTGAACATGCGGTACGGCTCCGTTGCCCCTTTCGTCACCAGGTCGTCGATCAGCACGCCGATATACGCCTCGCTGCGGGTAAACACGACGGGGTCCTCCCCCGAAACTCTGCGCGCCGCGTTGATTCCTGCGACCATGCCTTGCGCCGCGGCTTCTTCGTACCCGCTGGTGCCGTTGATCTGCCCGGCATGGAACAGGTTCCGTATGACCTTCGTCTCCAGGGAGGGGGAAAGCTGCACCGGATCGGCGAAATCGTACTCGATGGCGTACCCGGGGCGGACGATTTCCACCACCTCCAGGCCGGGGATGGTTCGAAGCATCTTGAGCTGGATGTCGTACGGAAGACTCGTCGAGACCCCGTTCGGATAGTACTCTGCGGTCTCAAGCCCCTCCGGTTCCAGGAATACGTGGTGGCGCTCCTTGTCGGCGAACCGGACCACCTTGTCCTCGATGGAGGGGCAGTACCTCGGTCCGATTCCCTGGATCACCCCGGAATACAGGGGTGAGCGGGAAAGGCCGGACCGGATCGCCTCGTGGGTTCTCTCGTTCGTGTACGTGACGTAGCACGGGACCTGGGGCCTCCGGACCTCCTTGTTCCCGAAGGAAAACGGCAACGGGGGGTCGTCGCCCCATTGCGGGGTGGTCCGGGAAAAATCAATCGTCTTCCCGTCCAGCCGAGGGGTCGTGCCCGTCTTCAGTCTCCCGACCGAAAACCCAAGTTCCCGCAGGGAGTCCGACAGCTTCATCGCCGGGAAATCTCCCGCTCTCCCCGCCGGGAAGTTCACCAGCCCGATATGGACTAGCCCTTTCAGAAAGGTGCCGGTGCACAGAACGACCGTCTTGCCCCGGTACCGGATCCCCAGGTTCGTATCGACCCCTTTTGCCCTCCCCCCTTCCGCGAAGACGGCATCGACCATGGCCTGCTTTACGTCCAGACCGTAGGTGCTCTCCAGAACCTGCTTCATCCGAAGGCGATAGAGCTGCTTGTCGGCCTGCGCCCGGGAGGACCTGACCGCCGGCCCCTTGCTCGTGTTGAGCTGGCGGAACTGGATCCCCGTCGCGTCGATGGTTTTCGCCATCTCCCCGCCCAGGGCGTCGATCTCGCGGACCAGGTGCCCTTTGGCCAGCCCGCCGATGGCGGGGTTGCACGACATGAGTCCGATGGCGTCGGCGTTGATCGTGAGAAGGAGGGTGGAACACCCCATCCGGGCGGCAGCCAGGGCCGCCTCGCAGCCGGCGTGGCCTCCGCCAACAACAACAACATCGTACTCCTTGGGGTACTCATACACGCTCAACCGCTTCTCCCCTCTCCCGGTTTCACGTGGAACGTGTTCCTAATACTTCATATAAATCAGCTATTTGCCTATGCAAAAGGCGCTGAAGATAGCATCCAGCACTTCCTCGGGTGCAACCTCCCCGGTGAGCTCGGCAAGCGCCTGCGCCGCGTCCCGCACGTCGGAAGCGATGAACTCGAGGGAAAGGGTTTTCCCGACCGCCTCCAGTGCCCGTTGCAGGGCAACGTCTGCCTTCCGGACCGCTTCCACGTGTCGGAGGCGGGTAAGCGGCGCCTCGGCCATTATAGCATCCTCCTCCGGAGCGAGATCGCGGGTGATCGCACGGAGGAGTCCCCCGACCCCTTCCCCGGTCGCAGCCGACAACGGGATCGTCTCGTTTCGGCCCGGCCCGTGGAAGCGGCCGCCTTCCTCCGCGGCCGGAAGATCCCGCTTGTTCAGGAGAACGAGATGGGGGCGGTCCGCTACCTCCCGGTACGCCTCGAGATCCCCGCCGTGCGCCGGCCGGCTCCCGTCCAATACGAAAAGAGTAAGATCCGCCGAGGCGATGATCTCCCGGCTTCTCCTGACCCCTTCCCTCTCCACCGGGTCCAAAGCGTCGCGTAATCCCGCCGTATCGACCAGTCGCAGCGGAATCCCCGCGAGGGAAATTTCCCCGGAGAGATAATCTCTGGTGGTGCCCGGGATCTCGGTAACGATCGCCCGCTCCTCCCCCAGGATGCGGTTCAGGATGCGCGACTTCCCCACGTTGGCCACCCCGGCGATCGCCACTGTGGCCCCGTCCCGGTATCGGTGGCCGCGGGCGTATGACGCGAGGCAGCGCCCCACCTGCGTCCTTAATTCCGATACCCGTTCTTGTATTTGCTCGCTTGAAAGGAGAGGGACGTCCTCGTCCTCGGAAAAATCGATGGAAGCCTCCAGGACCGTAAGAAGGGATACGATCTGCCCCCGCAGGGGGGAGATCACCTCCCCGATTCCTCCTTTTAGCTGGCGCAATGCCGCCCGGGCCGCCCCGTCCGTTCTCGCTGCGATCAGGTCGGCAAGCGCCTCCGCCTGCGTCAGGTCCATCTTTCCGTTTTGAAAGGCGCGGCGGGAGAATTCCCCGGGGCCGGCGGGAGACGCCCCGAGATCACAGGCTGCTGCGGCGGCCCGTTCCACGAGCATGGGGTTGCCGTGCAGGTGAATCTCGGCCACGTCCTCTCCGGTGAAACTATTCGGGGCGGGGAAAAACACGACGAGGGCGGAATCGATTTCCTCCCCCTTCCCGTCCCGGACGGTGCACCAGGAAAGGGTGCGGGGGGAAACCCTGGAGGAATCCACCCCGGTCATACGGAGCGCGAGCGGAAACGTTCCCGGACCGGAGAGTCGCAAGAGGGAGACAGCGCCGGCGCCGGGGGGGGGTATGGGGGCAACGATCGTCGTACCGTCGCCTTTGCCTGGCCCCCCCCGTTCTTCCGCGCGAGCCCGGGGCCGTTGTTCGTCCACGGGTTCCTCCTTGGGGGGGTCCGTTATGCCCGGGCCGCCTGTTCCGCTGCAATCTGCCGGTTTTGAATCAGCTGCTGTCCGATGGAAAGCAGGTTGTTCATCAGCCAGTAGATTGTGAGTCCCGTCGGGAACCCCCAGAACATGAAAGTGAAGATGAGGGGCATAAAGAGCATCATCTTCTGCTGGGCGGGGTCCATCCCTCCGGAGGGCGACAACTTCTGCTGGATAAACATCGAAACCCCCATGAGCAGGGGGAGCAGGCGGATCGGGATCGTGTACCCCGCCACTGCGATATCCCACAGGTGCTCGGGGGCCGACAGATCGTTGATCCAAAGCATGAACGGGGCGTGCCGAAGCTCGATCGCAACGAGCAGGCCCTTGTAAAGAGCGATGAAGACCGGGATCTGGAGAAGCATCGGGAGGCACCCGCTCATGGGGTTGATCTTGTACGTCTTGTACAGGTTCATCGTCTCCTGCTGCTGCCTCGCCTTGTCGTCTTTGTACTTCTCCTTGATCTGCTTCATGATGGGCGCAAGTTCCTGCATCTTCTTCATGGATGCCATCGACTTCTTCGTGAGCGGGTAGAAGACGATCTTGATGAGAATCGTCAGGATAATGATGTCGATCCCGTAATTCCCCGTAACCCGGTTGAATAAGGTAAGCAGCCATACAAGAGGCTGGGCCAGCAAGGAGAACCACCCGTAGTCCACCAGTTTCTCGAGGCCTTTGCCCGTTTCTCCCAGGAGGCTGTACTCCTTGGGCCCCATGAAGGCTCGGACGGAAAAGGAGAGCACCTCCTGCGGCCCGAGAACCACCGGAGAACCGGCCAGAGCGATCCGGATCCCCTCCTCCCCCACCAGGGAAACCCGATCGAGACTCCAATCCTTCTTCGGGATGGCAATCAGGGTGAAATACTTGGCGTCGGCAGCGGCCCATTGCACCGCCACCTTGTCGATTTCCCCCTTCTTGATCTTCTTGAAAGCCAGACGGTCGAGCTTTCCCCCGGCGCCCACGACGGCTCCCTTGAAGGAATAGGAATCGCCGCCCAACTCCCCCACGAAGACCTGGGAAAGGAAAGCCCCCGGCTTGAGACGCAGGGACCCTGCCGTCCCGTTGGTCACTTTCTGGTCCACATCGAAATCGTAGCGGCCCCCGGCAAACGTGTACTCCCGGGTGATGCGGACTCCCTCCCCGGATTCCCAGGTCAGGGAAACGGCCTTCTTCTCTCCGTCCTTGATGAACAGTTCGTCCGGCGCATTCGAGGCGTACACCGGGAACTCGGGGAAGGGCGGCTTGCTCCCCGCGAGGTTAAGCTCCAGGGGAAGGGGGCGTACCTCCCTGGAGCCGATGATGTCCAGGGGCTTGCCCTCCGGCCCGGGGCGGTCATTGTACCCGTTCAGGGAAAACGACTGGATTCCCCCTCCTGCGCTGGACACGATCGCCGTATAGAGAGGGGTCCGTACGGTGATCCACCGAAGGGGGTTCTCGCGTCCGGCGGTGAGCCCTCCGGAGGCCGAAGGCGCGGTTACCGCCGGGGGCTTCGCCCTTTCGGTTTCGACAGCGCTTTCCTCCGCGTCCGGTTTCGCCGTTTCCTGCTGTTTAACGGGCGGCGACGCCTTCTCCGGCGCGGGCATGAACAACCGCTGGTATACGAGCATAATGACGACCGACAGAACGATCGCCAGGATCATCCTTTTTTCCATCGAACCCCCGTGCCGAAGATATGGATGCGTCGCGGTTCCTCCACGCCCCCGGGATGAAAGGGGTGGCACCGCACGATCCGCCGCAACCCGTCCAGAATGCCCACCAGGGTACCGTTCAGATGGAGGGAGCCGATCGTGTATTCCGAGCAGCTCGGAAAGAAACGGCAACAGTTGCCGAGATACGGGGATACCAGACGCTGGTAGCCTCTCAGGAGGCCGATCGCTAGGTCTCTTGCCTGCACTGGGAAGGCTCCTCCCTCTTTCCCCACCGGCGCTCGATCGCGAAAAGAAGCTCGGTGGAAACCGACGCGAGATCGGCGTCCCCTGGTGCTTTCCGCACCACGATGGCCGTACGGGACCCCGGCGGAAACACGCGCTTGTTGTGCCGGTAGAACTCCCGAAGGAGCCGCTTCACCCGATTGCGCACCACCGCGTTCCCCACCCGTCGGCCGGCGGAGATGCCGATCTTGCTGACAGCGGGCAGGTTCCCCCCCGTTTCGCCGCGGAAGTCCCGATATATGGCGTAGTGCGGTGTGGACGCACGCTCCCCCAGGCGAACCACTTCCCGGTATTCACGGTCCGTGCACAACATCTCCGCCTTTGACAGTCGAAAACCGCTCACCCGCGTCCGGGCCTTCCCGAACCGGAAAGGTTACTTCTTGCCGCCGATCGAGACGGAGAGCCGCTTCCGCCCCTTCGCGCGTCGTCGGGAAATGATCTGCCTGCCCGCCGGGGTCGACATGCGGCGGCGGAATCCGTGGGTCCGCAGGCGCCGCCTGTTGTGAGGCTGGTAGGTGCGTTTCATACTATTTGGGCCACTCCTTCCTGGCTACCTACACGTTACCTGGAAAAAAGATAAAGTATTCCTTTTGTTCCGCCCGTGTCAACCCTGATTTTCTTCCCCGTGATACACTGCGCTTCCCATGAGCAGAAAACGATCGCCCCGGGATTCTCCCCTGCGCCGGCTCCTGTCGTTTCCGCTCCTGCGGGGCAGGAGGAAGAGGGCGGAGGTCTCTCCCTCCGAAGGGGAGTTTCTCTTCGAGCTTGCGGGCATCAACCCGGAAAACCTTCTCCTCGGCAGGCTCCGGCCGGAGGAGGTCAGGGAACGGATCCGGAACGCGGGCATCTACGAAGGGCTTGCGGGCAAGGGATACCACGATCCCGTTCTCGCGCTCGAGTGCGGGGACCCGGAAGACCAGCGGATCCTCCTGTACGACGGGAGGAAGTCCCGTGACCGCCTCCTCATAGAAGCGCGATTGCAGATTCGCGCGTTCCGCCCGGGGAAACCGATCGGACCGTTTCCGGAGGAAACAGCCTTCCGTATGCTCCTCATCCATTGGCTCTCCCTTTCCGATCCGGAACGTACGTTTTCGACCCACCGACCCAGGCTCCCCGGCCAGGAGCGTCCGGGCCTGGGGATCTTGCCGGCATGTCTGTCGTTCCTCCGGGAGGTCGGGCGGGAGTTCTCCCTCGACGGTCTTCTCGACATCCCCGATCATTTTCACACCGCTCTTTTCTACTCCCGGAAATTCCGGTTCCTCGACCCGCGCGCCGAAGGCAGGTTCCTGGCGATGGTGCGTGACCTCAAGGGGGTTCCCCTTGCCCTCGCCTCGGAAGCCGTCCTGGAAGGGTGCCTGGTCGACGCCGCTACCGCCTTGCCGGTCTCCTGGGAACCGGCGGAACAGGTGATGCCGTTGCGCGACCCCCTCCGGCGCTATCTGCGGTCCCCCGAGTACCGGTCCGTCCGCGACGAGGTAGCCGTGAGCCTCCATGTGAGCGTAGACTGGGACCGTTACAAGGCGAAGATCGCTGCAAAGGGAGGATCCGGAAAATATCCTTGATTCCCCTTTTCCGGGTATGGTACCCTTCCCTCGCCTCAAAGACAGAAGACGTGGCGCAATCCTGCCTCTTCCGACTCAAATGTTCGGCGGGACGCATGGGGAGAAAGCCTGGGGTTTTCATATATAACCGGCTGATATCCATTGGCTTTTTTTGTTTTCCACAGGTGTGGATAACGGTGTTGGCAACTCTCCGGGTACAAAAGGCCTTAACCGCCTGACAATGAATACGATTTTCCTTCTTTATCCCGTTGGACGAACCTTCAGGAGGCAGGGCATCCGTTGACTTCCGGTGCGTGGAGAACGGTTCTTTCCCACCTGAAGACCAAAGTAAGCGACCAGGTGTATGAGACCTGGCTGCGCCCGCTGCGCTTCGTCTCCCGGGAAGGCTCCCTTCTCCTGGTGGCAACTCCCCACAAGTTCTTCAAGCAATGGATCGAGGAAAACTACATGCCCGAGCTCGAGGAGGCGGCGCGCAGGGAGCTCGGGGGGAACATCGCCGTCGAAATCGTCGTGGGGAACGAGGAGGAAGGGGAGGAGGAGCGCAGTGCCCCTCCCCCGGACCTGTCTCTGGACAACAGGAGGGACGCAAAGACGCAGAAGCCCAGGACGCGCAACGGGGAGCTCAATCCCCGGTACACCTTCGACCGATTCATCGTGGGTGCGGGGAACCAGTTCGCCCAGGCCGCTTCCTACGCAGTAGCAAACGATCCCGCCAAGAGCTACAACCCCCTTTTCCTGTACGGGGGTGTCGGTCTCGGCAAGACCCATCTGCTCAACGCCATCGGGATCCTCACCCAGGAACGCCATCCCGGCGTCCGGGTCTGCTACATCACCGCGGAAAAGTTCACCAACGAACTCGTCTTCTGCCTCCGCACGAATCGGATGCCCGACTTCAAGGAAAAATACCGGAACGTCGACATGCTCCTGGTGGACGACGTCCAGTTCATTGCGGGAAAGCAGCGCACGCAGGAGGAATTCTTTCATACCTTCAACGACCTGTACTCCTCCCGGGGGCAGATCGTCGTCTCCAGCGACAAATTTCCGAAGGAGATCCCCGACCTCGAGGAAAGGATCCAGTCCCGCTTCGAGTGGGGGCTCGTGGCGGACATCCAGCCGCCGGATCTGGAGACGAGGATCGCAATCCTGAATCGGAAGGCAGAGGGTGACCAGATCCCCCTTCCGCCAGACGTTGCTCTCTTCCTTGCCACCATGATCAAGAACAACATCCGGGAACTCGAGGGATCTCTCATCCGGATCGGGGCGCACGCCTCCCTCACCAAACGGGAAATCAACATGGACCTTGCCCGCGAGGTGCTCTCCCGCCTCCTGGAATCCTCGGTGCGCGAGATCTCCCCGGACGCCATCCTGAAAGCCGTATCCGAACATTTCGGCGTAAAGGTCTCTGACCTGCGCTCCGGGCGCAAGCACAAGGTGGTTGCCCTCCCGCGGCAGATCGCCATGTTCCTCATGCGGGAGATGACAAAAAGCTCCTTCCCCGATATCGGGCAGCGTTTCGGCGGCCGGGACCATTCCACCGTCATGTACGCCGTAAAAATGATAGAGAAAAAAACGAAAGAAGATGTATCGTTAAGAAACAGCATCGAAACGCTGCGCAAATCGATTAATGGATAACCCTGTTGGGGGATTGCGGAGGGTTTGTTTCTCCACAGCCCCCGGGACACTATCCACCGGATTGTGAGCAGGTTGTATTTGCGTATTACGGAAGGAGAAGGCGGACTTCCGCATGCTGTCCACAAACTCACATCCCCTACTGCAACTAATGTTTTTAAAGAATATATATAACTAATAGAAGAAGAGGGTGACGATGAACTTTACCGTGGATCGCGACCAGTTCGAGGAAATCGTAGCCCGTATCCAGGGGGTAGCGGAGAGGCGGCATACCATGCCAATCCTGTCCCACACGCTTCTGACCGCGGGTCCGAAGGCGGGACCGACGGGAAATCCGGGGCTCACGGTCGTTGCCTCCGACCTGGAGATCGTCATCCGTTGCTCCCAGTCGCTGGATGTTGTCGAGCCCGGATCCGTCGCCCTTCCGGCGCGGAAGCTGTTCGACATCGCGAAGGTCCTTCCCAAGGGGCCGGTCACGGTTGTGGCGCGCGAAGGAAATTACGTGGAGATCTCCGCGGGGCGAGGACATTTCCGCCTCGCAGGCCTTGGCAGCGAGGAATTTCCGGAGATGCCGGAGAAGCCGAAGGGAAAGCCTGTCGCCCTGGATTCGGAGACGTTCCGCAGGTTGGTGGATTGCGTAAGCGCATTCGCGACGAGTGACGAGACGAGGTACAACCTGTCCGGAATTCTGCTGGAACGACAGGAGGAGGAGGGAAAGACACTTCTGCGCATGGTGGCGACGGACGGGCACCGGCTGGCGATTGCAGACAGTGAGGTGCCAAGCCTCGGTGGGCTTCTGGGGGAAAGACGCGTGCTCGCCCCGAGAAAAGGACTGATCGAGATCCGGAAACTGTCCGACGGGGGACCGGGCTCCCTGGAACTGTCCGCTACGGACAAGTTCCTCTTCGCCGGGAAGGGCGACACGGAGGTGTGGGTGCGGTTGCTCGACGCGGAATTCCCGGATTACCAGCAGGTCGTACCCAAGGAAAACCGGATTATTGCGAACGTTCCTCGGGGTGCGTTCCACGATGTGTTGAAACGGGTAAGTGTCATGGCGCCGGACAAAGTGAACAGCGTCAGACTTTCGTTCTCGGGGAAGCAACTGGAAGTTTCCACCAACAGCCCGGACCTGGGCGAGGCGCGGGACCTGCTGCCGATCGAGTTCGAGGATGCGCCGGTCACGGTCGGCTTCAACGGGCGATATCTCCAGGATGCTCTCGGAGGGATTTCCGAGGATACGGTTCGCATGGAGCTCAAAGACGAGGTATCCCAGGTGATCATAAGGCCGGCAAGCGGGAGGAATTACCTCGCCATCATCATGCCGATGAGGATTCTGTAGGGAAGGCATCTCCCCGGGGGAGAGAGTTCACGGATTTCGCATAGAATCCCGGTCCCGCCGCAAGGGCCCCCTGGACACTTGCAAACGTAGAGATTTTCCCCACAAGATCGGTTCCGTAGTATAATTAATCGATTAATCTATTTAGGACTAGTCGCCTATGGTAAAACGGTCGAACGAGATCGTCCGAAACGGGAACGGTGTAGACGATTACACCGGCGAAAATATTAAGGTTTTGAAGGGTTTGGAGGCGGTCCGGAAGCGCCCGGCGATGTACATCGGGAGCACGGACGTCCACGGCCTGCATCACCTCGTCTACGAAGTCGTGGATAACGCCATCGACGAGGCGATGGCGGGGCATTGCGACAACATCACCGTAACGATTCACCCCGACAACTCGGTCACCGTAGACGACAACGGCCGCGGGATTCCCGTGGACGTCATGGAAGGGGAGGGGAAACCCGCCGCCGAGGTGGTGCTGACGGTTCTTCATTCCGGTGGGAAGTTCGACCGGGATACCTACAAGGTGTCCGGAGGTCTCCACGGTGTCGGCGTTTCCGTGGTGAACGCCCTCTCGGAAAAACTCGAGGCGGAGATCCGCCGCGACGGCTCCGTACACCGCCTGGCCTTCTCCCACGGGAAGACGACCGCTCCGATCAAGGCGACGGGAAAGTCCCGCAAGACGGGAACCAGGATCACGTTCACGCCCGACTCCGAGATTTTCACCGAGAAAGAATTTCACTTCGAAACCCTCTCGCAGCGCCTGCGCGAGCTCTCCTTCCTGAACGCGGGCCTCAAGATCACGATCTTGGACGAGCGGTCCGAGAAATCCCACGAGTTCCAATACAAGGGCGGGATCGCCTCCTTCGTCCAGCATCTGAACCGGAGCAAGAACGCGCTCCACAACAAGCCGATCTTCGTGGTGGGGGAGAAAGACGGTGTCCAGGTCGAGGTGGCCCTCCAGTACAACGACTCCTACCAGGAGACGGTGTTCGCCTTCGCAAACAACATCAACACCTACGACGGCGGCACGCATCTCATCGGTTTCCGCTCTGCGCTCACGCGCGCGGTGAACCAGTATGCCCAGAAGGGAAACCTGTTAAAGGGCGTAAAGGAGAACCTGAGCGGGGACGACCTGCGCGAAGGACTGACCGCCGTGGTGTCCGTCAAGGTCCCCGAGCCCCAGTTCGAAGGGCAGACGAAGCACCGCCTGGGCAACAGCGAAGTGAAGGGGATCGTGGATTCCCTGGTCTACGAGAAACTGACCAACTTCTTCGAGGAGACGCCCTCGGTCGCAAAAAAGATCGTGGAGAAGGCCCTCGAAGCAGCCAGGGCGCGGGAGGCGGCGCGCAAGGCGAAAGAACTGGCGAGGCGAAAGGGTGCGCTGGATTCGGCGGGTCTTCCCGGGAAACTGGCCGACTGCCAGGAGACCGACCCCGCCCGGTGCGAAATCTTCCTTGTCGAGGGGGACTCAGCGGGCGGCTCGGCAAAGCAGGCCCGGGACCGCCGGTACCAGGCGATCCTTCCCCTGAAGGGAAAGATCCTGAACGTCGAGAAGGCCCGGATCGACAAGATGCTCTCCTCGCAGGAGATCCGCACGTTGATCACGGCCCTGGGCACGGGGATCGGGAAGGAGGACTTCAACCCGGCACGTCTTCGGTACGGCAAGGTGATCATCATGACCGACGCCGACGTCGACGGCGCGCACATCCGGACGCTGCTGCTCACCTTTTTCTTCCGGCACATGCGGCAACTGATCGAGGGCGGCAGCATCTACATCGCCCAGCCCCCTCTCTACGGCATCCGGAAAGGGAAGGGGATGACCTATCTCAAGGACGACGCCTCCTACCGGGAATTCCTCATCGAGAACGGGATTCAGGGCCGGCGTGTGGAAGGCGGTAACGCGAAGGGGTTGCTCTCCGGCCAGAAGATGTCGACGTGGCTTAAAAAAATCTCCCGCCTCGAAGAGATCGCTTTTCGTGCGGAGCGGCGCGGCCTGCCCTCTTTCGTCCTGCTGTCGCTTGCCCCGCGTGCGGTGGAAGGGACGAAGGCGTTGGAGAGCGTGAAAGGGGCGAAGAAGTTCTTCTCCTCCCTCGTGGCGGAGTGGAAAGTCTCCCGGCCCGACGTGACCAACGTCGCATTCGACATCACGCCTGACCCGGACGCCGATGCCGCAGGAGTGGTTCGTGTAACGTTGCAGTGGAAGCGGGGCGGCCTGCCGATGGATTGCACCATTGACCGGCAACGCCTGAGGACGGCAGACCTTCGGGAATCCAACGCCCTCTACACCCAGATCCGGGAGACCCTGCCGCCCCCCTACCATTTGGGGGAGAACGGCGACTTCCCCGAGGCGGACGGGCCGCTGTGCCTTCTGGAGCAGGTCCTCGAAGCGGGAAAGAAGGGCCAGACGATCCAGCGGTACAAGGGACTGGGTGAAATGAACCCCGACCAGCTCTGGGACACTGCGATGAACCCGGAGACCCGCGACCTTCTCCAGGTGGAGATCGGTGACGAGACCGAAGCCGACCAGATCTTCACGAAACTGATGGGCGACCAGGTGGAACCCCGACGGGAATTCATCGAGAAGAACGCCCTGGAAGTCTCCACGCTCGACATCTGACGGGGTTTTTCAAGACCCGTTCGTAATAACTTTTCCAGCCTGATCCGAAGTGATTTGCACGGATGGCTCGGCCGGGCCGTAAAAGGGGGGTGAGGAGTGGACCGATCTCCGCGGACTTCCCGAAACCAGGCAAGCCACCTTTTCTGCTCCGCCTTATCCTGCTCCCCCGGCAACCTATCCCCGCGAGGACTAGAGGACCCATTTCGCCAAATTAAGAGACCGTTCAGCTCATTACCAGGAAATCAGCAGGCGGATTATTCGCTGGGAAAACACACTCCGCTGCATCGTTTCACGAATTTCATTCGGCAACCTAATTCTCGTTGGGCTGACCCTGAACCCGTCAAATGGAAGAAGACCGCGAGGTCGTTTAAGGCCAAATGACAATACAAATTGAACGGCTAAACGATGCCTGGATAACAGCCTGGTTTGAAAAAGATGCTGCGACTGTCGACACCCTTATGACGCCTGATTATGAGTATGTGGGCCCCAATGGGCAGATTGTGAATCGGGCAACCATTCTCCGGATCATTCGCTCGCCCACATACGCGCTGACGTCTGGCTCCCGCACGGAAGTCAGACATGTTGAAATCGCGCCGGACGTTTTCGCCGTCTCGTACCGCTGGCAGGGCACGGGGACGTATGGAGGTCGGTCCTTCACTGATGACCACCGTGGCACCATGCTCTGCGTTCGCCGGAAGGGGAAATGGCTAGTAGCGCACGAACAGTGTTCATCTATTGCCCCATGACACGCGCTGGGCTGCCCAACAACAGGCTGAAGCTGACGGCTCGCCATTATACTCGCTGAGCGCCCGCAGCTTAGCCTGAGCGTTAGGCCGACGAAAGATAATATAAAAAAAACATATAGGCAAAATGTAATGTTTATAAAAATGAGCTTCCCTCCAACAGTATTTAATCTCGCAGGATGGATAGGATTGTTTTTGGGCATTCCTGTTTTCTTCTGTAATATTTTGAAGATCATAGAATTTAAATCAAATAAAAGATTAAAAAGTGTTTTCATCAAGACCATTTATGTAGGATTAGTATTGTCTGTGGGGTCAATATTTATAAAATATACCGCTGACATCGGTGCTTGGGTTGATGGTATTTTTGGATTCCCATTTTGCTTTGGATATCAAGAGATATTAGGATTAGGGTACGAAAAAGTAGCTCCTATTTTATTCAGAGTTTATGTTGGTAATTTTGTATTTTGGTTTCTAGCCCCCCAAGTAGCATTTTGGCTTTGGCTAATATATTTAAAAAGATGCTCGAGCGACCCAACAACAGGTTGAAGCTGACGGCCCGCCTATCATTGCCTGAGCGCCCGCAGCTTAGCCTGAGCGTTAGGCCGCCGGAAGAACATTTAATGGGAGGGGCGACAAATGCCAATCCATCTTAATGAATTGGACGTGGTTTCTGAAGTTGCGGGATTGAGTTCTGCTTTGATCGTTCCCTGCAATATGTGTCCTGCAATCACAGTGGCCGTGAAAGAAAAACAACCTTTCATGCAATTCTTCAGGAGTTTCCTGAAGTCGGTTCCTTTCGAACAACACATAAGGGCACTGCAATCCCGATTAAGAGAAAAGGGCGTTAACACAAAGGTGTTCAAGAGCAATCTTTATCACCAATGGTTTCTTTGCATGTGGACTTCGGGCCGACGCAAAAAGCTACAGAAATATGCGAAACAATTTGAAGCTGTGATAGTTTTGGGCTGCGGTTCTGCTACCGAAACTGTAAGCGACTTAGTAAAATCAACTGACTCCAAGGTGATCGAAGGCATGGAAGTTTCCGGTTTTATGAACGCAAAACTAAGGTTCCATTTGCCATGTAATGTTTCCTTTGAAGACTGCAAGATAATTCCCATATCCCAGCAGAAGAAGAACGGAGACATGTCGGGCTGACACGGCCCTCACCGGCAAGAAGAACTGCCGCTGTGCGCTTTGCAGGTTTGCTGAAGAAGAAAGTTTTTACAACACAACACTCAACGGGCCCAACCCAGTGCATGAAGTTGCCCTGGTCTTCCGAGCAGTTTCGCCGCGCTCCATCCCAGGCAACTTATGCACACTGTTATGTGATAGGAGAGGTCAGATCTCGAATCTTTACATCCCCCCTTTTCGGTAGTACTTTCCTCTAGGTCTTCATTACTCGCCAATTAGCCGCTTAGTAAATGAACGAAAGCGATAACATCTAAATTAAAGTCCTGAACCTCTTTATTTATTGAAACGGATCGATTTAGAAACAAAGCCAAACCACGCATACAAAATTGTAATTATTATATTTTCGTAAAGTTTTCGCAAAGGGGAAGCAGCTGTTTTCATTACGTATTATTATTTCTTCCGTTGGTATATCCATTGCGAAATAAACAGGATATTAGAAATTTATGATCAGATTCATTTTTCCTGACCAGGGTCTTCTCGCTGCTCATGACCTCGTAACGTCGGCAGGGGTTCCGTTGCGAGAAGGGTGGTCGGTAGCCGTAATAGATGAGATTCTTCTGTCGAACAGCCCATTCGCTTTTCGCTGTATGATGGTTCTTAGTGCATCCGTCGCGCCATTCCTCGAAGGGAGGTCATCATGAGGTCATCCTCGCGCTCGTGGTATAAAAACGGCCGCCGCGCGTTGCGGCTCGGAGCCCTGTTGTCGCTGGTGCTTTTCACCGCCTTCTCCGCTGGCTGCACTGACCATCGCGATCTGCGCCTCACCGAAATCGGCAAGGACAAGGTCGAACTCTACCTTGATGAGCCGACGGGCAATCGCCTCACGCTCGTGGATCACCGTCTCATCGTCAATACGTCGGACAACCTGAGCAACCAACTCGACCTCTCGGTCCTCGGGCGCTCGCTCGCCGGTGGCGAGTTCCTGATCGTGTGGGAGGACGCAAACCACACTGGCCCGCCGGAGGCGGCGGATTTCCCGGGCGGCCAGACCGGATACGTGCCCGGGATCAAGGTGAGCCCCCTCTTCTTTCTTGACATGGGCGACAAGGATGCGGCTGAGGTGCGTCTGCGGGGGAACCACTCCCGCGGCACGGTGACCGACAAGACCGACGATTGCGTCCGCTTCGGC
>CAJIAW010000286.1_pt1 | contig 19403 bp, 18 predicted proteins | sample 9199241 | NCBI WGS metagenome assembly CAJIAW01 (sample SAMEA7708284, study PRJEB35096) | sediment metagenome | biome: marine neritic benthic zone biome [ENVO:01000025]; feature: sediment [ENVO:00002007]; material: shallow marine sediment [ENVO:03000034] sea grass bed [ENVO_01000059] ...
AGGCGGAGGTCGATTACATCTGCAGCCTGGGCGCCAAGCTCGAGTGCGACGTCGTCATCGGAAAGACGATCACGATCGACGAACTCGCGGAGGAGGAAGGGTTCGACGCCTGCTTCATCGGCACGGGCGCGGGACTCCCGTATTTCATGAACATCCCGGGGGAGAACCTGAACGGAATCTACTCGGCCAACGAGTACCTTACCCGCTCCAACCTGATGAAAGCCTATCTGTTCCCCGAGGCCGACACGCCGGTGACGAAGGGCAAGCACGTCGCGGTGGTCGGCGGAGGGAACGTAGCGATGGACGCCGCCCGGACAGCCTTGCGGATGGGCGCGGAAAAGGTCTACGTCGTATACCGGCGGTCGAAGAAGGAGATGCCCGCTCGCATCGAGGAGATCCACCATGCCGAGGAGGAGGGGATCGAATTCCACCTCCTCACCAACCCCCTCCAGTTCATCGGAAACGAAGAGGCGTGGGTCACCGAGGCAGAGTGTCAGAGGATGGAACTGGGCGAGCCCGACGCGTCGGGCCGCCGCCGCCCCGTTCCCGTCCAGGGCTCCGAGTTTCGCCTCGCGGTGGACACCGTCATCATGTCGATCGGCAACGGCGCAAATCCCCTCGTTCCGTCCACCACCCCGGGGCTTGACACGAACAAGTGGGGGAACATCCTGGCCGACCAGGAGACCGGCAAGACGAGCAAAAAGGGTGTGTTCGCTGGCGGCGACATCGTCATCGGGGCAGCTACCGTCATCCTTGCCATGGGGGCGGGCCGCAAGGCGGCGGACGCGATGCACGAATATTTGAAGACCGGGGTCTGGTAACCGCAGAAACGGAGTATTACAGGGGGGACCCCCCCTATTAAGACGGGTGGGAGAAAAGGAGAGGAGCAAGTATGAAAAGAGCAGTTCTGTTGATCACCTGTTTGACGGTTCTGGTTGCATTTGGTGCGCCGGCGCCTGCGGCGGAGTACGTCGGCTCGGACAAATGTTTCACCTGCCATGCCGAGCAGTACAACCTGTGGCAGGCCAGCGGCCATCCCTGGAAATTGCGCAAGGTGGAAAAAGCCCGCTACGCAAAATTGCCCCTGCCCCCCGGCTATGCCTGGGAGGATATCTCCTACGTCATCGGCGGGGCCAACAAGAAGTCACGCTACATAGATAAGCAGGGCTACATCATCACCGCCGCCAAAGACGGCTCGGAGGCGAAGACCCAGTACAACATGGAGAACGGATCCTGGTCGTTCTACCACAAGGGCGAGAAAAAGCCCTACAAGTGCGGTCCCTGCCATATGACGGGCTACAAAAAAGCAGGCCACCAGGATGGGCTGCCCGGCATGATCGGCACCTGGGCCGAAGACGGCATCACCTGCGAGGAGTGTCACGGCCCGGGGTCGGATCACGTGAAGAAGACTTCGAAGGCGACCATCAAGATCGACAGGTCCGCCGAAGCCTGCGGCAAGTGCCACCAGCGCGGCGGGATTGGCCCTGAACCGCCTGCGAAAAAGGGTTTCATCCGGCATCACGAGCAGATCAACGAACTAAAGGCCGGTGTGCACAAAGAGCTTAGCTGCATCACCTGCCACGAGCCCCACAAGCGGGCCATCCTCGTGAAAGACAACTGCAAGGAGTGCCACGGGGATATTGCCAAAAGCTATTCCAAGAATATCCATGGCAAGAGCAATGTTAGCTGCATCGAGTGCCACATGCCCAAGGCGAGTAAGTCGGCGATTAGAGTGGCCAGCTATGTAGGCGATGTGCGCACCCATATCTTCAAGATCAACACCGACCCCAAAGCGAATATGTTCAAAACAGTCGAGGAGAAGGGAAAGAAGTCGACCTTCGCCAAGGGGTTTGTGACCCTGGACTTTGCCTGTTTCTCCTGCCACGGCAGCCGGGACAGGGAGTGGGCATCCAAGGTAGCCAAAGGATTCCACAAGTAAGCAGATCTGGCATGTAGCAGTAGACCGGGCAGGCGGGGGCTCTCATAAGGGCCCTCGCCCGCTTGGTCGATGGAATTCCACGGTATTCCGCCCTAAAACCTTCCCACGAAAAACTCCGCCTTGTTCCCCTGCTGCACACGCTGCCCCCACATTACTCTTTAAGGTTTTCCGAAATCGGCCGATAAGAACCTGTGGCGGTATGCAAGAAGACAACCACGGGCGGCGGAGATGGAAACAGACGAGACGGAATTTGATCGGCCAACGGAAACCAGGCGCGAACGAAAATTCCCGAAACGAAGAATAAAAGGAATTGGAGTTTCCTTATTTTTTGCTGGGGCGGTGGCACTCTCCTTCCTTTTTCCCTGTAACGTCCACCCTTTCCACTCGGGCGGCGTGGGGGCTTGTGAAGGGTGCCACAGCCTGCACCGCTCCCCGGGCGACCAGGCTCCGCCTCCGGACGACGATCCCGGCGTGACAACTGGAAACGGCTCCCTGCTCATCGGCAAGGATCCGGGCTCCACGTGTCTTCGGTGCCACTCCGAGGCGGGAGCCGAGCACAACGTGTTTGGTAAAAACGGTTCCGCGTACACGCCTGGCGGGGATTTCGCGTGGCTGAAAAAATCGTTCCAGTGGACTGACGACGGGGAGCTGCGCCTGAGCCCCGGCGAAAGCCATGGCCACAGCGTGGTCGCCGTCGAATACGGGCTTTCTCCCGACAGCAGGGTTTCCACCGCCCCCGGGGGAACGTTCCCTTCCTCCGCCATGAGTTGTATCAGCTGCCACGACCCGCACGGCAACATTTCGGGAAATGCGCCGAACGGGGCTCCGATCGGCGTGTCGGGCTCCTACGGCGAGGTTCCCCCGGCCGGGACCATCGCCGGGAATTACCGACTCCTGGGCGGCTCGGGCTACAACGGGGGCGGATCGGGATTCGGGGGCGCCTTCGACCAGCCGGCGCCGGTGGCCGTGACCAATCCGGGGGACTGGAGGGAGACCGATACCAGCCACCCGACCTACGGATCGGGCATGTCGGAGTGGTGCGTGAACTGCCACGGCGCCATGGGGATTGGCGGAAACGGGATGGGCAAGTCCCATCCCGCCGGCAACGACGTGAAACTGGGCAGGGAGATCATCGGAATCTACAACACCTACGTAAAGACCGGGGACATGTCGGGGGCCCGGCCGACCGCGTATCTTGCCCTGGTTCCCTTCGAGCGGGGCACCTCCGAAAAATCGGTTCTCGATCCCTTAAGTACCGAAGGTCCTGACGAGAGCGCGAACGTGATGTGCCTTACGTGCCACCGGGCCCACGCCTCGGCATTTCAAAGCGTCGGCAGGTGGGATTTCCGGGCCACGTTCATCGCAAGGTCCCATCCACAGGCAGGGGATGCCGGTGCCTCGGGCAACGATGAAATGGACAGCTACTACGGTAGGGACGTGGACGCACAGTTCGGTTCGTACCAGCGGTCGCTCTGCAACAAGTGCCACCTCAAGGATTGATCCCTGCATACAGCTGCATTGTTGGCGACCCGGTCCCCTGGCTCGCGGGGGGATTCCCCGCAGCTACGCTCGCGATCTTCGCCCGTTCGCTGCCGGTTCCGCTCGACGCAATTTCCTCCTCGCTCCACAGGCCGCTGCGCGGACCCCCCCCCGCATCGCCTAAGGGGCCCGGGTCATCGGCTCCGCAGCCTCCCCCATCCGCAGCGGCATACCGCTGCTCCGGGGGACTGCGTCGGAGGGGGGCTCCGTTCGTGGCTCGCCGTGCGGTGAACACGCACGGCTTAAGCTTAACCTCACTGCGCCCCCCGTCCTGCGGCTGCTACGCCGACGACGCGCCTTTATCGCAGCATCTCGAGGAACGCCTGGATCCGGATCTTCGTCCGCCCGTCGATGGGGCCCGGCTCGTCGCCCTCCAGGGTGAGCACGGGAAGGCCGATCTCCTCCCGGAGCAGGATGTCTTCGATCTGGCGGAAACAGAACGACTGCACGTAGTGGACGACCCCGCGTACGCCCCGCCGAGTAACTTCCCTCCGGATGTCGGAAAGCCTCTCGAAGAAGGAGTAGGGGTAGGTGTACTCCCGGTACTGCTCGGTGAGCGTTCGCGAGGGGTTGGGCATTGCGAACTGCCTCTGCACCTCGTTCAGCACCGTCCGCGCTCCCGACTCTTCGAAGAAGGCGTGCAGGCCGGAGGTGATGGGGGGGACTCCGACGAAGGCGATCGGGGTAAGGTCGCGCTGGGCCGGCCGCTGCCTGGCTTCGGAAAGGAATGCCAGGGCCCTGCGTTCGTACTCTTCCGGGTCTCCCTCGAAGTCCGAGCAGTTCACGAGCCAGAGGTGGTTCTCCTCGCCGGTCACCTGCCCCTCTTCCCAGGTGAGGCGGTCTATCTCGAGGGCTGTCTGGCGGACCGCGTCCAGTCTCCGCTTCCACCCCTTGGCCGTTGCGACCGTGGTCCCGAATCGCTTTGCCAGTTTGCGGATCTCGAGGGAAACCGTCCGGGAGTCCCTGTCGTACGGGAAGGAAAAGGGGGTGATCTTTACTCCGCGGTACTGGAGAACCTCCATGAGCGCCTGGGTGAAGCTGCAGTCCCCCTGTGCGACGCCGATCACGTCGGTCACGCCGTGCCGGCGCACCACGCCGTAGATCCCCTTGACCCAGCCGCAGCTGTTGCGGGGGAAGCCGTCGGATTCGGCGAGGCGGACGTACTCGGAGGGCTTCGGGGAGGTGATGAAAAGGTTGTTGAGGTCGACGGGGGTGTGGCCGCCAGCGTACAGGACCTCGACCGGAATAGTGGTGGTGAAGCCGACGCGCGTGATGTCAGTCCCCTCGAATGAAGAGGAAGTAGATCACGATGACGATGACCAGAAAGGAGCCGATGGCGAACACCAGCAGGTTCTGGTCCATGGACGTCCTCCCCTCGGCGAGCCTCGAATAGCGGGCGACGGTCACCAGAGCAGCCACCGTAAAGATGGTGATGCCGACGATTCTCCACTTGAGAAACAGGGAGACGAGAAAGAGCGCGCCCGCGACGAACAGGACGCGTGGGTCGGTAAGAAACTCCATGACCTGCAAGCTGACCAGAAAATCGACAATAGCACGCACCGTTCACCTCCCGGACCGGGCGTTTGGTTGACAAGGATACAATAGCGTCTTAAGGTAGGAAAATCAAAGAATTAGGAGATGATTTGAGACGGCCGGTCGGGGTGTTCGATTCGGGGGTAGGCGGGCTGACGGTGCTAAAAGAACTTACCCGCACCCTTCCCGGGGAGCATTTTCTGTATGTGGGGGACACCGCAAGGGTTCCCTACGGCACGAAGTCCCGGGAGACCGTCACGCGGTACTCCATCGAGATCGCAAACCATCTCATCACGCGGCACGACATCAAGATGCTGGTGGTGGCGTGCAATACGGCCTCGTCGCTCGCTCTTCCCGTTCTCCGGAAGATCTACAAGATCCCCGTGGTGGGGATGGTGGATCCCTGCGTTCGTCGCGCAACCTCCCTCCCGAAAAGAGACAATATCGGCGTGATCGGGACCGCCGCGACGGTCCGGTCGGGCGCGTACGAACAGGCGCTCCGCTCCGGTTTGCCCGCCTCCCGCGTTGTCAGCGCGCCGTGTCCTCTCTTCGTCGCCCTTGCGGAAGAGGGGTGGGTCGAGACGCCCGTGACGAGCGCCGTGGTTGCCGAATACCTCGCACCGTACCGGTCGGATCCGCCGGACGCCCTCATCCTCGGGTGCACGCACTACCCCGTGCTCAAGAATCCGATCCGGGAGTTCCTGGGGGAGGGACCGGTGCTGATCGATTCCGGAGAGGAAGCGGCGCGGGTCGTAGATGTCCTCCTGTCCGAGGGGGGGCTGAAGCGGGAGGGGAGCGGTCCCGAGGTGTCCTTCCTGGTCACCGACGACCCGGACCACTTCCGCCGCGTTGGGGAGTTGTTCTACGGAGCGGAGATGGGGACTGTAGAGAAGGTGTCCCTGTGACCTGGCAAAACTTCCCGCTTGCATCCGGCCAACCGCGTGGAGAGGATGATAGAAACGGTCCCTACGAAGCCGGAGGCTAAGAGGGGAAACAGGAGTCCCAATAGATGAGCTCATCGCAGTTCCGGATGCTTTCGGGGTTCAACCATAACCTCAAGCACAAAGGGAAGACCTACCATATCCAGACCGAGGACGGGGGCAGGGAGAACCCGATGATCATCACCCACATCTTCCTCGGGGGGGTGATCCTTTCCACCGTCCGTACTCCGTACGATGACCTGCTCCCCCTTCCGGACTGGGAGGAATCCCTCCGCGCGCGGATGAAGGTGCAGCACCTGGATGAGGTCCGCAGGCTGTTCTCCGGAACCTTCGACTCGCAGGTGGAAGACGCGGCGGAAGATGATTGAAGCGTTCCACGTTGGCGCCGTTTCCCGGGGGGAGCCCCTTTGGGAAGGGTTGGATCTTGCCGCGGGAGACGGCGAGATGTGGGTCGTGACCGGTCCTCCTTCCTGCGGGAAGACGCTCCTCCTGCATATTCTCCGGGGGGAGAGACGCCCCGATTCCGGGGATGTCGTTGTGGCGGGGGAGTCGCTCTACCGCGGCAGCCCGGAGCATAACCGGCGGTTCCGCTCCTCCTCCGGCGTGGTCCCGGAATCCCTTCCTGCAGGACAGGGAAGAGTCGTCGTCGACCTGTTTCGACTGTCTGCGTTCGCCGCCGGCGGGGTATCCACAGAGGAGATCAAGGGGCGGATCTCGGAGCTGCTTCCGCTGGTGGGGCTGTCCGGTGCGGAAGATGTGGAGGTCTCCTCCCTGTCCGTGTCGGAGAGGGCCCGGATCGCCCTCGCGGTGGAACTTTTCCGGAGCCCGAGATATCTGTTCCTGGACAGGCTTCTCGAGAACGCGGGGATGGAGTGGGCGGACAGGCTAGGGGCGCTGCTTCGCGCCCTTGCGAGGGAGGACAGGACGATCCTCATGATGGAGCGCCAGCTGCCGGGCAATTGGCAGGCCGCGAATGTGCCCTCTCCCCTGTCCTCGGGGCCGTTTCTTCTCTACCGCCTGGGATCCCCCGTGCCGGAGCGCAAAAGGGAGGCGGAGGACCCGCCGTTGCCGGCCGGTCCCCTTTCAGAGACGACGGGGGGAGTGGAGTGAGCAGTCCGTCCCTTTGGTGGATCGACTGGAGTCTCCACGGCAGATCGATGGGGAAAGAGGCTGCCGGGAGGTTCCTGCTCTGCTTTCTCGCGGTCTCGTATTTTCTGGCGATGCTTCTGTCCGGAGGCGCCGACCGGTTCCTCTCCGGCCAGTACACGATCACCGCCATCCTTCGCATCGGCGTGCCCGACGACGAAGGAATCGGGATCGCGGGGAAAGTCGCGGAGCTTCCCCCGGTCCGGGAAGCGCGGTACCGAACCCCGGAAGATGCGTGGAAGGAATTTCTCGAGGCGTATCCCGGACTCGAATCGCTTCGGGGAGCGAGGAAGAACCCCCTTCCGGGGTACGTGGAGATAAGGCTTCGGCCCGAGCAGATGTCCGAAGAGGGGATCGCGGATGTCCGGTCGGCGCTTACGCCTGTCTCCCAGGTGGAAAAGATCCTTTCGGGCCAGGACGTCATGCCGAGCCTGCTGCGGATGAAGCGGTGGGCGAACGCTCTGCTCTGGTCCGGCTTTGCTTTGGTGTGCGCCGTATTCCTGGTGATCCTGGCGATGCAGGAGAAGACCCGGGCTGCCAGGCTCGTGCCCGACGTTTCCTTCCTCGTGGACAGGGGGGTTCCGGGGGACCGGATCGCCGCGCGGCGCACCGCAGGTGCGTTCGTTGCCGGCGGGATCGTAGCACTTGTCGCCACCCTGGTCTCCTGCGCCGCACTCTTCTTCGTATCCGGCCTTTTCTCCTTCGTCCGTGCCGTTGTGGGACAGGCGCAGGATCTGCTTGCCCCGAGATTCATCCTTCCCATATGCCTGTTCCTTCTGTCCGCCACGATATTCCAGGGGCTGGCGTCTCTTGCCGGGTGGCGCGCGGCGTTTCCAAGGGAAAAATGACGGCCGTCCGAGCGCTGGGAAGATCCGCGTTCCTCGTGGCGATGATCGTCGCCCTCCTGCTTCCTCCGGGAGTCTCACCCGCGGGGACCAAGCAGGACAGGCTCCGCAAGGAGAAAGCGCGTCTCACCGAGATGCGCAAAAAAGCGAAAGATGCGGAGTCCGAGCTCAACAGGGCCCTCAAGCGGGAGCGGGCGGCCCGCCACAAGGTGGACGATATCCGGAAACGGCTTAAATCCCAGCGGCGTCGCATCGCGCGGATCGATAAAAAACTTTCCACGCTCGCCAGGAAGATGGAGAAGGCGGAGTCTGAGGTGCGCGCCATCGAGGAAGCGCGGGCGAGCAGGCAGCGCGCGCTGGAGCGGTCGGCGGCCCTGGCGTTCCTGAAGAAGAGAGATGCGGTGGGGTTGATCCCCGTGGAGGCTCGGAGGGAAAGGCTCGGGTACTTCACGGGTCTTGTGCTCGCCTCGGAAGCAAAAAGGGTTGTCCGGCTTACGGCCGACAAGAAAAAGAAGAAGAGCGCGCTGTCCGGGATCGAGCGCCAGGTCCAGTTGTCGGAGAAGAGGATTTCCCGGGAAAAGAAGGTGGGGCAATCGCTTCTGACCCAGAGAAAGAAGGAGGCGAAGCGGCTCGCGGGGATCAAGAGCCAGAAGAAAAAGAAGGAGAAGGAGCTCAAGGCCCTCCGGGCGCGTGTCGCGAGGATGAAGGCGCTCGTCTCGCGGATCGAGCGCGAGGTGCGCGAGGCGGAGCGGCGCCGTCCACGGGGAAAGGGGAAGAAAGGCCCCTCGAGGTTCTCGCGCATCCCGGGAGGGCTGGTTGCTCCCGTCCGGGGCAAGGTCGTGGGGCCGTTCGGGAAGTACCGGGACCCCGTCTTCGACGTCGAGATGGAAAACCACGGCGTGGAGATCGAGGCTCCCTCCGGGGCCCCGGTCCGGTCGATCGGGAAAGGGAAGGTCGTGTTTTCGGGCACGGTCTCCGGCTTCGGCAAGGTTCTCATCATCCAGCACGGAACCGGCCTTTTCTCCGTGTACGGCAAGGCGGAATCGTTTAGCGTCGCCCGCGATCAGGTCATCGCGCCCGGGCAGAACATCGGACGTCTTCCCGCAAGCCCCGGCGGAAAATCGGTGCTATACTTGGAACTTAGGGCCGCGGGGACCGCCATCGATCCCGCGGCAGTGATCCCCCTTTCCCGCTAAAGGGGCGGGTAGCGTGCGTTCCTAAAAAGAGTTCAGGTTCAAGGAGGAGTTTCATGAAAGGAAGGAAGTGGTTAGGGCCTGCGGTCATCATTCTCGTGTTTCTCGTCGGGTTTCTCGCGGGGGATCTCATCGCGGACCGCCCCATCGCCCAGGCGAACGTCGTCTACGAGAAACTGAAGATCTTCGGGGACGTCCTCTCCGCCGTCCAGGTCAGTTACGTGGAAGAACCGGAAATGGACAAAATCGTGGAGGGGGCCATCAAGGGGATGCTCCAGACCCTCGACCCGCACAGTTCCTACCTGACCCCGGAGATGCTGAAGCAGGTGGAGGTCGAAACGAAGGGGGTGTTCGGGGGCCTGGGGATCGAGATCGGGATCAAGGACGGCATCCTCACCATCATCGCCCCGATCGAGGACACGCCGGCGTACCGCGCGGGGCTTTTGGCGGGGGACAAGATCGTGAAGATCGAGGACGACCCCACCAAGGACCTGACCGTGATGGACGCGGTCAAGCGTCTCCGGGGCGAGCCCGGGACGCAGGTGAAGATCTGGGTGGCGCGGGCAGGTGTCGGGGAGCTTCTGCCGTTTACCATCACGCGTGCCATCATCAAGATCAGGAGCGTGAAGACGAAGGCCCTGGGCGACGGGATCGGCTACATCAAGCTCCTTCAGTTCCAGCAGAACTCCAGCACGGAGCTGGAAAAAGCGCTCAAGGAGCGGATGAAGGACGAGGAGGGACTGCGCGGTCTGGTGCTCGACCTGCGCAACAATCCGGGGGGGCTGCTGGACCAGTCGGTGAAGGTGGCGGACAAGTTCATCGATTCGGGGCTGATCGTCTATACCGACGGGCGCATCGAGTCCCAGAAATTCAAATATTCCGCGCACAGGGAGGGTACGCACAGCGGATTCCCGATGGTCGTTCTGGTGAACGCCGGTTCCGCCTCCGCGTCGGAGATCGTCGCAGGCGCCCTCCAGGACCACGGCCGTGCGGTCGTATTGGGGATGCAAACGTTTGGCAAGGGATCCGTCCAGACGATTCTTCCGCTGGAAGACGGTTCGGCTCTCCGCCTCACCACGGCCAGGTACTTCACTCCCAACGGGAGGTCCATCCAGGCGAAGGGAATCGAGCCGGACATCGTCGTGACCGACGGGCGGGAGGCCAGGGCGGGGCACCCGGGAGCGATCCGGGAAAAGGATATCCGGCGGCACCTCAAGGGAGACGACGAGGAAGAAGCCGGAAAGACCCCGAAGGAGGGGGCCCCTCCCGCGAAGGAGATCAGGATGAAGAAAGAGGAGCCGGGGAACGGGAAGCGCGGGAAGAAATCCTCTGCTCCGGCCCTGGAGGGGGAAGAGGGGAAACCGAGGGATATCCAGCTCGATCGGGCCGTGGATCTGTTGAAAGGGTGGGAGATCTTCAAATCCCGCTTTCTCGATAGTGCGAAGGCGTCCTGACGTGGAGAGGTTCTGTAAGGAAGGATGAAGCGTCGAAGGGGCGCAAGGAAGAAGGGGGAAGCCGGAAGGAGGAGCCGATGGTGGCCGCTGATGTTCTGCGCGTTTCTCGCAGGGCTTCTCACGGTCGGATTGGCGGTCCTCATGCCGGGGAAGGGAAGCAGGAACGGCAGACCTGCGTCGCCTAAAGGGCTCTCCGCGCCGGCCGCAGGTCCCGGCGAAAGTACGCAGGCCCCAGGCACCGCCCGCGATTCCCTGCTTGTCGAGGTTCCGACTCCCCGCCTGGCCATCGTGGTGGACGATTGCGGGTACGACCCCACGCGGGACGCCGAATGGCTGAAATTCCCGGAAAAGATTACGATGGCGGTGATTCCGTTCGGTCCTTCTTCCCGCCGGCTTCCACGGGCCGCCCACGAACGCGGCTTCGGCGTGCTGATCCACGCCCCCATGGAGCCTGAGGGTCCCGTTTCAGACCGGACCGGTGATTTTCGGTTCCGAAGGGGGATGAGCCGGGAGGAGATGGATGCCCTGCTTGGACGGATGATCGAGGAGAACGCCTGGGCATCCGGCGTCAGCAACCACATGGGGTCCGCCTTTACCGCCGACCCGGAATCGATGGCGACGTTTGCCTCCCTTCTCAAATCCCGGAGACTGTTCTTCCTGGACAGCGTGACCACCTCCCGCTCCGTCGCCGTCCAGTCTGCCCTGCATGCGGGGATCCCGGTGATCAAACGCGACGTCTTTCTCGATACCGGCATACGGCCGGAGGAGATGCATCTTCGGTGGAAGAAGGCGCTGTCGATCGCGAAGGAGAGGGGGAAGGCGGTCCTCATCTGCCACGGAAGGCGGGAATCTCTCCGGGCGATCCTCGACTTCATCCCGGACCTGGAGACGGAAGGCATCCGGGCTGTGACGCTGGACGAGTTGTTCGAAAGGGATCGAACGTCGTGAGCACAGATTCGCAAGGCCCTCTCTTCCCGCCCTCTGCGCAATCCGGAGAGGGGGAGACTTCGCGGGGCATCGTAAGCGTTACCGAACTGACCGCGCGCATCAAGGGTTCCCTCGAAAGTTCGTTCCGGTTCGTTCGCGTGGAAGGGGAGGTGTCGAACCACAGGCTGTACCCTTCCGGTCACCGGTACTTCTCGCTCAAGGATGAAGGGGCGCAGATCCGCGTCGTGATGTTCCGGGGCAGGGAGCGGTTCGTCTTCGGAGAGATCCGGGACGGCCAGTCGGCAATCGTCACGGGCTCCATCGGCGTCTACGAGAAGAAGGGGGAGTACCAGCTGTACGCCCAGTCCGTCGAGGTGCGCGGGCTCGGATCCCTTCTTCTCGAGTTGGAAAAAAGGAAGGAAAAGCTTTTCGCCGAGGGGTTGTTCGATCCCGCGAGGAAGAGGCCCATTCCCCGGTTCCCGGCGCGCATCGGGATTGTGACCTCCCGGCAGGGCGCCGCTTTGCGGGATATGATCCGCGTTGCCCGGCGGAGGTGGCCCCCGATCGGGATCACGCTCGCCCCGGCACTGGTGCAGGGGGAGGGGGCGGCCGAAGACATCGCGCAGGCGATGGGCGTTCTCGCTTCCCGCGGCGTGGTCGACCTGATCATCGTGGGAAGGGGAGGAGGTTCGGTGGAGGACCTGTGGGCGTTCAACGAGGAGGCGGTCGTAAGGGCGATCGCGGCATCGCCCGTTCCGACGATCAGCGCCGTCGGGCACGAAACCGACTTCACTCTTTCCGATCTGGCGGCAGACCACCGTGCGTCGACGCCCACGGCCGGTGCGCAGATGTCCGTCCCCGACAGGGCCGACGTTTGGGAGCGCGTAACGGCTTTTTCCCTCCGCATAAGGAAAGCGGAACAGTACGGGAGGGAGACACTTCGCCGCGAGTTCCGGATTGCCGAGGGGGCCCTGTCCGATCCGCGCCCCCTCCTCCAGACGCGCCGGTACGCCGTTGTGGAGCTGACCGATGGTCTCGTGGAAGGACTCCGGGGAAGATTACGGGAAGGGAGGGAGACGGTGGCGGGTCTGGCCGGATCCGTGCGCGACCATTCTCCCGCCTCGTGGGTCTCCCGGAAACGGGGGGATCTCGCGGTTCTTGCGGAGCGGGCGGAAAGACAGACGGAGGCGAAGCGAGCGGGTTTGCGGCGGGCGCTCGAGGTCCTCCAGGGAAAACTTGCCGCCCTCGATCCGAAGTCGGTCCTCGTCCGGGGATATGCCATTGCTACACACAGGGAGACGGGGCGCGCGGTACGGTCTGCTTCCGAGGTTGTCCCGGGCGATGCGGTGGATGTCCGGGTGGCGGACGGCGTATTCGGCACGGTGGTGGAGGGTCGCAAGGAATGAGGGCGCTGGTTCCTTTCCTTCCTCTTTTCCTCCTCTATACTTTATCCGCCCAGGGAGGGGAGGGACCGCCCGTTGCCGCACAGGAGAAGCCTTTCCCGGTCACTCTGTCCACATTTGAGCCCTCCCAGGGAGAACCGGTTCTCGTGGAGGTGTCGCCCCTGCCCCGGGCGGACAACGTCGTCATGATCTGGAAGGGGAAGGAGGTCCCGATGAAGAAGGACGGACCGGGGCGTTTCCTGGGGCTAATCGGGGTCGATCTTCTGGAAAAGCCCGGGAAAGCCGTTCTTTCGTTCCGGGCGGCGGGAGACGGGGGAGCCTTCCGGTTCGATGCGGAGATCGTGATCCGGGAGAAAGACTTTCCCGTCCAGGAACTTACCCTCCCGAAGGAGATGACGCAGTTCGACAAGGAGACCCTGGAACGGATCAACCGGGAATCACGGCGGCTTACGAAGCGATTCTCACGGGTTTCCTCTCCCCCGGCCTGGAGTTTTCCGTTCCTCCCGCCGGTGGCGGAGTTTAAGCCGAAGGGGTTCGGTTCCCGGCGGGTCATCAACGGCGAGCCCCGAAGCCCCCACGCCGGAGTGGACGTGAGCCTCCCGGCGGGGACGCCCGTATTGGCGATCGCCGGCGGGGTCGTGGCGTTTGCCGAGGAGCAGTTTTTTGGCGGGAATTCCGTCGTGCTTGATCACGGGGGAAGCGTGTTCAGCGTCTATTACCACCTGCGGGAATACGCCGTCTCGGAAGGACAGAGCGTCATCCGCGGAGAAAGGATCGGCGCGGTGGGCGCAAGCGGCCGGGCGACGGGACCTCACCTGCACTTCAGCGTACGTGCCGCGGGGGGCCGGGTCGATCCCTCGCTTTTGTTTGCCCTTCCTTCGCGTTGACCGATTCCCGGCGCAGGAAATATAATGAAGGATCTCTCAGGGGGAACCATGTCGGCAAAGGGGAAAGAGCCCACATTCGAAGAGGCTCTGAAGAATCTGGAAAACGTCGTCGCTAAGCTTGAGTCGGGGGAGATCAAGCTCGAGGAGTCGATCCGGCTCTTTGAAGAGGGGATGAAACTATCCTCCCTCTGCCAGAAGCGGCTGGACGATGCCGATAGGAAGATCGAGGTGCTCCTGCGAAAACCAGGCGGGGTCGTCTCCGGGACGGAGGACGAGGCGGACATTCTCCGGGATGAGGAGTGACGTGCAGGCAGCCGGACGCCCCCTCGGCACGGCCGGGTATGCGCGGTTCCGGGCTCTTGTCGAGGAGAGCCTGCTCGGTTTCCTGTCCCCGGAAGTCTGCCCCATCCCGCTCCCCTTGCGGGATGCGATGGAATACGCCCTGACCTCGGGAGGAAAGCGGATCCGGCCGGTGGTGCTTCTTTCGTCGGGGACCGCCGTGGGGGGGGAGGAAAAGGAGTTACTCCCGTTTGCGTGCGCGGTGGAGTACGTGCACACCTACTCGCTGATCCACGACGACCTGCCGGCGATGGATGACGACGATTTTCGCAGGGGGCGCCCTGCCTGCCACAAGGCGTTCGGAGAGGCGGAGGTCATCCTGGCGGGAGATGCCCTCCTGACAGAGGCGTTCCGGGTCATGGGGGAATCCCCTCTGGCCGGGAAAGACCCCGCGAAGGCCGTCCGGGCGACAGCGCTTCTGGCCCGCGCGGCAGGCGCTTCGGGCATGGCGGGTGGCCAGATGATGGATCTTCGTCCCCCGGCGGGGAAAGGATCGGAGGAGGAGGACGCTGCCGCAATCGAGGAGATTGACCTCCGGAAAACGGCGGCTCTTCTTTCCGCCTCGGCCGCGATGGGAGGGATCCTGGGAGGCGGAACCGAAAAACAGGTGGAATGCCTCTCCCGTTACGGGAGGGCGCTGGGACTTCTGTTCCAGATCACGGACGACATCCTGGACGAGACGGGGAGCTTCGAGGAGATGGGAAAAGAGGTGGCAAAGGACAGGGCGCGGGGGAAACTCACCTACCCGGCCGCCCGGGGGATGGAGGCTGCCGTCGCGCGGGCGGAGTCGCTTCGCCGGGAGGCGCTTTTCTCCCTCTCGCCGTTCGGCGGGGAGGCGGAAATCCTTCGGGACATCGTCCTGATCGTGGCCACGAGGAGATCGTAGCGGTGACCTTGCAAAGCCTGCTTTCGACGATTCAGTCTCCGGAGGATCTGAAGAAGATTCCGAAGGAGAGACTTCCGGAAGTCGCGGAGGAAATCCGGGAGACGATCGTGCAAAGCGTCGCCCACACCGGCGGCCACCTCGCGTCGAGCCTGGGCGTCGTGGATCTGACGATCGCCCTTCACTATGTCTATTCGTCTCCGCACGACCGGGTGATCTGGGACGTCGGCCACCAGGCATACGCCCACAAGATCCTCACGGGGAGGAGGGACGTCTTTCCCACGATGCGCACCTACGGGGGGATCTCCGGTTTCCCGCGCATCGCGGAGAGCCCGTGCGACGCGTTCGGGACGGGGCACTCCGGCACGTCCATCTCCGCCGCACTCGGGCTGGCCGTGGCGAGGGATCTGAAGAAGGAGTCCCATAAGGTCGTGGCGGTGATCGGCGACGGGTCGCTCACGTCCGGCCTCTCTCTCGAGGGCCTGAACCAGGCTGGACACCAGGAGCGGGATCTCATCGTGATCCTGAACGACAACGAATGGTCCATCTCCCAGAACGTCGGGGCTCTCTCGGGGTACCTGAACCGGATGATGACGGGGAAGTTCTACACCTCCTTCCGGAAGCGCGTCGAGACGCTGCTCAAATCGATGCCCCACGGGAAGATGCTCGCCCGGATCGCGAAAAAGGGCGAGGAGCTCACAAAAGGATTCATCGTCCCGGGGCTGCTCTTCGAGGAGCTCGGATTCACCTACGTCGGCCCCATCTCCGGCCACAACATCGACGACCTCGTGAAGACCTTCCAGAACCTGGAAAACCTCGAGGGACCTGTCCTTGTCCACGTGGTGACCTCGAAAGGGAAAGGGTACCCGCCGGCGGAGGCCAACCCCGAGAGGTTTCACGGCGTAGGGCCATTCAACCCCGTCACGGGGAACGGTGCAGGGACGGGGAATCTCCCGACGTACACGGATGTTTTCGAATCCGCCATCCTGGGGATCGGCAGGGAGAACCCGGACGTGGTGGCGATCACCGCCGCGATGTGCAGCGGGACGGGCCTGATCAAGTTCCGCGAGGCCTTCCCGGACAGGTTCTTCGACGTCGGCATCGCCGAGGCGCACGCGGTCACCTTCGCCGCGGGGCTTGCCCGGGAGGGAAAGATCCCCGTGGTGGCGGTCTACTCCACGTTTCTCCAGAGGGCATACGATCAGATCGTCCACGATGTCTGCCTGCAGAACCTTCCCGTCGTCTTCGCCGTCGACCGGAGCGGGATCGTCGGTGCGGACGGGGCGACGCACCAGGGGCTTTTCGATCTTACGTACCTGCGCCACATCCCGAACATGTCGCTGATGGCGCCGAGGGACGAGGCGGAGCTGGTCCGGATGCTCCGGACCGCCGTATCCGCCGGAAGACCCGCCGCCATCCGGTATCCCCGGGGGGTCGTCCCCGGGGTCGGCATCCCCGCGGATCCGAAGCCCGTTCCGTGGGGGAAGGGGGAACTGCTCGTCGTCGGAAAGGACATCCTCATCATCGCCGTAGGGTCCGCGGTTGCCACCTCCCTCTACGCCGCGGAGGAGCTTAAAAAACGTGGCCTCTCCGCGGCCGTGGTGGACGCCCGTTTCGTCAAGCCGATGGACACCTCGCTCATCGTCCCCCTCGTCCAGCGGATCGGGCGGGTGCTGACGGTGGAGGAGAACGCCCTCGCAGGGGGATTCGGGAGCGCCGTCCTGGAAATGCTCGAGGAGCACGATGTCGTTCCCCAGGTATTCCGCCGGATCGGCGTGCCGGACACGTTCATGGAGCACGGGTCGCAGGCCGAGCTGCGCGAGGCGTACGGCCTCACAGACGATGCGATGATCGCGGAGGCGGTGCGCCTCTGTTCGCAAGGGCGGAACCTGCTCCCGTCGATTTTCAACGGCATCCGGTCCCGTATCGAGAAGATTGTCTGAACCCTCGACCCGGAGGAGCCGGACCTCCCGCGCGGGAAGGGGGGGGCGGAACCGCCTGGACCAGGAGATGGTCGCCCGGGGCCTGGCGCAGACGCGGGCGAAAGCGCAGGGACTGATCCTAGCTGGACGCGTTCTCCTCGCGGGCAAGGTCGAAACGAAATGCGGGGCAGCAGCGGGTCCCGACCAGGAGATCGCCGTATCCCCGTCGCCCAGGCCGTTCGTCTCGCGGGGCGGAGAGAAATTGGCCGGCGCGCTGGACGACCTGGGGATTCCCGTAACGGGGGCGGTGGCGCTGGACGTGGGAGCGTCCACCGGGGGGTTCACGGACTGCCTCCTCCGCAGGGGCGCGGTGCGGGTCTTCGCGGTCGACGTGGGGGAGTCCCTCCTGGACGATTCCCTCCGTCGGGACCCGAGGGTCGTCGTCCTGGAGCGGGTGAATTTCCGGCACGCTCCCCCCGACCTTCTCCCGCAGAAGGTCTCCCTTGCTACGGTGGATGTCTCCTTCATTTCGCTGCGCCATATCCTGCTTCCGCTGCGCGCGTTCCTGCTCCCGGGCGCCGGGGTCGTAGCCCTTGTCAAACCCCAGTTCGAGGCGGGAAAAGGGTCGGTCGGGAAGGGCGGGGTGGTTCGCGACGAGACGGAGAGGCGACGGGCCGTGCTGGCCGTCGGCGAGTTCGCCCGGGAGGCCGGGTTTTCCCTTCTCGGGGAGGCGGAAAGCCGCGTAAAAGGTCCCAAAGGGAACCGGGAAGTGTTTCTTCACCTCCGGTGGCCGTAAGCGGCATAAAGCAAGCCCTTCCCTCCATATCAGGCAACCCCCAAGCGGCAAGGATAACGAAGCGCAAAAGGGTCCGCGATTTTCCCCCCCGGGTCCCCCGGTTTCTCCGCCCCCCGGAGGCACCAGGTGAAAAATACGCTTGACTCCCATGAAAATGGCATGTAATTTTTGTCATAAGGAGTAATATTTAGCATAATTGAGGTATAATTTTGTGTCCCCTCGGCGGGGCGCAAGCGAGGTGGAGAATGAAACGATGGGGAGTAAGATTTTCGGTTCTGGCGGTCCTTTGCACGATGCTGTTCCTTCCGGTAGCGGTCTCCGCACAGGGGTTCATGGGCACGGCGACTCCGGTGGAATACCCGGAAGGGCTCGTTCACACCGTCGTCAAGGGGGACACGCTCTGGGATCTCTCCGAGCGATATCTCGGGTCCCCCTGGCTTTGGCCCGACTTGTGGGAACGAAACCGGTTCCTTTCAAACCCCCATTACATCTACCCCGGGATCTCGGTCGTGGTGTACCCCCCCCCTCCCCGGGAGTACGGGTGGGAATTTAAAGAACCCGTCCCCGCGCCGGAAGGGGAGACCGTTGTGACCACGGAAGGGCAGGCTGCGCCCGCAATGGCCCCGGCAATGGAAGCGCCGCCGGAGAGGGCCACTCTTCAGATCTCTCCGGAGGAATTTGTGCGTGCCGGGGAATTTACGCCGGATCGTCCGAAGGGGATCGGCAGGATCGTTGGTGGATGGGAGGACAAGAACGCCTTTTCGGAAACGGACAAGGTGTACCTCTCTCTTGACAAGGAGATCCCCGAAGGCCAGATTCTCGGTGTGTACCGGGTACGCGGACGAGTCAAATCCCGGACCACAAGACCGGTTTCCGGATACGTACGGTTCCTGGTGGGAATCCTGCAGGTGACGGAAAAGAAGGATGGCCAGGCCACGGCGGTCGTCCGGAAGTCGTTCGCGGATCTGGGTCGCGAAGACCTGATCCGAGAGGAAATCCCGTCCTACTCCCCGGTGTATCCGAAGGAGGGGAAAAGCGGCGTAGAGGCATTCGTCATCGCCGGAAGGTATCCCAAGGTGGCGCTGTCGACGGACGACTTCGTCTATCTCGACCGGGGGACGGATGCCGGCGTGGCCGTAGGCGACATCTACCGCATTTATGACACGCGGGGAGGTTCGACCTGGTACGGGAAGGATGAGATCAAGGTGGAGCACATTCCGGTGGGGAAGGCGGTGATTGTCCGGGTCCTGTCGGGATCGGCCACTGCGTACGTGACGCATTCCACCCAGGACATTTCGGTGGGTGCGATCGCGCAGCCGGCATCCGCCGAACCACGGTGAGGGTTGTTACCGCGTAAATCTCGGCACGCGTCTTGATGGGACGGGGGGAAACCTGGAAGGAGGTTCCCCCCCGCGACATGATCCGGGAACAGACGCCCGCCGATATTCTCCTCAGGATTTCCCTCGTGGAAGGGTTTACCGCGAGTCATCTCGTAAGGCTTGCGGAGGCGCAGGACCGCGCGCCGGGTTTGCCGGAAGAGGCTTCTCCCCGAGGACGCCTCCTTCTGCACAAGGGGATCGAGGCGGCTTTATCTTCGAAAGCCGCGGAGAGAGCGCACGAGGTTCGCAAGACGTGCGCCCGGATCGGCGCGCAGAT
>CAJIAW010000150.1_pt1 | contig 19259 bp, 17 predicted proteins | sample 9199241 | NCBI WGS metagenome assembly CAJIAW01 (sample SAMEA7708284, study PRJEB35096) | sediment metagenome | biome: marine neritic benthic zone biome [ENVO:01000025]; feature: sediment [ENVO:00002007]; material: shallow marine sediment [ENVO:03000034] sea grass bed [ENVO_01000059] ...
GGAGATCCCGGCCTGCGCCGCGATTGCCGAATCGCTGCCGATGACCACGTTGTGGGCGACCTGTATCAGGTTGTCCAGTTTGGTCCCCCGGCAGACCCGGGATACGCCGAGCGTAGCCCTGTCGATCGTGGTGTTCGCTCCGATCTCCACATCGTCCTCGATCTCTACCGTTCCCACCTGGGGGATTTTGCGGAATCCTTCGGGAGTCGGGGCGAATCCGAAGCCGTCGCTTCCGATGACGCACCCCGCATGCAGGATCACCCGGGAACCCACCTTTACGCCGTGGTACATCACAACGTTCGGGTAAACAAGGCAGTCGGTGCCGATGCGAACCCCCTCTCCCACGTAGACACCGGGGAACAGTACGGTGCGGTCCCCCACCTCAGCGCCTTCCCCAATCGTCACAAAAGGCGAGACGGTCACGTCCTTTCCTATGCGGGCGGAAGGTTCCACAGCCGCCTTGTCCGATATCCCCGGCATGAAACGAACCGGTGGGTGAAACATCTCGACGACGCATGCGAAGGCAAAGTACGGATTGTCGGCAATAAGGAACGCCGAACGCGCTCCTGGCACCTCCTCTCTTGCGATGATTCCCGAGGCGTTCGAATCCCTTGCGATATGAGCATACTTCCGGTTCGCAAGAAACGTCACCTGCCCCGGTCCCGCCTCCTCGATCGGGGCGACACCGGAAACGACGGCATCCTCCCCCTCCCCGCCGACCACCCGGGCCCCGATGCGGGCCGCGAGGTCGGAAAGGCGGAACTTAATTCCCACCGGGCTTCTCCTTGTTCACCAGAGCAAGCACCTTGTCGGTGATATCCAGGGATGGGTTGAAATGGATGACTCCTGCACCCCTCTCCAGCACCAGATCGATCTTCTCTTCCTTTACGATTTTATCCACCTGGACCTCGACGATCTTGAGGACCTCGCGGGTGAGTTCGTTTTGTCGGTTCTGCATCTCTTTTTCCGCCTTCTTGGTGAGCTCGCGGAGTTCGGCAACTTTCGCCTTGAGGGCCTCCTCCTTCTCCACCAGTTTTTCCTTTCCCAGGAGGATCTTCTGTTTGTCCAGATCTTCCTTCATCTTCCGCGCCGCCTCATTCTCCGCCTCGATCTTCTTCTTGAGCTCCTCGTACCGCCCCTCCATCTTCTTTCTTGCGGCCTTGCCGGCCTCGGATTCGTTCAGAACCTTGTTGACTTCGATCACAGCCACCTTGATCCCTTCGGCTCGTCCCGGTCCCGCGGCCATTACGGTCGCCGCGAACGCCGCCACCAGTATCCACCCTATCTTCCTTCGCATCTCCCAACCTCCTGATTAGAATGCCGTCCCGATCGTAAATTCCAGCACCAGCCTGTCCTCCCCTGGATCGGGGTTCAAGTTCCAACCCCACTCGAAACGGAGCGGCCCCATCGGGGAGTACCAGCGGATACCGACCCCCGCCCCATACTTCAAATCCTCGCCTTTCCACGGCCATTCGTCCTGCCTCCACGTGTTGCCCGCGTCAAAGAACAGGACTCCCTTGAATCCGTATTCCCCGAACAGGGGAAATAGGAATTCCACGTTCATCACCAGTTCCTTGTTCCCGCCGATCCGTTCTCCGGTGTTCGGGTCCCACGGAGAGATGGTCCGTGACTCGAACCCCCGGATGGTGTAGGGGCCCCCCAGGAAAAACCGTTCGAAGAGGGGCACCGTCCCCCCTTCCGTACTGATCACGTGTCCCCACAATATGTTCCCGGAAAGGACGGTCGATCCGATCACCGGGAAGTACACTTTTTCGTTGAGAAAGTATTTCACAAATTCCGAGTCGCCGCCCAGTGGTCCCACTGCGTATGCCACTGTCGCGGACTGCACGCTCCCGCGCGACGGGTCGATTGCCTTGTTCGTGGTGTTCCTGCCGAGGTGAAAGATGAGGCTCCGTATCTGCTGTTTCCCCTTGTTGAACTCCTCCTGGAGGAACGAAGAAACGGCATCGCCCGCGTCGGTGATCTCCTCGTTGTCGAGACGGAATGACAGGCTGCCGGACGTGTTCCTGGTGAACGAGTACCCAAAACCGATCTTGCCCCCCTGCGCCTTCCGATCGAAATCGGTGTACTCCGTTTCCGTATTGTAGGCATTCAGGAGGAGGCTGAAGTCGGAATCGAGAAAGTAGGGGTCCCGGAAGTCCAGGCTGAACACCGTCCTCCGGCCCCCGACCTGGGCATTGAGGGAGGCCCTCCATCCCTTCCCGAAGAGGTTGCTCTCGGAAACCTGGACCACACCGAAGATCTTGTCCACGGAACTGAACCCCAACCCGCCCGACAAGGTTCCGGTCGGCCCCTCCTGGACCTCCACCTTGACGTCCATTTCCTTCGGAATCTCCGAGGGCGCCGTGCTGATCTTGACGTCCTTGAAGTAGCCTGTGCGAGTGAGGTTCGCCTTGCTCTTCTTGAGCCCCGTGGAAGTGTATGTCCTGCCGTCGGACACGTCGAGGCTGCGGCGGACCACACGGTCGATCGTCTTGGTGTTGCCGACAACCTCCACCTTTCCGAACCGGAACTTGTCCCCCTTTTCCGCCCTGTACGTCACGTCCGCGAGGGGATATTCCGTTCGCTTTGTCACGCGCGGAGAGACGAGCGCGAGGGCGTACCCCTTGTCGTTCATGGCCGTAGTCAGGGACAGGACGTCCGAGAGAAGGGTTCCCCGGTTGAACACGTCGCCGCTCGCAAGTTTCACAGCCTTTCGTTGGTCCTCCTCGGTCAGTCCGGATTCTCCGGAAAAGCTTACCTCCCCCACGCGGTATTGCAGGCCCTCGAACACGTGAATCGTCACCAGCAGTCCCTTGGGACCCCTTTCGATCTTCGGATCGGATATCTTGGATTCCAGGAAACCGATGTCCTGGTACAGCGCCTCGATCCGCCGGACATCGTTCTCGAGCACATCTTTCTTGAACGTTCCCGATTCGGTAATGAAAGAGAAGAAACCCTTCTCGCTCGTCTCCATCGATTCCCGGATTATCTTCTCCTCAAGATACCGGTTCCCGGTGATGCGGATCTCCTCGATCTCGAGCTTTTCCCCTTCCGAGACGCGGAAAGATACGCGGATGGAGCCGTCCACCTCCTCTTCGAAGGACGATTCGACGGTCGCATCCATAAACCCGCTGTTATGGTAGATTTCGCGTATTCCGCGTGCCGACTCCTTGACCTTCTCCTCCTGGAAAAGGGTCCGTTCCTTGATCGTGATCGCCTCCATGAGGTCGGAGGTCTCCACCTCGTTGTTCCCCTCGATGTCGATCGAGGAGACGATCGGCTTCTCGGTGACGAGCACAACCAGCCGCAGACCGCCGGGAACCTCCTCCGCGTCGATTTTCACGTCGGAGAAATATCCCATGCGGTAGACAGCCTTGACGTCTTCCCGGATCTTTGCAGGGTCGAACTCACCACCAACACGGGACTTCATGACCCGGTAGATTGCGTCGGATCCCACCCGGCTCGCACCTTCCACCCGAACCTCCATGACGGGAAAATCGGCGGAACCGGCGTTCGGGGGAAGGATTACCACGATCGCCAGAATGGCCGCGACGGCCGTGGCGGTTGCCCGGCCGACGATCACCGCACGATCCGTCCGTCGTCGATCTTCAGAACCCGGTGCATTTTTCCGGCCAGTTCTTCGTTGTGTGTGACGATCACGAGGGAAAGCCCTTTTTTCCGGTTCAGATCTCCCAGAAGTTGCGCCACGGCCCTTGCGGTTTCCTTGTCCAGGTTCCCGGTCGGTTCGTCGGCCAGAAGGAGTTCGGGCTCCATCGCCAGAGACCTGCAGATGGCCACCCTCTGCAGTTCTCCTCCGGAAAGCTCCCCGACCCGGTGAGTGAATCTTTCGGAAAGTCCCACCTCCGAGAGCAGATCCTCCGCCTTTTTCCTGGCCTCGTCCCGGGCCATCCCGGCGATCAGACAGGGGAGCATCACGTTCTCCAGCGCATTAAACTCAGGCAAAAGATGATGGAACTGGAAAACGAAACCCACGTTCCGGTTCCGGAACTCGGCAAGCATCCCTTCGGGCATCGACGTTACGTCCTGCCCGTCGTAGAAGACGCTTCCCGAGGTCGCCCGGTCCAGCGTTCCCACGATCTGAAGGAGGGTCGTCTTGCCGGCACCCGATACCCCGACCACTCCGAGCATCTCTCCCCGATCCAGAGTAAAGGTGATCCCTTTGAGCACCTCCACCGGTCCGCCCCTTTTCGGAAACTCCTTATGAAGGTTTTCGACGCGCAGAAATCCGGGGCTATTCATGCCGGTGTTATTCATACCGGATCGCCTCTGCGGGATCGACGAGGGACGCCTGCCGCGACGGGTACAGGGTTGCAAGGAAACAGATCAGGATGGAGCTCACTCCGACCAGAATCAGGATTTCCGGGGAAAGGGATACCGGCAGGGTGGAGATGTAGTACACGTCGCTCGGCAACCGGATGAACTGATATCGCCGGAGAAGGTAGCAGAGAAGGCTTCCCAGGATCGTTCCCGCGAAAGTTCCTACCACTCCGATCAGGAGCCCCTCGAGGGCGAAGATTTTGCGGATCATCTTGCGCGAAGCGCCAAGGGTCATCAGCACGGCGATGTCCTTCGTCTTATCCATGACGACCATGATGAGCGTGCTGATGATGTTGAAGGCGGCAACCATCACGATCAGGACGAGGATAATGAACATGACCACCTTCTCGAGCTTCAGCGCCGAAAACAGGTTCCGGTTACTCTGCATCCAGTCCTTTGCCCAATAGGGGTAACCAAGCTCCTCCCGGATCCGGGTCGCGATCCGCCCCGCCTGATAGATGTCGTCGACCTTCACCTCGACTCCCGTGGCCCGACCGGCCATCCCCATGAGCCTGTTCGCCTCTTCCAGGGACACGTAGGAAAAGGAAGAGTCATACTCGTACATCCCCGAGACGGAAAGACCCGCCACGCGGAACTTCCCGATGCCCGGGAACGCTCCCATCGGAGTGACGTTTCCTCCGGGGACCATGACCTCCACGATATCCCCCGGCGAAACCCCCAGGTTGGCGGCAAGCTCCTTTCCGAGGATTACGCCTTGCAGGCCCTTTGCGGTCTTCTTCCCGAGATCCTCGATCTTCCCCTTGCGAATGTCCCGCGGGAGCCGTGTCACCTTCCCGATGGTCGCAACGTCCACGCCGCGCAGGATCGCTCCCGTCGACCCCGTTCCGGAGGAAATCATCACCTGGGAGAATATGTACGGGCTCGTCGCGGTAACACCGTCCATCGTCCCGATACGCCTGGCGAGGGCAAAGGGGTCCGGGACGCTTCCCTCGAGGCTTGTCACGTGCACGTGGGCAGTGGCCCCGAGGATCCGATTCTTCAGTTCCTTCTCGAAACCGCTCATTACGGCAAGGACGATGATGAGTGCCATCACTCCGATCGCAACACCCGACACCGAGATTACGGTGATGATGGATATGAACGTCTGCTTCCGCTTGGCCAGAAGATATTTCAGGCCGATGAAATATTCCACCGGGAGAGCCACCCGACGCTACCCCTCCTTCCGGAGCTGCGGGAAGAGGATGACGTCCCGGATGGAAGGGGAGTCGGTGAAAAGCATCACCAGGCGGTCTATCCCGATCCCCTCTCCCGCCGCCGGGGGCATCCCGTATTCAAGCGCGCGGAGGAAATCCTCGTCCATCGCGTGCGCCTCTTCGTCCCCCTTCTCCCGGGCGCGGAGCTGCTCCTCGAACCGTCGCCTCTGCTCCCGGGGATCGTTTAGCTCCGAAAACGCGTTGGCGATCTCCTTCCCCCGGACGATCAACTCGAAACGGTCCACTACGTGCGGGCGGGTATCGCTTGCCCGGGACAACGGCGACACCTCGATGGGGTACTCCGTAACAAAGGCGGGCCCTTTGATCTTCGGCTCCGCGACCTCCTCGTAGAGGGCGGTAAGGAGAGCGCCCGCCGGGACGTCTGCCTTCACGGGCATCCCGAGCCCCCGGGCCATTTCCCGGAGAAATCCCGGGTCGGAAAGTCGCTCCTCGGGAACGTCCCCGAACCTCGCGACCGCACCGGCGACCGTCATACGGTCCCAGGGGGGGGCGAAATCGATCGTCTCCCCCTGAACGTCCACGGCGGTCTTTCCGAAGAGGGAGAACGCGAGGGAGGACAGCATGGTCTCCGTGAGGTCCATGAAATCCTCGTAGGTTGCGTACGCCTGGTAGAACTCGAGCATCGTGAATTCCGGGTTGTGCAGCGTGGAGATCCCTTCGTTCCGGAAGTTCCTGTTGATTTCAAAGACCCGCTCCACTCCCCCCACGAGTAGCCTCTTGAGATACAGCTCGGGAGCGATCCGCAGGAACAGGTCCATGTCCAGGGTATTGTGGTGCGTGACGAACGGCCTTGCGGTCGCACCGCCCGCCACAGGCTGCATCATCGGGGTTTCCACCTCGAGGAAATCCCGCGATGTCAGAAATTTCCTGAGAAACGAGATGATCTGGCTGCGGCGCAGGAAGACTTCCCGAGACCCCTCGTTGACGATCAGATCCACGTACCGCTGGCGGTAGCGGGTCTCCACGTCCGAGAGCCCGTGCCACTTTTCGGGAAGAGGCCTGAGGGACTTGGTGAGAAGGCGAAAATTCTCCGCCTGGACGGTCAACTCCCCCGTGCGTGTGTGGAAAAGAGGTCCTTCCACCCAGACGATGTCTCCGATGTCCATCGTCTCCCGGAAACGGTTGTATCCCTCCTCACCGATCCTGTCCTGCGTAAGATATGTCTGCAACCTTCCAGACCGGTCGGCGATCACCAGGAACGCCGCTTTTCCGAAATGCCGCGCGGCCACGACCCGGCCGGCGATGTCGACCCGGATCTCCTCCTTCGCCAGCTCTTCCCCCTCCTTGCCTTCCGCGGCCCGTTTCGCGTCCGCCGTCGTCCACCCCACCCGCTGGTCGTTCGGGTACGGGTTTTCGCCGCGCCGCCGGACTTCATCCGCTTTCCGCATCCGTTCCCTGACGAGGTCGTTCCACTCTTCCGTCACGCGGTGCTCCTCCGTTGCGTTTTCGCCGGTTGTCCGCCTACGCGGAGCGCTGCTTGCCTTCCGCACCCGCGGAAAGGAGATATTTCCGGATGAATGCGATGAGATCGCCGTCGAGGACGGCGTCCACGTTCCCCGTTTCGTGTCCCGTCCGGTGGTCCTTCACCATGCGGTAGGGGGCAAGGACATAAGACCGGATCTGGGACCCCCAGGCGATATCCTTTTTCGACTTGTGCGCTTCCGCCAACTTTTCGGCCCGCTGGCGCATTTCGAGTTCGTACAGTTTCGACCGGAGAATCTTCATCGCCATGGCACGGTTCTTGTGCTGCGACCTCTCCTGCTGGCACAGAACCGTGACCCCGGTCGGTCCGTGGGTGAGCCGGACCGCGGATTCGACCTTGTTGACGTGCTGGCCCCCCGCCCCGCTCGACCGGAGAGTGTCTATTTTCAGGTCGGACTCGTTGATCTGGATCTGGACGTCTTCGTCGATCTCGGGGGAAACGAAGACGGACGCGAACGACGTGTGTCGCCTCTTGTTCGCATCGAATGGGGAAATTCGCACAAGACGGTGCACTCCGCTTTCCGCCTTCAGGTACCCGTACGGATGATCCCCCGAAACGAGGAAGGTGGCTCCCTTGATCCCGGCCTCCTCCCCCTCCTGCCGCTCGACGGTCTCGACGCCGAACCCGCCCCTGTCGGCGAACCGGGTGTACATCCGGAAAAGCATCTCCGCCCAGTCCTGGGACTCCGTCCCGCCGGCGCCTGCGTGGATCGTCACGATGGCGTTCCTGTCGTCGCTTTCTCCGCTAAGCATCCGCTCCATCTCCATTTCGTCGAGACGTGCGGACAAGGATTCTGCGTGCTGTTCGATCTCGGCGGCGAGGGAAGGATCTTCTTCTTCATCATGGAGCTCGAGGTACGCGCGGAGGTCCTCCAGGGATTTCGCCATCTCGGCCCATTTTGCGAGAACCGTCTCGAGAGCTTTGCGCTCCTTCAGGAGGGATTCCGCCTTTTCGGGGGAATCCCATAATCCTTCCTTCGCGGTCGCCGCCTCGAGCTCGATCAGACGGGCATTTTTCCTTTCTACCTCAAAGATAGCCTCGAAGATCGTCGAAACGTGTCTCAAGCAGAGCGGCTTTTTCTGACAGAACTCCTGTTGCCATGGGTTCTTCTCCCCGGGATGATCAAAAATAAAATAGTTATTATAATACAGGAAATTGCAAATATATCACCTGTTTTTGCATAAGTCGTCTCTTCTGTGCGTGGCAGAATATCGGCTACGATAATCCCCTTTCGGAAAAGCCCCCGTCTCGCCAACACTTTTCCTCTTTCGTCGATGATCGCGCTTATCCCGGAGTTCGCAGCGCGCACCAGGGGCCTCCGGAACTCCACCGAACGCATCCTCGCCATCGCCAGGTGCTGATGGGGCGCAACCGTGTCCCCAAACCATGCATCGTTGGTGACGTTCACCAGCCACGTTGCGCCCTCCCGAACGCTCTCCCTGACGACCCCCGGGAAGACCGCCTCGTAACAGACGGTGGCACCTACCGGTTTCCCGTGCACGGTGAACAGTGACGGCCCCCTCCCTGCGGAAAAATCCTCCTCGCCCTCGGTCAGTTTTTTGAGGAAAAAGAGCAGACGGCGAAGGGGGATATACTCCCCGAACGGGACGAGGCGCCTCTTGTCGTACCGCCCCTCCGCGATCCCCCTTGCCCCGAGGAGAAACACGCTGTTGTAGTATCTGCCTCCCTTGGAAGGATCGAACCAGGGAGCACCGAAAATGAGCGGCACCCGGTTCTCCGCCGCCACGGCATCCACCGCGGCGCTCATCTCCGGTTCCCATCCGTAGAAGAACGGGGCGGCAGTCTCCGGCCAGATGACCACCTTCGAGCCATTCTGCGTAGCTTCCTTCGTCATGGCCCGGTAAATCCGAAGAGTCTCCTTCTGGTGATCGGGGTCCCACTTGACCGTCTGGTCGATATTTCCCTGGGCGATCCCCACCCGGACGATTTCCCCCGGGGTTCCCGTACTCTCCGGGGCCGTTCCGACTGCCCCGTACATCAGCAGAAACGCCGCAACCGCGACCGCACCGGCCAGATGCAGGAGGATACCCTTCCGTTCCCCAAGAGCTGCCTTTGCCCCGGCCATGTACAGACACACATTCGCCATCGCCAGGAGGAACCCCAGCCCGTAAACACCCGCAAGATCGGCAGCCTGACGGAGCAGAACATGTTCGGAGAGGCTGTACCCGAGGAGGAGCCAGGGAAACCCGGAAAACAGGACCGACCTCCCGTACTCGAGGCATACCCACGCCACGGGGAAGGCCCAAAGTCCCGAGATTCCGAACCGCCTTCGTACCCGGTGGGCGAAGACCGCGGCAAGCGAGACATAGACCGCCAGATATGCCGAGATGAGGAGAGCCGCAAGCCCCCCCAGGAGCCAACCCAGGTTTCCGGGCACGGCGATCGTGTAGGCGATCCAGTAGACGAGGAGAAGATTTGCGAGAGTCCCCGCGAAAAAACCCCTTCGCGCCGCCTGGCGGGCGCAGTCGGACGTAGTGGAAAGGACCAGGAGAGGGACGAGGCAAGTGAAGGGAAGTCCCGGGACACCGTACCCCGGCATTCCCAGCGCGTACAGACAGGAAAAGGCAGCGTAGAGCGCGTACGTTCCGGGCAGGGAGGTCCAAAAAGAGGGAACGTCCCCGGAGATGTCCTCGGCAGGGGCGCCCCTCAAATGGGACTTCTCCCCTCTGGCATGCAGGAGCGGTACACCCGGATTTCCTTCCTGCGCATCCGGGCTGCCTCCGCTGTCCCCCTTTCGTGATCGTACCCGAGGAGGTGCATCACGCCGTGGACGACGAAGTAGAAAACCCTTTCCTCCTTCGAGCACGGCCAGTTCCTCGTCTGCGAGAGACATTCCGGGACGGAAAGAAGGATGTCCCCCGCAAGGAGAACGGGGCTTTTCTCTTCCGGTTCCTCTTCGGGAAAGGAGATTACGTTCGTCGTTCCCGCGCGACCGAGGAACTCCCGGTTCCGTTGCTCCATCTCCTCGTCGTCCACCGCCAGGATGCGCAGATCCGCCCCGGGTACCTCCAGAAAACGAAGGGCCCTTCGGACGAGTGTCCGGAGTACATCCGCGCGAAGGGGTGCCGGCCGCAGATGTTGCCGGATGCTGACTCGGTACCTGGGGATTTCCCGTCTCACCGGGTCCTGCCCGCCTTTTTTGTCGGGTATTCGACGCGGGCGTGGGAAACGGCGGAAAGCACCCTGCTGAACGCCTTGCCTACCGAGGAAAGATCCCGCAGCGTCATGTCGCACTCGTCAAGCTGGCCGTCGAGATAGGTCCGGTTCACGATCCGGGTAACCGCCTCCTCGATCTCCCCGGTGGAAGGGCTCCGTAGGCTCCTGCTGGCGGCTTCGGCGGCGTCCGCGAGCATGATGATGGCGGCCTCCCGCGTCCTGGGCCGCGGCCCCGGGTAACGGAAACCCTCCTCGGACGCTTTGCGCTCCCTGATCATCGGTTGCGCCTTTTCCAGGAAAAAGTAGAGGAGGCCGGTACCGTGGTGCTGGGAGATGATTTCCGTGATCCGCTCCCCCAGCTGATGCTCTTCCGCAAGCCGGACCCCCTCCTTGACGTGGGAGAGGATGACGATCCGGCTCATCCCCGGTGTCAGAGTGTCGTGGACGTTGCCGCCGCCGGCCTGATTCTCGAAAAAGTATTCCGGTTTGGAAATCTTTCCCACGTCGTGGAACAACGCCGCCACCCGGCAGAGCAGCGGGTTGGCGCCGATCGCCGCGGCGCCTGCCTCGGCCAATGTCCCCACCACGACACTGTGGTGGAACGTGCCCGGCGCCTTGGTCATGAGACGCTGGAGCAACGGATGGTTCGTACTCGAAAGTTCCATGAGGCGGATGTCACTGGTGTACCGGAAGGCAAACTCGGCCACCGGCAGGATGGCGAGAGCGATCGGACCGGCGGCAAGTCCGTTCACCGCCGCAAACAACCCTGCCCACACGATCCCCGAATCACCGTGAAATGCGAACTCGAGCGCCACGGCGGCAAGGGCACACACGGGTGAGGTGAGAACGCCCGCCCAGAGCATCCTGTACCGGTCCGGCACCCTTCCCGACCGGGACGCCCCCGCCGTACCCGCGAGAAGCAGGAAAAGGAAGCTCGACCACGTCCCCTGGGCCGCGGCGGCCGAAAGTACGGAAGCGGCCACGGTGAACAGGATCGCCACTTCCGAATTCAGGAGGATCCGTACCACCATGGCGAAAGCGGGGAGAGGAATGAGGTAGACGTAGATGTGCGGCGGAACCTTCCCACCGCGGGAATAGGGGGTAAAAGGGAGAATATCCGTCACCGCCTTCGCGATGAAGAAAAGCGCAAGAGTAAGAGAACACAGGAACAGGAAATCCCTCGCGGCCAGCCGTACCTTCCGGACCTCTCTCCCCGCAAACCCGAACCATTCCGTCAGAAACAGGGTGACCGCCAGGGTGAGGGCTACCGCTCCCACGAAAGGAAACATCCGTTCGTACCTGCCGCCTGCGCGGGGAAGCCATTCCTCACCCCACAAGTAGAAGAGGGCTACGAAAACCGCCGCGGAGAGAAGCCCCAGGGCCCCCTCTTTCAGCAAACGGCTCTTCTTCGTCCCCGTGGAGAAATCGGGGGTGCGGTTATTCCTGGTTCCGTTTTTCGTAACGTTCATAGGCCTTTATGATCTCCTGTACGATCGGATGTCTTACCACATCGATCTCGGTGAACCAGCAGAACTGGATCCCCTTCACTCCCCCCAGGAGGGAGAGTGCTTCGTTCATCCCGGAGATTCGTCCTGACGGCAGATCCGTCTGGGTGATGTCCCCCGTGACCACGGTCTTGGAGCCAAACCCGATCCTGGTCAGGAACATCTTCATCTGTTCGGAGGTGGTGTTCTGCGCCTCGTCGAGAATCACGAAGGAATCGTTGAGCGTCCTTCCCCGCATGAAGGCCAGCGGGGCGACCTCGATGACTCCCCTCTCCATCATCTTCCCCGCCTGCTCGTATTCGAGCATCGTGTAGAGGGCGTCGTGGAGCGGCCGAAGATAGGGGTTGACCTTCTCGGCCATGTCCCCCGGGAGAAATCCGAGTTTCTCACCCGCTTCGACCGCCGGGCGTGCGAGGACGATCCTTTTGACCTCCTTTCGCAGAAGAAACCCGACCGCCATCGCCATTGCGAGGAATGTCTTGCCCGTTCCAGCGGGACCGACCCCGAAGACGATGTCGAAATCGCGTATGGCGTCGAGGTATATTTTCTGCGCAACGCTCTTGGGCGTGATGATCTTGTTGCGGGAGGACTTGAACACCACGTCCTCGAACACGGTCGCGACCTCGGCGTTCCGGTCCGAGCGGACGATCTTGACCGCAGCCACAACGTCGTTCGACGTGATGGGGATTCCCTTCAGAAGAACCCGGTACAGACCCGTAAGGACCTTGGTCGCAAGCTCCACCTGGAGCGTGTCGCCGGTCACGGTCAGCATGTTCCCCTTCGGGAGTATTCTGACCCCCAAAGACTTCTCCACGATTTTCAGGTGGTCGTCGTGGCTCCCGAACAGATCCGCGAGAACCTTGGGATCGTCGAAGCGGACCGTCCGTTCCCCCGACCTAGTCGGTTCCATCGGTTTCTCCACCCCTCCTCACCGGTAGAAATTCGCCCAGCCCGCGAAAATACGGGTTACCGAGGGGGACAGGAGAACCGTGTACACCCAGGAACCCGCCACGACCGCTGTCAGCGTCCATATCACAGCACGCGCACAGCCGATCGCGTATTTCCGGGACATGCTCTTCCGGAAAACATCCTCCTCGTCCGGCCTTTCCTCGTCTACCCCGGAGACCTCCACAAGACCCCGGTCCCAGAGCCCCCACAAGGCTCTCAGGCCCTCGTACCATGAGAGGCAGGCTTTCCGGAACACCTGGTACGGGTCGGGGGAATAATCGACAACGTTCCAGACTCCCCTTTCCTCCTCGGGCAGGGCCACCGGATCGATCTTCACACCGCGTTTCCGCACGACCTGGAATCTCCCGGCCGGAAATTTCTCTCGTAATAGCGGATATTCATCGAGAAACTGCATCCCTTCCATGAGCAACACGTCCGCCCGCATGGAAGCGGCCATCCATGAAGGAGGCCGCACGGAAAACACCTCGAACCGGTAATCGCCTTCCTTGATCCGGAGGGTGTAGTAGATGCTGTCCTTCACTTGCAGGTAGAGATACTTTGCAAGCTTCTCCCGGGAGATCTTTCCCTTCTCCACCAGAATCTCCCCGATCTTCCTCTCCTCCTTCTCCTGCAAGACGAGGATGCGGCGGAGCTCCTCCGCGGTCAGGTAGCCCGCAGCCACCAGCATGTTCCCGAGCAGAGCGTGCTGGGCCCGATGCCGGTCCGGCTGCACGTCGACGATCATCCCGTCCGAGAAGAGAAACACCGTCTCTCTGCCATCTCCGCGGATCGTAAGGGCGCCGCTCTTCTGCTGGCTTGCCACCAGCTGGAAGATTTCCGGGATGCCGAAGTCGGATATTTTCCCCCGCACGTATTACCCCCTTTCCCCGGTGATCCCGATCGTCTTTTGCATCTTCTCGAACGATCGAATTCCCCACACCGCCCCTGCCATCCACAGGACAGCCGTGACGAGGATGGCCCAGCGTGCGACGATGGACTGCAGCTCGGAGACGATATCGCCCACTTCCTGGGCGCCGAGAGACAACGACAGGACCGCGAGAGACAAGCTGAGAAATGCCACGTAGACCATCGTCCGGAGTTCCTTCCCGGACCACAATCCTCCGGAGCCGGGCAACAGGAAGGAGACTGCCTTTACGTAATTTCGATGCATCCGGATTCCCAGGGCCCTCCGTTCCCTCTCCTCCCCGACCCGAATCCCCCAACCGACCTGTGCGTGGCACATGTTGCAGAAATCACTGGCTTCCCGGATCCCCACGACGAGGGTCTGGGTACCGCATCCCCTGCAGGTGTTATGAACCCAGACCCGCATGGAATAGATCTTCCAGACTACCGAGGACAGCCACACGAGGGCGAGGAACAGGATGGCGACCCGGGGCGTGAGAGGCCGGAAAAACATCCGGTAATACTCTCCCTCGCCCGCAAGCCTTACCAGGTCCCCCCGGCGCTGCACGATCACCCGGATCAACTGGCTTACGGGCAGAGGGGAGGCCAGCCACTCTCCGGCCTCCATGTCCGATGGGCGAAAACGGTAGGGGGAAATCCTCCGGATCCTGTCCCATGCCAGCGGCTGGAGCAGCCTCGCCTGCTCCAGGTTGAATACCTGGAGGTACACCTGGTAGGCGTTCCACAGAGCGGGGCCATCCTCGAGACGCTTTGCCAGCGCGGCCTCGAAGTCGGACAAGGCCTCCTTCTTCTTTCCCTGTATTGCGCGTGCTACTCCCCTGTTGTTGTACACCTCGGGAAGATCCCTCCCCGCTTCCACCAGTCCCGTCCAGATTCGCTCCGCTTCCGCGGAATTTCCCATCTGCATCGCCGCGCGGGCCTTGGAAAAATCGACCAGCCAGTAGGGCGCCGCCCCACCGACCGGCACGTGCCCCTTCTGGGCTTCCGCGGGCCACTGTTGCGGGAGATACCCGTCGGCTCCCAGCCACCCCTCTTTCGGCGCGTCTCCGGTCACCCTGTGTAACAGATGGAGCATGCTTCCCCCGAGAAGAAGGATTGCGAGGAGGATAATCGCGGTGCTCATCAGCATCAGTTCCCCCCGCCGCATGTAGGCCACCGAAAACACCATCCAGTAGCACACCACGACAGCGAGTCCGAAACCGGCACCGAGAGGCAGGAGGAAAAGAACGACCGCGGCCAGAGGGGAAAGGTACTCCCGCATGGGAAGACGGACGACCCGGGATATGTCCAGTTCCAGCGAAGGACGCGCCCGGAGGAACAGGGCAAGCGAGATCCACACCGCGAACCAGCAGACAGCCGCCGAGGCGAAGGAGATGATCCAGGCGGCGTACCCCACGAGTGCCGGCCCGAATCCCCGGAGCGCCCCCGACAATCCCTCGAAGTCGGCCAAGAGTTCCGACAGCCGGAGGTGGAGAATATCCTCCTTTACCACCCAGGCCCACATCTGTACCGACAGGGGAGAAACTTCCGCGATCACACGGAAAGTGGATGCGAGGCTGTCCTTCCATCCTTCCCTGTCCGCACGCCGGAAAACATGGTCCGGGATGACGTTGATGGAAAGAATCCCGTGGGAGTACATCCTCTTTCGAAGGCGCCGGACCTCATTCGCCAGTGCCTTCTCCTTCCCCGGGCCCGCTGCCTGTACCACGCGATGGGCCTGCGTTCTCACATCACGGGAATATCCGGGGAAAAGCTCCTCCGCTCCACAACGTCCCGGAAACGACAGTAACAGGAGGGAAAGAGTGAAAAGAATGATCGCGGGAGCGTACCCTCCACGATCGCTATGAACCTCAATCCTCATAAATATTGTATGGTATCATTGGTTCGAGGAAAATCCGATATGAGCAATTTCCCGTCACTGGTGAAGATCATGGAGCGCCTCAGAGGGGAAGGAGGCTGCGAATGGGACCGGGCCCAGACGCATGCCACTCTCCGGCAGTATCTGCTCGAGGAGGCCCACGAGGTCGTGGACGCCATCTCTCGGAAAAACGCGGGACAGCTGCGCGAGGAACTGGGGGACCTCCTTCTCCAGATTCTCTTCCATGCCCAGATCGCGAGGGAAAACGGGGATTTCGACATCACCGGCGTGATCGGCTCCATATCCGAAAAAATGGTGCGGAGGCACCCGCACGTCTTCGAAGGCGCCAGCGCTGCTACGCCGGAAGCGGTGTCCCACCAGTGGGAGCACATCAAGAAGACGGTGGAAAACAGAAATCCCTCCTCCATCATCGGCGACGTCCCCAGAAGTTTCCCCTCCCTCCTCAGGGCCGCCAAGATCACGAAAAAGGCGGCTCGCGCGGGATTCGACTGGGAAAACACCGGACAGGTCATGGAGAAGGTCGATGAGGAGATGGAGGAGCTCGGAAATGCCGTTTCCGAGGGAGACCCCGAGAAGATGGAACACGAGCTCGGGGATACGCTTTTCGCCCTGGTCAATCTGGCCCGATTTCTCAACATCAACCCGGAGGTCGCGATGATCTCCGCCAACGAACGGTTCGAGCGGCGATTCGAAACGATGGAAAAAATCGCGAGAGAATCGGGAATTTCCATAGAGAATTCGGACTTGTCCACGCTCGACCGGTTCTGGGAAAAAGCGAAAAAGATGACGAAGTGACCCGTTCTCCCCTTTCCACACAAACTGGGGAAATATTGTGGATGGCTCTGTGGAACGTTCCCGGCCCGCGAGCAGGTTGCGCGGGTTAACCATTTTGCCTGTTTTTTGGGCACGCTGTTGCGTTGCCTGCGCTCCGTCCCTCGAACGCCAGGAGAGTTCTTTTCGCGTCGATCCCCTTCCCGAACCCGACCATTTTCCCGCCGGCCCCCACCACCCGGTGACACGGTATGATGACGGGCCATGGGTTCCGTCCCATTGCAGCGCCGACGGCGCGTGCCGCCTTCCCTCTCCCGACTCTTGCGGCAAGCTCGCCGTAGGTGGTCTTTTCCCCGTAGGGAACCTTTGCCAGCTCTTTCAGAACCACGCGTTGGAAGCCGTGAACACGATCCCAGTCCACCGGTACGGCGGCCACGGATTCCACCGGGACCCGCTGTCCCCCGGAGTAGGCCAGGAGGAGGCGCCCGGCCGTGCATTCCCCGGGGTCGATCTCTTTTGCTCCGGGAAATTTTTCTGACAGGACCGCCTCGAGCCTTTTCCGGGAGCCCTCCCATTCCACCGACTGCAGAATCCCCTCCCGAAGGACCGCGGACGCTGCGCCATAGGGAAGGAGAACCGGTCGCGTACGGCAGACCCCCTCCCCCCTCCCGGTCTGGCCGCGCGTTTCCTTCCGGCGAGGTTTACCGGTCCTGTTCTTTTCCTTTGACATCTCTTCCCTCTCCGTATTAATGTGCTTTGTTATCGTACATTCCACAGACGACGAGTCAGGAGGAACCGATTGGCCAAGAGCAAGTCCGCAATCAAGAGGCACAAGCAGAGCCTGAAACGGAGAACGAGAAACCGGCATGTCCGCTCTTCAGTAAGGTCCGCAATCAAGGAAGTCCGTTCCGCCCTCGAGAACAGAAACACCGAGGAGGCAGGAAAGGCTCTCTCAAAGGCCGCCTCCGTCATATCCCGGGCCGGCTCAAAGGGCGTGCTTCACAGGAAAACCGTCGCACGGAAGGTGGCTAGGCTTTCCCGGGCTGTTCATAAGGCGGCTCCGGGCGGCGCGTAAAGGTTCCTCTCACCCAAGAAGCTTCAGCAGCCCGATCTCGAACACCTGCTCTGGGGTCAGACCGCTTCCTCCTTTCATGTTCCTGTCGATCCGCGACAATTCCGTGAGGATCCTGGCCCCCCTCGCGCCGGAGAACGGGGCGCTCTTCCTCCCGGGCCGCATCCCCGTTCCTTTCCCCTGTTTCGCATCCCCGGCCAGCTTTCTCCTTACCGACCATGCGATCGCCCCGACCAGGGCGTGGTAATCTCCGGTTTCCGCTCCAGCGGCAAAACGGCGGAACTTTTCGAGGCACCTCTTCCGGTCCCGAGCCATCAGGTCGTCCGCCAGCCGAAACGGATCCACCATCCCCCCGGCAACGCAGACCTCCCGGATCTCCTCCTCTCCGATCTCCCCTTTCGCGGCCCCGAAGGCGAGCAGCTTCCCCATTTCCGCCCGGAACCGGGGGAAATCCGATCCCACCCATCTCGCCAGAAAAACGGCGGCATCCCCTGACAGACTCTTTCCCTCCCCGGCGGCCAGGGAAACCGCGAAATCCGCCATGGCGGCGACGACATCCTCCTCCCCGGGGGATGCCGATCGTATCCCCTGAACGGAGGCGAACATGCTCCTGGCCTTGCGATCGGAACAGGGGACCACGAGAAGGACGGAAGGTTCGGGAGACTCGAGATAGGACAGGATCTCCTTGCGGGGGTCCTTCTTCCACTCCCCTGCGTCGGCGAGGAGATAAACGCGCCAACGGAAGAAAAACGAAGGGGACCGCCACGTGCCGGCGGGAGACTCCCTTTCCAGGTCCGCGACGCTCCAGTGAACGAGTTCCGCCGTATCTCCTTGCTCCCGGAACCGGGATACCAACCCCTCCGCAAGCATTTCCGCGAGTCTTGCTCCCTCACCCCCCAGAACGTATACAGGCGCCGGATCGCCCAGGACCCAGGAACGAAACACGGACGGAACAAGGGACGCTTTCACAGAACCTCCCTCAAAGTCTGGCCGATTCTCCGGGCCAGCCTGCGGCAAATCTCTTCAAACGCGATCCGGCGATTGGACTCCGTGTACTGGAAGTCGGGACCGGCGTAGTAGGATTCGGCATCGGTCATCCCGTCTTCCTTCCAGAGAAGCTTTCCCCGGGTGATCTCGACCACGCGGATATTCACCGAGATCGTCATGCGGTACTCGAGGGCGAAGTCGTCCTCCCCCTGGGAGAACACCTCCTGCCGGATCGCCTCCACTTTCCCCTCGACGAGGTAATCCGCATTGTTTCTCTCGAATTTCCCCCGGAATCCGCTCCTGCGCATCTCCTCCCGCAGGCTGGACGCGAGGTACGCCCCGCCGTCCGGGACGAGGGAGTCGTTCGCGAAGGGTCGCAGGTCCACCCGAATCCCGGGATCGGCGAAATGCGAGTCGGTCCTCCCCTGGAGCCTGTATCCGCACGCAGGAGGATAAAGGAGAAGGAGGAGAGAGAGAACACAGGCGACGCGACGTGCGGTCGAAAGGAAACGGGCGCCCCGGGCGGTTTCCCGGAACGGTCGGGTTTCCTTGCCCGGGCCTTCCCCGGTAGGCGTAAAAACGGAACCCATGCGTCTACACGACGATGCTCACGAGTTTCTTGGGGACGTACACCATTTTCCTTATCTTTTTCCCTTCCGTGTATTCGAGCACGCGGGGATCGGCTAAGACCATCGACCGGATCTCCTCCTCGGTCGCCCCGGCATCCACCGTGATCCTCGACCTGAGCTTCCCGTTGATCTGCACGACCACGAGGAATTCCTCCGCCCGGGCGACTTCCTCGTCGAAGGGAGGCCACGGCTGAGTCGAAACCAGATCTTTCTTCCCGATCCACTCCCAGATCTCCTCGCTCAGGTGGGGCGCGAAGGGTGACAACATGAGGAGGAGGATCGTAACCGCCTCCCGGAGCGCCGGGGCC
>CAJIAW010000146.1_pt1 | contig 16454 bp, 15 predicted proteins | sample 9199241 | NCBI WGS metagenome assembly CAJIAW01 (sample SAMEA7708284, study PRJEB35096) | sediment metagenome | biome: marine neritic benthic zone biome [ENVO:01000025]; feature: sediment [ENVO:00002007]; material: shallow marine sediment [ENVO:03000034] sea grass bed [ENVO_01000059] ...
CAGATGGTGAGCGGCAGACGGAACATGGTCATTCCGGAAGGCCTGGTCGTGAACAACGCTTCCGCGGCCAGCGGCGGCGGGCAACCGCTGCTCTGGCAGCACCTGTTCTGGTTTTACTCGCACCCGGCCGTGTACATCATGATCCTCCCCGCGATGGGGATCATCTCTGAGGTGGTTCCGGTATTCTCCCGGAAACCGATCTTCGGGTACAACGCGATCGCCTACTCCTCCGTGGCGATCGCCGTATTCGGGTTCTTCGTCTGGGGACACCACATGTTCGTCACCGGGATGTCCGGCACGGCGGCGATCATCTTCTCCTTCCTGACCTTCTCCGTGGCCATCCCCACGGCCGTCAAGGTCTTCAACTGGATTGCGACGATGTACAAGGGGTCCATCACGTTCGAGTCGCCCATGCTGTACGCACTGACCTTCATCTTCCTCTTCGTAGTCGGCGGGTTGACAGGGATGTTCCTCGGGGCCCTGGGCTCCGACATCCACGTCCACGACACGTACTTCATCGTCGCCCATTTCCACTACACGATGATGGGGGGGACGGTGATGGGACTCCTGTCCGGCCTTCACTTCTGGTTCCCCAAGATGACCGGCAGGATGCTGAGCGAAAAGATGGCGCGCCCCGCCTGGGCCCTCCTGTTCGTCGGCTTCAACGTGACCTTCTTCACCCAGTTCATCCTGGGGTTCGAGGGGATGCCCAGGCGCTACGCGGAATATCCCGTGCAATACCAGACCCTGAACATCGTATCCACGGTGGGATCGTGGATCCTCGCCGCCGGGATGCTCATCATGTTCGTGAACTTCGTACACGGCCTCTTCCGGGGGGAGACGGCTCCGCCGAATCCCTGGAGGGCTCTCTCCCTGGACTGGCAGACGGGATCTCCTCCGCCGACGGAGAATTACCCGGAGGACCCGACGGTCACCGACTGGCCTTACGGCTACGCGGGGAGGCAACCATAGGGAGATGAGCGGACAGTCCACACACACCGGGGCAACCGGGCACGAAGCTCATATGGACCCCGTCACGGCGCGCGAGGCGGCGACCCTGGGGATCTGGACCTTTCTCGCCACCGAGGTTCTTCTCTTCGGGGGGCTGTTCACTGCCTACGTGGTATTTCGAATCAAGTACCCCCAACTGTTTTACGAGGGTCACCTGAAACTGGACCGGGTCCTGGGGGCGATCAACACGCTTGTGTTGATCGGCAGCAGTCTGACTGTCGCGCTCGGTATCGGGGCGATCCGGATGGGAAAGGTCAGGCTTCTCAGGATGTACCTCGCCCTCACCATCCTGCTGGCCGCGGTGTTCCTGGGAATCAAATACGTGGAATACTCGGAGAAGTTCTCGCACGGGCTCCACCCCGGCACCGACATGTTTTTCTCCCTCTATTTCATGCTGACCGGTTTGCACGGCATCCACGTTCTTGCCGGGATGGGTGTGCTGGGGGGGGTTCTCTACCTTGCCGGGAAGGGGAAATATTCCGAAAGCTACCACACGCCGGTGGAGATATCGGGGTTATACTGGCATTTCGTGGACCTGGTCTGGATCTACCTGTTCCCGCTGCTGTATCTCGTGGGGTAGGAGGGAGCGCGGTGAAGGAACACGAATCGGGCAACGTCACGTACATCGCCGTATGGGCCGCCCTCATCGTTCTCACGGCGGTCACCGTGGCCGTCTCCTACGTCCAACTCGGGATGATGAACGTCGTCGTCGCCCTCCTCATCGCATCCGTGAAGGCGTCGCTCGTCGCCCTTTTCTTCATGCACCTCCGGTACGACAGCCGGCTCGTCTGGGGGTTCGCTCTGACACCGATATTTTTCTTGGTTCTCATCATCGCGGGGACGCTTTCGGACACGCTTTTCCGCTGACCGGCAGGATGCGGAACCGATAATCCCGTGAGAGGGAGGAAGCGATGCTTGGCAGGATCACCGTCGGCCTGTTCTTCATTCTGCTGGTCTGGGGGAATCTCGTTGCGGGGCTGAAGGCGGGACTGGCCTGCCCGGACTGGCCCCTCTGCCACGGGAAAATCCTTCCGCCGTTCCGCTGGGACATCTACATGGAATTCCTCCACCGGGTGATCGCGGCGGTGGCGGGGGTTGCACTTCTTGCCCTGTCGTACAGGCGGTACCGGGATTATCGGGGCGGCGCGAAGGCCGTTCCCGTGCTGGCAGTGAGCCTGCTTGCGATCGAAGTCGTCATGGGCGGTGCGGTGGTGCTTCTGGAGTTGCCGGTTCAACTCACTACCATCCACTTCACCACGGGACTCGTCGTATTCCTCCTGGCGTACTACATGAATGCCTTCGACGGTGTCGCCACGCCGGCCTCTTTTTCCATTAAGGGGTACCCCGGCCTGTTCTTCGGGATGGGAATCCTCGTGTTCCTGCTGGCGGCAATGGGGGCCTATGTCCGGCACGCCGGCGCCGGGCTCTCCCTGCCCGACTGGCCGACCTCCCTCGGAGGACTCGTGCCGGGCTTTCTCGCGGACGGGGTCCTCATCCAGTTCTCCCACCGTGTGTTGGCCGCCTTCGTCGCGCTCACCATCGTGGCGCTCTGGGCGGCGACTTCCCTGGACGACCATTTGCGGAAGCACAGGAGGATGGCCGGTGCGCTGGTTCTCATGATCCTTGCGCAGGTCGCCGTCGGCGGGGTCGTGGTGCTCTCCCGGCTCAATTTCTTAACCACCGCGCTTCACCTGGCCGTGGCCCTGGGCATGCTCATGGTACTGGCCCGGATGTGGATCCGTGAACTTTCGCCTGGGAGGACGGCGCAATAAAGGCTACCGCTATCCCAGGAAAGACTCCCGGTCGGGAGGAAGGAGGCAGGCCGGCGGACCTGGCAGGCTCGGTCTTTCTGATCTCGAAGCCCGGCATCGTGGCGGGCGTGGGTCTTGCCGGCTTCGCCGGGATGGTTCTTGCGGCCCGGGGGATGCCCGGCGCAGGCGTTATCGTGCCCTGTCTTGCAAGCGTCATCGCCGCCGCTTCCGGGGCCGCGGTCCTGAACAGCATCCTCGACTCCTCGATGGACGCCCGGATGCCCAGACTGGCGGGGCGGGTCGAGGCGATGCGAAGGGTCGGAAGCGAGGGGGCGCTGGGTCTCTCCCTCTTTCTCATCCTGGCTTCGCTCCTCGTTGCCTTTCGCTTCTTCCACGGCCTGACAGTGGTCTTCCTGCTCGCCGCCGTACTGTTCTACACGCTCCTGTACACTCTCTTCCTCAAGCGGCGCTCTCCCTACGGGACGATCCCGGGGGGAATTCCGGGGGCGCTCCCCGTCCTCATCGGCTATTCCGCGGTAGCCGGCAGTGTAGGGATGGACGGCATCATCCTGTTCCTCGTGATGATCCTCTGGCAGCCGCCTCACTTCTGGACCCTGGCGCTCGCGCACAAGGAGGAGTATCGGAATGCGGGAGTTCCCGTTCTCCCCGTCGCGTTGGGCGAGCCGTACACGAAGATTCTGCTCTTCCTGTACGCCGTGAGTCTGCTGCCGGCGACCCTCGCCCTCTGGGCATTCGGCTACTGCTCGGAGACGTTCGCGTGGATCTCCTTCTTGCTCTGGTGCTTCTTTCTCCTGTCCTGCTACCGCAACGTGGTAAGCAGGCGCCGGTACCGAAGGGCGTTTTGCGCCTCGATCCTCTACATCATGGGAGTTCTGCTGGCGGTAATCGTGGACGTGGCGAGGATCGCCTGACCCGGAAAGGAGCCAGGGAATGAGCCTTCTGGTCGTCGGCTCCATGGCCTTCGACAGCATCCGGTCTCCCTTCGGGGAGGTCGAGAAGGTGGTGGGGGGATCCGCCACGTACTTCTCTCTGGCGGCCAGCTACCTTGTCCCGGTGCGGCTGGTTTCCGTCGTGGGGATGGATTTCCCCCGGGAGGTGATCCGGATGCTCGGCTCCCGGTCGATCGACACAAGGGGCCTTGTGGTCAAAGAGGGAAAGACCTTCCACTGGAAGGGGTATTACGAATACGACCTCAACACGGCCCACACCGTGACGACCGAGCTCAACGTTTTCCGGGACTTCGCCCCCGTCCTCCCCGAGGAATACCGGGACACCCCCTACGTGTTTCTCGGCAACATCGCTCCCTCCCTCCAGCAGGACATCCTGCGCCAGGTGCGCAGGCCGAAGTTGGTCGCATTGGACACGATGAACTATTGGATCGAGAGCAATCCCGGGCCGCTGCGCGAGGTCGTCGGAAAGGTGGATATCCTGGTGGTGAACGAAGGGGAGGTCCGGATGCTGACCGGGGAGTACAACCTGGTCAAGGCCGCCCGGAAGATCATGGAATGGGGACCGAGCCGGGTGGTGATCAAGCGCGGCGAGTACGGCGTCCTTCACCTGTCGGACGATGCGATGTTCGCCGCCCCGGCGTATCCTCTCGAGAAGATCTTCGACCCCACGGGCGCGGGCGACAGTTTCGCCGGCGGATTCATGGGGTACCTGGCAAGCCGCGGCGACTGCGAGATCACCGAGATGGACTTCCGTCTGGCGACCATGTACGGGAGCGCGATCGCCTCCTACACCGTGGAAGCGTTCAGCACCGAGAAACTCCAGAACCTCACGGCGGAGGACATCTCGGAACGCCTCGGCTCCTTCCTGGCGCTCACCGAGTTCCAGATCTAGCCTCCCACGAGCTCCCGATAGCGGGAAAGGCAGCTGCGCTCGATCGAGGCGAGGCTGTCGAATGTTTCGGGAAAGGATTTTCCCGCGCAGAAAACGCCGTGTCCGTAGACGATGACCCCCCGCTTTCCCCGAATGGCGGGAGGGACCGTTCGAGCCAACGCGTACCTCCCCGTTCCCACCTCTCCGGGAACGATCGGAACATTGCCGACCCGGCGGGGAACCGGGCATGTCCGGCTGCAGACGTCGTCGTGACGGCAATCCGTTTCCGTGCAGTACATCGAGAGGACGACGGAGAAACGGGGGTGTCCGTGCAGGATCGCCCGCGCTTCCGTTTCCCCGTAGATGGCGAGGTGGGTGCCTGTCTCGGACGAGGCGGTCAAGCCGGCGGTCGAGGAGCCGTCAAGGGGGATCCGGTCGATCCGGCCGGGGAGTTCGTCCAGGGAGGAACCGGTCTGTGATATCAAGAGCGTCTCCCCGTCGCACCAGGAGAGATTCCCGAAGAAGGAGTCGACCAACCGGGTCTCCACCGTCCTCTTTCCGCAGGCATCCATTGCGGCCACGATCTCCGACGGGGTCCCCGCCGGCATGGAGGGGAGCGTTCCTCCGCCGGGCGGCGCCGGGACCGTCGACAGGAGTTCCCGGATCCCGCGGGCCTGCCTCGGGGAAAACGGCACGGTCGGCCCGTTCCGGGTGGCGAAGTTCAGGAAATCGAGGAACGTTTTCACAAAGGTGGAAAAGCAGATGGAGCTTGCGGTGACGAAGGCCTGCTCCATGCTCACCGTACCGTGGGAGACGATTCGGCCGTCCCGCAGGACGCACCCTTTCCGCCTGGCAAGCGTCTTGATGAGGGCTTCGTGGTCCTTCGGGTCCACCAGCGGGATGTCGTGGAGAAACAGGACGGTTTCGCCGTCCCGCGGTTCGATGGTATTTACGCTTCCGCTGCACAGAACCCGCAGGATCTCCCGGTAGGGAGGGGCCGGGGAGATGACCAGAAGAGAGTTGATGTCCAGTTGGTCGAACAGATCCCGGGTCCGGGGGTCGATCTCCGTTCTGTTCGAGACGATCTCGTCGTCCCGCCCGTAGACGGCGATGTCGCCGCTTGATACGACCAGGCCGTGGGAGAGGAGCTTCGATACGGTTTTCTCCACATGGGACATCACGGCGTCTTTTCTCCGATACCGAGCTCTGCGAGTTTTTCCGGGACCGGGTTCCCCTCACCGTCGCACCCCCGGTTTGCGTAGTAACGGGACAGGGCACTTTCAAACTCTCCGCGGTCAAGGGGGGGGACCTCGATGCTTTCTCCCGAAGTTCCGGACTCGGAGAAAAACCGCTCCGGGAGGTAGTCGTCGTCCCGCGTAAAGCCCGCTCGACAGTTGAAAAGTCTTTCCGTCAGGCAGATCCGCTCCCCGTCCAGGAGAAGATCGCCCGCCTCCTTGGGGATTCCCGTTATCGCGCGGAAAGCCCGGGCGTACCCTTCGAGAGAAGTTCCCAGAGCGGACAGGCGGCACACCGACAGGGAGTCCAGCGCCGCGACGAGATCCTCCGAAATCTTTACGACCCTTCCCTTCCCCTCGAAGGAGAACCGGTCCGTGGCGACCGGTCTGCGCAGCACCTCGTGCACGAAGCTTGCCGACCGCATCTGGCAGGCTCCCCGCGTCGAAGTGGCGTATCCGAGAGCGACCCCGTACGCCCCGCGCGGGTCGAGCGACGGCAACTCCATCTTCTTGACCGACATGGTGAGATCGGGGCTACTGAGAAATTCCGCCGTGCGTGCCGACCCTTCCGCAAGAAAATCTCCCTCTTCCCTCCGCTCTGCGATTTTCCGGAGAAGGGCAGGCATCTCTCCCGGGGGAATGTCGCGCCCGGTGATCTCGGCATAGCAGGCGATGGTCGCAGCGGCGCTCACGGGGTCCATCCCCGCTTGCACGCAAAAGGCATTGGCCCGAACGGCGGAATCGAGGTCGGCGTTCCCGTTGAGCGCACCGAAGTGGGCAAGTGCGTCCGCTTCGGGAAGTGGCATGCCCTCCCGGGAGGTTTTCCTGCAAAGGAGGGGGCACTCCTTCGGGGTTCCCCCCTCTTGTCCGCAGTCGCATCCCGTGATTCCGTATTTCCTGTCCACGGCGGTCGCCGAGAGGAAGCGGTACCCGTCGAAAAACGTCCGGCGGAAATTCCGCGTGGGGAGCATCCGCCGCCCGGAGAGCAGGTCCAGAAGGGTGGCGGTCCCGTAGCGTGCGATCCCGTAGGGGCCCGAGAGGGCGGGAGAGGCCTCCACGGTGCGCAGGATCTCGTCCCTCGCCAGGGATAGCTCATCCCGGTCGAAGGCCGGTACTTCTCCCGTGCCCCGCACCAGGATGCGGTATAGTCCCTTGCCCGCCATGATGGTTCCCATCCCTCCCCGCCCCGGGGATCGGTCCCCGCCGAACATGACGGAGGCGTACCGGCAGCGGGAAAGCGCGGATGCTCCGATCGACGCTACCCCTCCCCGCCATTCCCTGCCCGGGTCGCCTTTCCCTGGACGCCATGTGTCGGGAACAAGTGTTGCGGAATTGTCCTCGATGATGAGGCGAACGGGACGTTTCGAGACGCCGGTGATTCTCAGATAGAGGTACCCTGCCCGGCGCAGTTGGACCGGGAACGCTCCCACGGCCTCTCCGTCAAAGAGGGTTCCCGTAAGGGGTGATCTGGAGATGACGGAGACCGAGCTCGCCCCGGGGATCCCGGTGCCACATAGGGGACCCGTGGCGAAAACCAGCGGGGTCTCCGGGGACCCTGGGGCGTATCCTGCGCAGGGACCGAGGAAGAAGGCCCCAATCCCCCTCCCGCCGAGGTACGATGCGACGACATGGCGGGAAAGGGTCTCTCTTGTCGCGACGGCATCCGCGAGATCCACGTGGAGACCGGCGAACCCGATGGCGGTCATGGCCGGTATTTTACCAACCTTGTTTCCTCCTGGGAGGGGAAAGGGTGGTTACATTTTTGAAATCGAAATGACAATACCGGGATTTTCTCCCCGGGAGGAGGTGGGGAAGTTGGCGAATGCCTTGAAGTTGATACGATATCGAAAAGGCATGAAACTTGTAAAAAAAATTGTCATCGTAGTTCCGTGAATGCGGAATCGTACCCCGGAGCCCCCCTCGCTTCGGGAAAAAGCAACGGCCTCGCGTCCCTCCTCGCGGGGCCGTTCCCCTTATTTCCTCGATTTCCTGGCGGGACGTCCGTATCGGCTATTGACCCTTTCCTTCCGGTAGGAATAGAATTTTCTTGCATATCCCGTCGTAGAAGTTATTCGTCGCCCCGGACACTTAAGGTGCATGCCCGCGTGAGGAGAAGATCATGAAACTTTCTGCAGCCGCACGCCTTGCCTGGCAAATCGCCGCCGCGGAAGCGGCCATGGCAAGACATCCCCTGATCGAGCGGGAACATCTGCTGATCGGGTTGTGCAGCCTTCATAAAACGATGAGCTTCGTCCGGTTCGTCAAGGCGGAATCCCTCCCGATGGAGGAGATTCGCTCCGAGGCGGACCATGTCGAGGAGATCCTGTCCACCATGGGGATCTCCAGTTCCACCCTGCGAAGAGGAGTACGGTCCAGGCTTCGGCCCGGACACGCCCGCCACACCGACCAGGTCGTGCACCGCAGCGATGCGTGCAAGGAGATCTTCCGACAGGGAAAGGAGATAACCGACGGGGGAGAGACCCAGGACACTTCCGCGTCCCACCTGCTCGCGGCGATCCTTTCCGATCCAGGGCCGATCATTACCGCTGTCCTGGTCGGTTCGGGGATACAACCGGGGCAGGTTCCGCCGGAATCCATGACGACCTCCCCACAGAAGGAGAAGGGATCTCCGGGGGCCGAGGACGTGGGCACGATGGTTTCCGAGCCGGAGCCGGCGGAAGCGCACACTCCCGTACTCGACCGCTATGGACGGGACATCACCCGGGCGGCACGGGAAGGTCGGCTGCTGCCGTTTGTGGAATCCGAGAGGACCCGGAACACTCTCCGCCAGCTGCTCAAAGTCCTCGTGATGCCCACGAAGAATAATCCGGTGCTCGTGGGGGAGGCGGGAGTAGGGAAGACGGCCATCGTCGAGGCTCTCGCCGAACGCGTCGCCACCGGGCGCGACCGCCGGGTACTAGCGGGGAAGAGAGTCGTGGAGCTTTCGATGGCGGAGATGCTCGCGGGGACCAAGTACCGGGGGGAGTTCGAGGAGAGGCTCACCCGGGTGATCGATGAAATCCGCGCACACCCCGAGGTGTTCCTTTTCATTGACGAATTTCATACCGTGGTCGGCGCAGGACGGGCCGAAGGCGCTCCGATGGATGCCGGAAATATCATGAAACCTGCGCTGGCGCGGGGGGAAATGCGGTGCATCGGCGCCACGACGATCACGGAATATCGCCGTTGCGTGGAGAAAGATCCGGCGCTCGAGCGCCGCTTCCAGCCCATTCAGGTCGTCGAGCCGGGGCGGGACGAAACGCTGGATATCCTCGTGGGACTGCGGGCCCACCGCGAGGCCCATTTCTCCGTCACGATCACCGACGAGGCGCTGGCCGCCGCGGTGGACCTCTCCATCCGGTTTGATCACGGCCATTATCTCCCGGACAAGGCGATCGACCTGCTGGACCGCGCCTGCGCCGAGTGCCGCGTTCCCTACCTTTCTCTCGCAATCGAGGCGGACGAGGAGTTCCCGATGGAAGTCGCCGTCGTGCATCCGGACACCGTCGCCAGCGTCATGGCCGAGAAGACCGGCATCCCTCTCGAAGTCGTGCAGGGGGGACTTGCCGGCCTGACGGAGTCGCGCATCAAGGGACTCGAGGAACACCTGAACCGTAATATCGTGGGGCAGGAAGCGGCCGTTTCCCGGGTATGCCGTCGGCTCCTGCTTGCACATGCGGGCCTGGGAGACCGGCGGCGTCCGTTGGGCGTGTTCCTTTTTCTGGGGCCCTCCGGCGTGGGGAAAACCGAGGTGGCCCGGCGCGTTTCCTCCTATCTGTTCGCGGATGAGCGGTCGTTCATCCGGCTGGACATGTCCGAATACCAGGACAATTCCACTCTCACCCGCCTCCTGGGGGCGTCCCCGGGATACGTAGGCTACGAGGAAGGGGGGCAGTTGACGGACAGGCTCCGGACGACGCCGTATTCCGTCGTGCTCCTCGACGAGATCGACAAGGCGGCCCCTCGGGTGTTCGACCTGTTCCTGCAGCTGTTCGAGGAAGGGAAGCTCACCGACAGCCAGGGGCGGACCGCCGATGCGAAAAACGCCATCTTCGTGATGACGGGAAACATCCGCACCGGCAAGGGGATCGGGTTCCACGCGAAGGACGAGGAAGCAGCGGCCGAGGCCGCTCTTGGCATGGCCCGGCAGAGCTTTCGTCCCGAGTTCCTGAACCGGATTGACGAGCAGATCGTGTTCCGGCCCTTAAGCCGGGAGGACGTCAGGAAGGTCCTGGACATGCAGCTTGCCGCCCTGGAGGAGAACCTGTTCAAAACGTCGGGATTTTCCCTCCGAGTGGAGCCGGAGGCCCGGGAATGGCTCGCCGAGACCGGGTACAGCCCCGAGTACGGGGTTCGCGAACTGGGGCGGGTGATCGACCGTTGGGTCCGGGGCCCCATCAGCGAGCTGAGTGCCCGGGGGGTGCTGGGACACGGAAGGGGAGGACATGCCCCCGTCGTGGTGAGGAGGGCGGAGGAGGGAATCGTCGTCGAATAGCCGCCGGCCGGAACCCGCCTATCTCCGGGAGTGTCTTATCAGAGAGAGTTCTTCGCATCCAACCGTCATGTCTGCACGGGAGGAGGGAAGACGATGGCAAGGTTCACGTACAGCCCCGCCCACAAAAAGAACGTTACCCGGGAAACCGACCCGTATCTTCCCAAAAAAACCGCATCATCGGTGAGCATCTGTCCGGAGTGCCACGCCATATGCCGGAACAAGCGCTGGTACCTGGACGATAAGGAGTTCAAGGCGCTGACCAGCAAGAAAGGCGGCAAAACCGCGAGCAGGCGCTGCCCGGCGTGCCGGAAGATCGCCGACGGCTTCATCGCAGGGTTGGTCACGCTCCGCGGCGGGTTCGTCCGGGAACACAGAGAGGAGATCCGGAACCTTATCCGAAACGAAGAGAAGCGGGCGATGGGGTTCAACCCCCTCGCGCGGATCATCAAGTTTACGGAAGTCGAAGACGGGTTCGAGGTTTCGACGACGGCGGAGAAGCTTGCCCAGCGGATCGGGAGGGAAGTCTACAAGGCGTGCAGGGGAACGCTCACGTACAAATGGTCCGCTGACGCGAAACTGGTGCGGGTGAACTGGGTGAGAGAGGCCTGAGGGCGGTCTCCCGGAGGAAGACCACCCTCCCTTACCCCTTCGTATAAGGATGGACGTCCGGGACGAACCTCTTCAGTGCCCGTGCATCTTCTCGATGACAGCGTTCACCTCCTTCTGGGACAGATACTTGTCGAAGTATGGAAGGAGATCCTTCTCTTCCGCCTCAAGGTGAACAGAGAGCAGAAACTCCAGCCGGATAGCCGCCTTCCAAAACGCGGTGCGGGTCGCCGCAGGGAGGGACCTCTTCGCCGAGGCGATCTTCCCGGCGAGGCGGCAGTACGTGGCGATCTTCCTTTTCAGGTAGACGTGATCCCGACTCATCGTTGCGGTCGGTCGCCCGTACTTGCGGATCAGCTTGTCCGCCACCGGATAGAGTCCTATTTCTTCCCCTTCCGCGTGGGGGACGAGATCGGTCCGCAGGAACTCGATGTCCCTTTTCAGGGCCTGGCGCACCGATCCGCCCGGCCTGCTCGGGAGGGTATCGGCCCGCCTGACGATCGCTTTGAGGTTCTTCACGATCCCTTTGTGGTGGTTCCGAATCCGACTCGTCTTCCGTGGTATGACGGACTCCTTTTCTAGAAGAGGATCTTTCGGACGACGTTCTCGTTGATGTCGGTGAAGTAGATACTCCCCTCCACTCCCGTGATCCCGGTGGGTGCGTTCAGTAACGCGTTGTTCGAATCGCCGTTACGGGTGGTTGCCGCCCCGGGGTTCCCGACGAAGGTGGTCACGGTCGCCAGCGTGCTGATCCTGCGCACCGCGTGGTTTCCCCGGTCCGCGACATAGAGAGCCGACCCGACCCCGGCGATCCCGTCCGGTGATGAGAATCGCGCAGACGCCCCCGAATTGTCCGCGAGGCCGGGTTGCCCTGCGGATCCGGCGAACGTGGATGTCGTTCCGGATGGGACCAGGACCTTCCGGATCGTGTGGTTTCCCGAATCGGCGATGTACAGGCTGGGCCCGAGAACGGCGACGCCCAGGGGAGAGCGGAAACGGGCGACCACGGAGGGACCGTCCGTGGCCCCCGCGATCCCGGCGCTTCCGGAAAGCGTCGTCACGACCCCGCCGGTTGTGACCTTCCGGATGGTGTGGTTCCCGGAATCTGCTACGTAGAGATCTCCCCCCAACACCACGATTCCCTGCGGGTTGTTGAAGAGTGCCGTGGTGCCGCTCCCGTCGGCGGACCCGGTCGCCCCCGGGTTGCCCGCGATCGTGGTCACGAGGCCGCCGGTGGTGACCTTCCGGATGGTATGATTTTCCGAGTCCGTGACATACAGGTCGCCGCCCAGGGCCGTGATTCCACCGGGGAACCGGAACCGCGGGGGAGTATCGGTCGATCCGGGGGTTCCTGCGGACCCGGCGATAGTGGTTGCCAAACCCGCACTGTCGATTTTCCGTATCGTGTGGTTTTCCGTGTCGGCAACGAACACGTCGTCCCCGATGACGGCAACTCCGGCAGGGGCCCGGAACCGTGCTGCTTCCCCTTGCAGATCCGCCGAACCTGCCCGCGGGGGATTTCCCGCAACGGTTGTTACACTACCCCCGAGGGTGACGAGGCGAACGACGTGGTTCCCCGTGTCCGCCACATAGAGGGAAGGCGAGGGGAAACCGTCCGAAGTGATTCCCTCCGGAGAATCGAAGCCGGCAAGCGATCCGGTTCCGTCGGCGAACCCGGCGATCTGGGGGGAGCCTGCCAGCGTGGTGGCGAACCCAAGGTTCGCCGTATTGACTTTCCGGATGACATGGTTTCCCGTGTCCGAAACGAAAAGATCGCTCCCGATGGAGGCCAGTGAGGCGGGGGAAGAGAACCGGGCGGACGCACCGGACGTGTTATCGATGTAGCCGGGTGTTCCGTCTCCTGCCAGGGTTGTTACGTCTCCCACGCTGCCTACCGGTGTGACCTGCCGAATCGCGTGGTTTCCCGTGTCGGCGACGAAAATGGACGATCCGTCGAAGGTGATCCCTTCGGGAGAGAAGAACCCTGCCGCCGAGCCCGTATCGTCGACGAACCCGGGGGTTCCCGAACCGGCGAGCGTCGTGGTCGCGCCCGAGACGGACACTCTGCGGATGGTGTGGTTACCGGTGTCTGCCACATACAGGATGGTCCCGAGGGTTGCCCCGTTGGAAGAGATCCCCCGGGGTGCCGAAAAGAGGACATTTCCCGGACCGGACACGTTGTCTACCGCACCGGAAACTCCGGGGCTGCCTGCAACCGTGGTGACCACCCCACTTGCGCTAATACGGCGGATGGTGTGGTTTCCTGTATCGCAAAGATAAAGAACGGTGCCGACGGCGACAATCCCGGAGGGCTGTTTGAAACGGGTCGCCGGGCCGGTGCCGTCCGCGGAACCGGCCACCCCGAAGGAGCCGGCAAAGGTCGTGACGTTCCCCGAGGCGTCGATCTTCCGGATCAGGTGGTTTTCCGTGTCGGCCACGAAGCGGTCCCCCGTCGTGGTGACGGCCACGCCCGAGGAGGAGTCGAACCGGACCGGGTCTGCGAGAGAACCGTCGAAAAACCCCGGTCCGCCTGCGCCGCCTGCGAAAGCGACGACCGATTCCGCCTGCCCGACGGTGGAGTCGCCGCAGCCCGAGAACGCTGCAGCGAATACGAATACGATCGCTAGAAAACCCCCAAAGCGAATCCGCACAGGGAACGCAGCCATCGAGTTCCTCCTCTGCTGGCGGTTGGGCGCGCCGTGGAATATCTTTTTATCTTACCTTTTCGAGATCGCCGAGACGAGCGCCTTCCCGAAATCCCGGGCTGCGGGTGGCCCGCTGGCCGTCACGATCTTCCCCGAGACCACCACCGGCTTCTCGACGAAAATGGCCCCTCCTTTCTCCATCTCCTTCCTCGACGCGTCCGTCGGGTAGCAGGTAGCCTCCTGCCCTTTCAGCACTCCCGCCACTGCGAGGGTCGCCCCCGAGAGGCAGATCCCGCCGACGACCTTTCCCGCGTCCCGGGCTTCGCGGAGGAGCCGGTGGAGATCCTCGTCGTTCCACAGATGTTCGGGGGTCCCCCGTCCCCCGACGGCCACCACGGCGTCGTAGTCGGTCGCCCTGGCGTCCAGGATCTTGAGATCCGGGTTCTCCACGGCGCCGAGCATCCCCTTGGCAGGTGCCCTCTCCCGTGACGCCACCTCCGTTTCCGCTCCGGCTCCCGCTACCTCCTCCCTGGGATGGGCGAGTTCCTCGTCCCGGAAATTCTCCTGGCAGATGACGAAAAGCACTTTCTTTCCCGACAGGGGTTTCATGCTGCCCTCCTCCTCTCCCGGCGTTCGGTTCCGATATCTTCCATTGTACCCCGGTTGGAAAATCGTCTATCTTTCCGGATAAGGCTTCCGCGCAATGCTGGGGAGTCCGATTCCCGCCAATCCGCGAAACCGAAGGGGGGTCCGATGAAAGAGACGCTGAAGGTCGGGTTGGAATACACGCACAAATACCGGGTTCCCGAGGACAAGACCGTGCCGTATCTTTACCCGGAGGCGAAGTCGTTTCAGGAGATGCCGAGGGTCTTCGCCACGGGTTTCTGGGTAGGCCTGTTCGAGTGGGCGTGCATCGAGGCGATGGCGCCTCATATGGAACCGGGGGAAGGCAGCGTCGGAACTCTCGTGAACGTAACCCACACGGCCGCGACGCCTCCGGGGATGGAGGTGACCGTCCACGTCCGGTGTGTCGGTCTCGACGGCCGGCGGACCGTATGGGAGATCGAAGGAAGAGACGAGGTGGAGGTGATCGGGAAAGGGACCCACGAAAGATTTTCGGTCGACTTCGCCAAGTTCAACGCTCGGGTCGCCAAGAAGACCGGCGGGGGGTAACGGTCGGATCGGCATTCCCGTGGAGGCTGACGTCGCGCAGAGAACTCGCGTGGCAGATATTTTTCAAGGCTTGTAGTAGAGAAGCCGCCGGGCTAAAGGGGAAACGGCCGCCTCGATTTCCGTTCGTTCCGCAGGCGTCGGAGGGACGGTTTCCTCCACCGCATGGATGTTTTGCCGGAGCTGCCGCACGTCGTCGCAACCGACCACGATGACGGATACCCCCTCGGTCCCCAGCGCGTACCGGAGGAACGGTCCGGGATCACCGTCCCTGGCCAGGCGCGGCAACACCCCGCGGGCGAGGGTCTTCATGCCGACGACCCACATTCCTTTTTCGACAGCCCTGGGGATAGTGGTGGAAAGGAAAGAGAGGTACGCGGGCTCGGCAGGGTTTACGGGCAGCAGGACAGCATCGAATTCTCCCCATTCCATTGCGCGGTTTATGATCTCCGGCTCCTCGTGGCCCGTGATGCCGATGAAGCGGACTGTGCCCTCTTTCTTCGCCCGCGCGAAAGTCTCCATCGCCCCTTTCGGGCCGAACACCCGGTCGAGATCCTCCTCCGACCTGAGATCATGAATCTGCCACAGGTCGATCCAGTCCGTCCCGAAATTCGACAGGCTCTCCCGCAGGTGTGCAGCAGCTCCTGCCGCCCCGCGGGCGTGCGACTTCGTGGCAAGAAAGATATCCTTCCGTTGTTCCCCGAGGACCATGCCGTAATACGCCTCGCTTCCGGAGTATGCCCGCGCGGATTCGAAATAGGTGATGCCCATGTCCAGGGCCGCGCGGATGAGCGTTACGGCCGCCTTCTCTTGGCCGAACGTGCGCAGGATCCCCTCGCCGCCCAGTCCCAAGCGGGTTACCTCGATACCGGTGTTTCCCAGGTTGATTTTCGATAGGTTCATACCGTATATTTATTGGATTCGTACATCACACTACCGGTTTCGCGTTTTGTATCAAGTGGATCCTGAAAATATCGCCTTGTTTTATAAGGTTTTCCTTCATGCGCGCGACTGCTTGTTGAGGTGAGCAACTCCGGCGGCCGGTTCATCATCGTTATAGGAGGAGACAGGCATCATGGGGATCGACATCAACATCCGTGTAACGGGAGGCGCAGGCCAGGGGGTGCACACCGTCAGCAACCTGCTCATGCGGATGGCTGTGGGCGCCGGGTACCGTTTCCATGTCACCCAGGATTACGTGAGCAGGATCCGTGGGGGGAGGAACGCGCAGGGAATCCGAATCGGGTCCGAACCCGTTCGGGCGGGGAAGGAAGAGGCGGACGTCCTTCTCGCCTTGAACCCGGACCTCCTGCCGCATTTTCTTCCCGGTGTCAGTGAGAGCGGATTCGCCCTGGCCGATGTCCCTTCCGCCGATCCGCCGCTTTTCCCCGCGCCGATCAAGGAGATGGCCGTGCAGGCGGGAAGCCCGATCCTTGCGAACGTCGCGGGAACCGGTGCGATCGCCTGCGCGCTGGGGATTCCCCTGGAGACCGCGGACGCCGTTTTCGCCTCCGATTTCAAGGGGGATTTTGTCGAGAAGAACCGAACGGCCTTACGGCTCGGAGCGGACTGGGCGAAAGAGAACCTCCCGGAGAAAATGAAAAACCAAGTTTTGCTGTTACATCCGTGAATCCCGACTTGTCCGTAAAAAAGTAGTACATATTATGTTTTGCACTGGCAAATCCAGCAGAAACTGAAA
>CAJIAW010000147.1_pt1 | contig 15848 bp, 16 predicted proteins | sample 9199241 | NCBI WGS metagenome assembly CAJIAW01 (sample SAMEA7708284, study PRJEB35096) | sediment metagenome | biome: marine neritic benthic zone biome [ENVO:01000025]; feature: sediment [ENVO:00002007]; material: shallow marine sediment [ENVO:03000034] sea grass bed [ENVO_01000059] ...
AAGACGTCACAACAAGATTGAGTATCAGGGCTTGCAGCAAAGGCATCACGGCAGTCCACCTACCAGTCGCCAGACTCTTAGGAAGCCTGCCTTCGATCCATTTTTTTTTTTTAATTATACTGCGACCACCGAGATCTACACCAATGGAAACACTCTTTCCCTACACGGCGCGCTTCCGATCTCACTGGCTCCGTCGGAATCAGTGACCGTAAGCGTGATCGTATGCGTCCCCTCCCCCAACGTCACCGTGGGAGATACTCCCGTCGCCGTCCCGAAGGGGCCCGACCAGGAATAAGAGGCGATGGGGCCTTCCGGGTCGCTGGAGCCACTCCCGTTCAGCGTCACCGAAGCCGTTCCTCCCGAACCGGCCGTAACGGTCTGGGGTGAACCCGCGTCCGCTGTCGGAGGAGTGTTGACCGGAACAGGTGCCGACACCGTAAAGGAGTTGCTGGATATCCTTTCTTCTCCATGCGTTCCACCACCATTATTCGTGTTTCCGAACCAGGCTGCCTGGTAGGTATATGTACCGGGTGTGTCCGGTGCCATAGTCGAAAAAGTGATCGGGAAACCCGCTCCACCCCCCATGCTGCTCGGGCCGGTGCTTCTGGCCACTTCCTGGTTATTCAGGTAGAGGATGGCGCGAATCCAGCCTGACTGTTGCCCCCCGGAGAACGAAACGGTGAGCGCCTCGCCGGGCTCATATGTCGTTTTGTTCGTTGTCGCATTGAGGTTTCTAGGTCCATGCTGGTGACATCCATTGCACGTAGTCGGGTTAGTACCATGGCACGAGGCGCATTCGGTACTGTAAAAATTGGGACTCGCCTCCACCGTCGGCGCCCAGACGGCAAACGCGGCGAGCGCAAGGAAACTGAACAAAACGACCAGAATTCGGCTTTGGGATATTATTCCCATTTTGTAACAGCGAGTACTATTTCTGTAATCCATGCTTTCTCCACCCCCGATTAATAAGGATTTATTTCCGATTCTTGTAACTTTTTGAATAAACGAAATATTTCCTCCTTTCTCCACATTTTTTTCCTAATGAAATCTGGTCAACCAGCAGTCTTCTTGTTGTGAATGGTAATAATTACTGCAACGGGTGTACCCAAAAAATCGTGATATAAACGGAGAGGGGCTTCCTCAGGGGGGAACATGATCCATAGGCAGGGACAACCTATTGTTTTTACATGAGAATATAATCCTGTCTAAGCTGTTTACAGAGAATACCGGCGACGCAGGGTATACAGGGTATAATAGTCCCATGGATCGTCACACGCGCGGGCGGGAGAAGATGGAGAAAAAGTACGGCGAGGTCGAGTCCGGGTCGGCCACAATCGTCGTTCGCGGAGTGACCTTCCGCCTGCGGGAGATCCTCTCCCGGTGGATGATGGACGTCCCTGAAATCATGACACTGGATGGGGGAACCCTCGGGGAAGATCACCACTGGATACGCTTCATCGACAAGGACGACCGGTGTTACGTCGTATTCGAGTTCAACGGGGAGTTCGACATCCTCTCGGAGATGCGGGCGGACAGCCTGGCGTGGGAAGGGGAGGATTTCTTCGCCTCCCGCTGGAGGTAGGGCAGGCCCCTGAGAAATCCTTTAAGGTTCCCACCAGGTATCGGGAGAAAGACGCGGGATGCGTTCCCGGACCGAAACGTTTAGCCTGCCAAGCGCCCGGAGAACCTCGGCTTCGGCCTCGGGAAGGGCGTTCTTCATCGACGTACTCAAACCCTCTCCGGTATCCATCCGCTCAGGGATAATCCCGATCACATGGACATCGTCGGGGACGCCTCCGGTAAACCGCAGTTTCAGAAGGGCCTCCGCAAGTCCCGGCTCGTGGGGATTTAAAACGGGAGAAGGGGACCGATTCAGAATCTCTTCACCGCGATATGCCCGCACCTCTCCGGCCATGCCCTCCGCTTTTACTGCATCGATAACGATCAAGACCCGGCAACCTTCCACGTAGAGAGCGAGGTCTGGGCCGGGCGTCCCGGCATCAATCAATTCCACCTCTTCCGGGAATTCATAATGCGCCTCCAGGAGCTTGATGAGGTAGGGCCCGCAGGCATCATCTCCCATCAGGACGTTGCCGAGACCAAGGATGACGACTCCGCCCAGACGGGTCTTCACTTGCCCGCGAGAAGCCCCCTCCTTGCCCTCCCGAGGGCCGGATTCATGGGACAATCCTGCCCTGGTGGGATCTCCCCGCGTCATAGCACCTTGACCCTGGACAGCTCCTTCCCTTCCGCATCAACCGTATGGATGGCGCACGCAAGACACGGATCGAAGGAGTGAATGGTGCGCAGAACCTCCAGGGGACGCTCGGGGTCGGCCACCGGATTCCCGACGAGGGAGGCCTCATAGGGCCCCGGAAGCCCCTTCCCGTCCCGTGGGCCGGCGTTCCACGTGGAGGGGACGACTGCCTGGTAATTCGCGATCTTCCCGTCCCGGATGACGACCCAGTGAGAAAGCGTCCCGCGGGGCGCTTCGTGAAACCCGAATCCGCGTTGTTCTCCGGCGGGGAATGTCGGTTCCACGAAGATAGACGTGTCCCCGCTCCCGATGTTTGCCACCAACAGTTGCCAGTGTTTGAGCGCCAGTTCGCCCATCACGGCGCAGCGAACGGCACGAGCCAAGTGCCTTCCGAGGGTGGAGTGCAGGACATCCGGTCCGAGCTTTACCCCCGCGACATTCGATGCCGTTCCCAGCGCCAGGTCGAGCCACCGTTTCGTCGAGGCGTGACCCGACTGATATCCGATCAGGACCTGCGCCAGCGGGCCCACCTGCATCGGCCGACCCCTGAAGCGGGGAGCTTTTACCCACGAGTATTTCTTCGCGGGGTCGAAATCCACAAGTTTCGGGATGGTATCCTCCTCCCAGGGGTGTTTCTGCCAGTCGCCGTCGTAATAGGAACGGGCGATGCTCTCCGATACGTTTTCCTGGAAATAGGGGTCCTGGAATGATTCGATAGGCCGGTACGATTCCGGTTTCCCGTCGAAGATCGTTCCCCCGGGCAGGTCGAATCCCGTTCCCTTGGAATCGAGGGGAAGATCCGGCACGGCAAGGTAGTTCGTGACCCCCGCACCGAACTTCAGCCAGTCGGCGTAGAGACCCCCGATGGCGCAGACGTCCGGAATGTAGACCTGCTGGACGAAGGTTACAACCTCCTCCAGAAGGTCCTTGATCATGTACAGTTTTTCCATGTTGAGCGCCGCCGGGCTGTCCAGGTTGATGGCGTTGGCCACACCGCCCACCGCCAGGTTCTGGATATTGGGCGTCTTGCCGCCCAGGATCGCTACCGCCTGATTCCCCTTCCGCTGGATCTCGAGCGCCTGGAGGTAGTGAGCGACTGCCAGGAGGTTGACCTCGGGAGGAAGTTTCATCGCCGGGTGCCCCCAGTAACCGTTGGCGAAGATGCCCAGCTGCCCGCCCTTTACAAAATCCTTAAGCTTCTTCTTGACCGCCTCCATCTCCCTCCGGGAGTTTCCCGGCCAGGAGGAAAGCCGTTCCCCAAGCCTTGCGGCCTTGGCCGGGTCGGCCGAAAGGGCGGACACCACATCAACCCAATCCAGAGCGGACAGGTGGTAGAAATGCACGATGTGATCGGACAGGCAGTGCGCCGAGATGAGCAGGTTCCGAATGTACTGGGCGTTTTTCGGGATCTCCATTCCGAGGGCGTTTTCCACGGCCCGGACGGAGGCGATGGCGTGAACGGTGGTGCACACACCGCAGATCCTCTGGGCGAATACCCAGGCGTCGCGGGGGTCGCGCCCCTTCAGGATGACTTCGATCCCCCGCCACATCGTGCCGACGGACCAGGCGTCGCGCACGATCCCCTTGTCCACTTCGACGTCGATGCGCAGATGTCCTTCGATTCGCGTTACCGGATCGATCGTGATTTTCTTGCTCATCGATTATCTCCCTGTCGCCGGAACGTGCGCACCCTCACCCGGCCCGGAATCGGACGCGGTGGGAACGATGCCGACGAAAATTGGAAATCTCTTGACGATGACGAGGAACGCCATGAGTTCAAATGCGATCATGCCGAAGGTGACCAGCATTTCCGGAACGGTCGGGAAGTAGGACCAGCCAGGACCCGGGTTGAACGCGACCAGGTAGGTGTCGAACCGGTAGAGCGTCCCGGCCATGATCATCATCATGGCCGCCAGGAATTCGTATCCCGGATTGTACCTTCTCTCCCGATTGAGTAGCAGAAGGGCAGGCGCCAGGAAGAGAGCCATTTCCAGAAGGAAGAACAGGCTGTACCGGTCCATCGCGAAGATCAACCCCAGCCTCCCCCGCATGGTCAGGTCGTACAAGCGCAATGCAAGAAAGAGAATCGACACGATTGCCACGATCTTGGAAAGGGAGACCAGCATCTTCGTTTCGCGAGGCCGCCTGAAACTCCTTGTGGAAAGGGCGGACTCGAAGACAACCATGGAATATCCCATCAGAAGACAGGAAATGAGGAAAAGCAGCGGCAGGAGCGGAGTGTGCCACAGCTTATGCAGCTTGCCGATCGATATGAGCATCAGCGCGCCGAGCGAGGATTGGTGCATGGTGGGAAGCAGGATCCCTAAGGCGAGGATCCAGATCATCACCTTGTCCAGCCACGGGCGGATGACCATCGAGATCCTGCGCAGCCTGGGAAACGAGTCGCTCTCTTCCAGCTTCTCCAGGAATACCGGGGAAAGCTCGATCCAGAGCACGATGATGTACGCCATGACGCATATGGCCACTTCGAGAAGGACGGAGTTCCGGTTCCAGTTCCACAGAAGCGGGACCTTCCACAGGTTCCAATACCTGCCCACGTCGACCACGATGGCGAAACCGGCCATCGTGTACCCAAGTGCGCTGGTGAGAATGGCCGGACGGACGAGAGGGTGGTACTTCCCCTGATTCAATACGTAACAGAGAATGGCGATGGCGTACCCGCCGCACGCCAGACCCGTCCCCGCCACCACGTCGTAGGCGATCCAGATTCCCCAGGCGAATCCATCGGAAAGCCCTGTTGTGGGACCGAGACCGGAAACGAATCGCCAGGCAAGAACCGGCACGCTCGCGAGCACGACAGCGAACAGGAACAGGAAGGGTTTTGTCAGAATGGGGCCCCCGATGGGCTGGGTGCGCACGCTCATTTTTCCCCCTCCTCGCCGGCGGAACCCTTGCCGTCTTTGCCGTTGCGCATCAGCATGTATCCCAGGCCCGCATAGAGGGCAACCGGCAACATGAACCCATGGTAGATCGCGTGCTGCAGGGATTCGATCAGTTCCGGCACCGGTTCGTCTCCGAGCACCGGCAACCCGATCTTTTCAAAAGGAATTCCCGCCGCAGAGAGGTAGAGCACCTTTGTCCCCCCGGCGTCCGACTCCCCGTAGATCTTGGGGTAATACCGGTTGGGATACCGGACCAGCCGATCCTTCGCATCGGCAAGCAAATCCGTGACCCTTCCGAAGATCACCGCCTCCCGCGGGCAGACCTCGCAGCAAGCCGGAATACTTCCTTTCGCAAGAAGATGACGGCACATTTCGCACTTCACCATTTTGGGGAATGCGGTGTTCCACTGATACTTCGGAATGTTGAAGGGGCAGGCCAGCTGGCAGTATCGGCAGCCGACGCACTTGTCCGGGTCGTAGGCCACGACCCCGAAGTCGCTTATGTGGTAAGCGCCGATCATGCACACGGATGCGCAGGAAGGGACCACGCAGTGCATGCACTGCGCCTTCACGTAGGACGTCCGGCCCCCTTCCTTGTAAAGCCTGATCACGGTGTTCGTCGAGGCGGAGAGGTCGACGGGGGCGTCGTAGATGCTGCCCGTCACCGGATCCGGCTCCGGAGGCAGCCCGTTGGCCTCCTTGCACTTCACCACGCACGCCTTGCAGCCGATACACCGGGTGGCGTCATACAGCATGCCGACGTCAATCGGCGACAACGTCTTCCGTTCGCGGGCGGCGGCATGCGGTACCCCCACCGTCGCGGCCGTTCCCACGGCGACCAATCCCTTGAGCACGCGGCGACGGGTGACGGACATGTCACGATTCCTCCTCTTTCTTGTGTTCCTCTCCGAGTTTCTTTCCCATCATGACGCCGGCGCCGAGGAGCGCGCCTCCCACCAGGCCGGCAAACCCCACCGCCACTGTACTTACGTTGCCGTGATCGGGGTGGACCGGAGGATAGGTGTCGGGCGGGGTCGGGCGGTCGATCTCCACCGTCGCATGCAGAGGCACCCGGAATGCGAGCGTTTGCTCCGTGCACCCCACGCAAGGATGGCCGATCCCCACCGGCCAGGCGTCGGGGACCTCGTTGAAGGGTTGCAGGGAGCAGTTGGCATGGGTTCCGGGGCCTTTGCAGCCGATCTTGTAGAGACAGTAGCCCTGGCGATGTGCTTCGTCTCCGTACTTCTCAGCGAACCGCCCTGCGTCGAAGTGCGAGCGGCGGGAGCAGTCCTCGTGGATGGTGCGCCCGTAGGCAAACCGTGGACGTCCCAGATCATCCAGGGCCGGCAAAGTCCCGAACGTGGCGTACTGGAGTACCGTCCCGAGCAGGTTGTACGGGTTGGCAGGACAGCCGGGAAGGGTGACGACCTGCTTCCCTCTCAGGATCTGCGGCACGCCGGTCGCTCCGGTCGGGTTGGGTTCGGCCGACGGGATCCCCCCCCAGGAGGCACAGGACCCGATGGCGATGAGGGCTCCTGCTTTTTGCGCAACGTCATGCATGATGTCGAGCGCCGTCCTCCCCCCGATCTTGCAGTAGACGCCGTTATCCTTGAGCGGGATGGCCCCCTCGACGATGCAGACGTACTTGCCGGCGTTTTTCTCCATGGCTTCATGCAGCGCCCTTTCCGCCTGGTCGCCGGAAGCGGCGAAGAGGGTCTCATGGTAGTCCAGCGAAATGAGATCAAGGATGAGCTCCGATACCGCCGGGTGGGACGTTCGGAGTAGCGTCTCGGAGCAGCCCGTGCATTCCTGGAAATGGAGCCAGATGACCGAAGGTCTGGTGCTTATGGTCGCGGCTTCCGCCATCATCCCCGCAGTCCATGCGGGAAGCCCGACGGATGCTGCGGCGATGGTGCACGCTTTCAGGAAATCCCGCCTGCTGATGCCCCGCGCTTCCAGCCTTTTAAGAATATTTTGGCTGCCTTCGTCCTTTTCCATGGTGTCTTAGACCTCCTCGTGTTGTTCCGTTCACCGCAATTTACAACGAAGAGCGCATATCGCTGCGTTCCTATATATCTCTTTCGTCAGGTCCGCCCCCGGACTGTAACCGATCCCCAGGAATGCACCTCTTTTTCCCACTTTGACAGGGGGGGGCGTTGGAATGGTCCTGCATGTACATGGCACAGGAAAAAATAAGGAAACAATCCTTGTGAATCTGTGACTCGGAATACCCTGGGAGCGCTTGTTACGCGTGAGGACAGGAGAGAGTACAGGCTGTTCCCATTCACCGTGCATCCTGCGAAATTCCGACAAGTGGAAGGGAATCATGACGTTCCCCGCGGAAGAATGGGTGGGGTTGGTTTCCTGTTTCCGGTATACGGTATGCAATCCTTCCCGTGAAATTGGTCCTACCATCAGACATGTTCGGCTGTTTTATTTTGGAATGCAACAAAATTCGGTGGTGCTCAAAGGGGAAATAAAACCCTTTACTCACAAATTTCGATGCTATAATGAACGTTTTATATCCACATTACTGCCTGTTAAATAAATTATTTTTTGATTATAAAACTGAGCGGGCCTGTTTTTGGCTAGGCGTCCATTTCAATAGATACGACCAATAGCGAGTCCCCGCCGCTTACCCTTATGCCGCTTCTCCTGCACACGGGACATTCCATAACAAACGACGGCGATTCGTTCGTCCCGCAGGATGCGCATTCGACCCGGACCGTTTCCTCCTCGATCTCCAGGGCGGCGTCCTCCGCGGGGGTCTCCCTGGCGAGGTGGCTAAAGAGAAAGAGAAGGTTCTCGGGGACGATTCCCCTCAGGACCCCCACCCTCAGCTTCACCAGGGTCACCTTGTTCGCCTTGTGCTTTGCCGATTCGGAAAGCACAATCCCAAGGATTTCGCCCGCGACACCGAGTTCGTGCACAGGCCTACCCGGTTCTCCGCGCCGTAAGCGATTCGATCCTTTCGAGGAAAAGATCGAGACCGCTTCCGCTCGTCGCGGAAACCTCGAAGATCTCGATGCCGGGGTTGACGGCGCGTGCGGCATTTCTCACGGCTTCCGTATCGAACGTCACGAAAGGCAGCAGATCGGTTTTCGTGATGAGGAGGATGTCGGAGGTTCGGAAGACAAGGGGGTATTTCAGCGGTTTCTCCGCCCCCTCCGTTACGCTCAACAGCACTACCCTTACCTCTTCCCCGAGCGGCACCTCGGCAGGGCAGACGAGATTTCCCACGTTCTCCACGACCAGAATGTCCACCGCGTCAAGGTCCATCGTCTCCAATGCCTTGAGCAACTGGAACGGTTGGATGTGGCACGACGAGCGCGTATTGATCTGACGAACCGGAATGCCATACTTCCGTATTCTTTCGGAGTCGATGTCGGTCTCGATATCCCCCTCGATCACGGCCACCCTTCTTTGCCCCTCGAAAGCCTCGATGATCTTCTCGATCAACGTGGTCTTCCCGGAACCCGGCGATGAAATGAAGTTCATGGAGAAAATATGCCTGGATTCCAGAAGTGCCCGAATCGCCCGGGCTGTCTTCTCTGCAGACTCCTGAATGCGCTTGTTGATGGAGACTTCCAATTTTCCCTGTTTCCTCTACCGGGCATTCCCTCCGCCGTCCCGGTCAACTGCCGCGAAGGGCAGACGATGGCAGGATATCACAATAGCCCAATGGCTCCTCTGTTACACTAATGACTCACGCTTTCCCGCGGCTTACGAGGCCCCGCGCTGAAGAAGGAGGAAAGCAAAGTTGGTCTCTGAAGCGATCCAGCTCAGGATACGGGGGGTCGTGCAAGGGGTCGGTTTCCGTCCGTTCGTGTATCGGATCGCGAACCGATGCCGTCTTTCCGGCAGCGTCAGCAACCAGCCAGGGAGTGTCATCGTTCACATCGAAGGACTGTCGGAGGACCTCGGGGAATTCCGGAAACTTCTGATGGAGGATGCCCCTCCGGCGGCAAGGATCGTCCAGGTTACGGCAAAACGCGTTCCCTTGGCCGGCTACACGGAATTCTCCATCGGGAAAAGCGATGGGAGAGGAGCAGCCCTTTCCACTATCCCGCCGGACATCGCGACCTGCCAGCACTGTTACACCGAACTCCGTGATCCGACAAACCGTCGCTACCGGTATCCTTTCATCAACTGCACCAACTGCGGGCCGCGTTTTACAATCGTAAAGGAGCTCCCGTACGACAGGGCAAGCACATCCATGGCCGCCTTCGTCCTCTGTTCGGAATGTCGGAGGGAGTATGAGGATCCCACCGACAGGAGGTTCCATGCCGAGCCCAATGCCTGCCCTGCCTGCGGTCCCTTGCTCGCGCTGCGAGGGGATGGTGGAAGAACCCTGGATACGAACGATCCGGTGGGATACGTAGCCGACGCTCTTCGGTCGGGAAAGATCGCCGCCATCCGGGGGCTGGGGGGCTTTCACCTGGCAGCAGACGCGACGAACAACGAGCCAATCAGGATGCTTCGGGAGCGGAAGTTCCGCGAGGAGAAGCCATTTGCCGTCATGGTCCGGGACCTCTCGGCCGCGCGGTCGGTCGCGCGCCTTGGCGCCGACGACGAGGCGATCCTTCTTTCCCCGTCTTCCCCGGTACTGTTGACGGAAACCGCGAAAGGTTCGCCGCTCTCCCCCGCCGTCGCTCCGGGGCTTCGAAACGTAGGCATTTTCCTTCCGTACACCCCTCTCCACCATCTGATCCTGGGCAGAGTGGATCGCCCCCTCGTGATGACGAGCGGGAACACAACCGACGAGCCGATCGCGACGGGAAACGAGGAAGCGCTTGAACGGCTTGCCGGGATCGCCGACATCTTCCTGCTCCACGACCGGGAGATCGTCCAGCGAAGCGATGATTCCGTCGTCCGCCGGGTCGCAGGGAGAGCATACCCGATCCGCCGCGCACGGGGATTCGTCCCCGCCCCCATCGTCATCAAGCGTTCACCTCGCACAGGACCGCGTGAAAAGTTGCACAACGTCCCTTATCTTGTGAGTAAAGGGTCGCGTGGACCGATCGGAAACCCCGCCTTGCATGCGGTGGCCGGGCTCGGGGGAGAGATCAAGAACACCTTCTGCATCCTCAAGGAGGGGTTCGCCTACCTGTCCCAGCACATCGGCGACCTGGACCTTGTCCCCGTCCGGGAGTTCTATGCCGAAACGTTCGACTTCTTCCGAAGATTTCTGGATGTAGAGTTCCATGTGGTCTGCCAGGACCTGCACCCGGGGTACTTCACGACCTCGTTCGCGGAAGACGTGCAAGCGGAGCGGGTTGTCTCCCTTCAACACCACAAGGCGCACCTGTACGCCCTGATGGCGGAGACGGGATTTACCGGGAAGGCCGTCGGGGTCGCGTTTGACGGAACGGGATACGGGGAGGACGGGGCCGTCTGGGGCGGGGAGTTCTTCGCGATCGACGGGATGGAGATGAGAAGGACGGCGGCTCTTGACTACTTCCCTCTCCAGGGTGGGGACACCGCCGTGAAGGAACCGTGGAAGGTCGCCCTCTCCCTTCTGCGGGAAACGTTTGGCCCCCGGGAGGCAGGGGAGGCGGCGCTTCGCCTGTTTCGCGATATAGAGCCGGACACGATTGCCCTCGTCCTTGAAGCGCTTGCGAAAAACGTAAACGTTGTCCCGACATCGAGCTGCGGGCGGCTCTTCGACGCAGCATCCGCGCTCGCCGGGGTCTGTCGCCACGCGAGCTACGAGGGACAGGCGCCGATGCTACTGGAGGGGGTCATCCGGAGGAGAGGACATCCAGGGAGGTACGAATTCCACGTCCGGGACGACGGAAATGGACTTCTCCGGGTAGACTGGAAAGACGCTGTCGCCGGAATCGTGTCGGATGTGCGGGCGGGAGTTCCGGCCTCGATCATCGCGCAGCGGTTCCACCGCGTGGTGGCCGAGATGATCCTGGAGGTGGCCGGGAGACTGGGTGACGAGATCGGGACAAGACGTGTTCTCCTGTCGGGGGGCGTCTTCCAGAATGCCTATCTCCTGAACGCGCTTCTTGCCGGCTTTCGCGGGAAGAAATGGAAGGTCCTGATCCACAGGAAGGTCCCCGCCAACGACGGGGGAATCTCCCTTGGGCAGGCGTACTACGCAGCAAATCTGACCGGAGGAGGATAAGGCGATGTGCGTCGGAGTCCCCGCGAGGGTGCTGGAAATTGCAGGAGACGCGGCCACGGTCGACGTGGGAGGCGCACGTCGGGAGATCTCCCTCATGCTCGTAGACGATGTGGCCGTGGGGGACTGGGTCATTCTCCACGCGGGGTTCGCCATTCAAAAACTTGACCCCGAAGAGGCGGAGAAGACCCTCGCCCTGTTCCGGGAGTTCGCGGATGCGCCTGAAATATCTTGACGAGTTCCGCGACCCGGCGGCGGCCCGTGCGATCGTTGCCCGGATCGGGAAGACGTGGGACGGCCCCCCGGTGCGGATCATGGAGGTCTGCGGGACGCACACGATGGCAATCGCGAAAAGCGGGATCCGGCAACTCCTCTCCGGCAAAGTGGCGCTTCTTTCCGGGCCGGGATGCCCGGTGTGCGTGACCCCGACGGGTTACCTGGACGCCGCCATTGCCCTCGGGAGTGAAAGGGGCGTTCTCCTTGCCACATTCGGCGACATGGTCCGCGTCCCGGGCACTCGTTCCTCCCTCGAACAGGAAAAAGGAAGGGGAATTGACGTGCGGACCGTCTATTCTCCGCTGGACGCCGTTGCCCTGGCAGAACGGGTACCCGGAAGGGAAGTGGTCTTCCTGGGAGTGGGATTCGAGACGACGGCTCCCGCTATCGCCGGCGCCATCGAGACCGCTTCTCGTAGAAAGGTGCAAAACTTCTCCGTTCTCTCTTCCGTGAGGACGATCCCCGAGGCGATGAGCATCCTGGCCTCGGACCCCGAGGTGAGAATTGAAGGGTTCCTCTGCCCCGCCCACGTAAGCGCGATCATCGGGTCCGACTCGTACCTCCCGATCGCCGAAAAACATGCGATCCCTTGCGTGGTGGCGGGCTTCGAACCGCTCGACATCCTCCTGGGGATCCTCATGCTGCTCCGGCAAAAGACGAATGGATCGGCGAGGGTCGAAAACGAGTACGCCCGGGTGGCAAAGCGGGAAGGGAACCGGAAAGCAATCGACCTCGTCTACCGGGTGTTCGAGGAATGCGACGCAGCATGGAGGGGGATCGGGATCCTCCCCCACACGGGCCTGCGGATCGGCCACCCGTTCTCCACCTTCGACGCGCAGAAAAAGTTCGGGGTAGGGGAGTTCGGGGCCGAGGAACAAAGCCCCTGTCGATGCGGGGACGTCCTGAAGGGGAAGATCACTCCCCGGGACTGCCCGCTCTTCGGGAAGACGTGCACCCCCGCGGACCCCGTGGGTCCCTGCATGGTCTCAAGCGAAGGAACCTGCTCCGCCTACTTCAAGTACGGCGTGTCGTGACATGACGGAGGAGATCCTTCTCTCCCACGGCGAAGGCGGGAAACGGACGCGCGATCTCGTCCGGAACCTCATCGTCACGCGATTCGGCAATCCGGTCCTCTCCCCTCTCCTCGATTCCGGGCTGCTGGGCCCCATCGAAGGGGAGATCGCCTTCACCGCCGACTCCTACGTCGTCACCCCTCCGGTATTCCCGGGCGGCGATATCGGAAGGTTAGCCGTCTGCGGGACGCTTAACGACCTGGCCGTGTGCGGGGCGAAGCCCGTGGCCATCTCCTGCTCTCTGATCCTCGAGGAAGGGTTCCCCGTGAAAGACCTGGAGAGGATTCTCGACTCGATGCAAGAGGCGGCGCGGGAAGGAGAGGTCCTGGTTGCCTGCGGGGACACGAAGGTGGTCGAACGCGGCAAGGGAGACGGCATTTTCATCACGACGTCCGGAATCGGGGCCCTCCTTCCCGGATGGCGGCCCTCCCCCAAGGCAGTATCCCCCGGGGACCGGGTGATCCTGACCGGCACAATGGGAGACCACCAGGTGTCGGTGATCGTTGCGAGGAACCTTCTCGAGATCTCCGCGGAGGTTCTCTCCGATGCGGCACCCCTCTCCTCGATGCTCCTTGGAATTCTCGAACAGTTTGGCGGGGACGTCCGTTTCCTGAGAGACCCCACCCGTGGGGGCGTGGGCGTATCGCTCATCGAGATGGCGGAGGACTCGGAGCGGAGAATTATACTCGATGAATCGCTTCTTCCAGTCACACCGATCGTCCGGGGGGTCTGCGAAATCCTGGGATTCGACCCCCTGTACCTCGCCAATGAGGGGAAGGCGCTCCTCATTGTCTCTCCTTCCGCTTCGGATGCCGTCGTCGCGGCCCTCCGGGAACACCCTTACGGGGGAAGCGCGGTCACCGTCGGCGAAGTGGCAGAGGGGTTGCCAGGCGTTTTGCTGCGAACCACCGTAGGGGGGTTGCGGGCGGTGGACTATCCCGTGGGGGATCAGTTGCCCCGAATCTGCTGATGGAAATACCCGTCCTCATCTACGACGGCGAATGCTCCGTCTGCCGGAACGCGGTCGAATGGATCCGGGCCCGGGCCGCTCCGGAAACCTTCGAGTACCTCTCCTGCCATTCGGAGGATCTTCCCCGCCGCTTTCCCCAAATTGAGAAAAACGCCTGCCTCACGGCGATGCACCTGGTCCTGCAAGACGGAAGCGTGCTTGCGGGGGAGCAGGCGGCTCCGGAGATCCTGCTCCGGTTGCGTCGCTTTCGATGGGCGGCTCCCCTGTTCCGTCTCCCCTTTGCTAGGAGTTTCTCCCGGGTCTTCTACCGGCGGTTCGCCGCGCGGCGCCACGATATCTCCCGCCTGCTCTTCCCCGGGGGAAAACCGTAACCCCCGGAGAAGAAGTTACACAGCGATGGGTTCGATCAGGCCCGGGGCATCCGTTTTCGGGTTGTTCACCGCCGTCCCGACCGGGAAGGCGGCCATCTCTTCAAGGGGATAGGGGCGGAAGAGGAACGCCAGCTCCCGGGGGTCCTGAACCTCCGGGGAGAGCCAGAGATCGTAATCCCGCGGGGAAACGATCACGGGCATCCGGTCGTGGATCGGCCGGAGGAGGTCGTTCGGCGAGGTGGTGAGAAGCGCACACGATTCGACAGCAGCACCGCCTGGTTCCTTCCACGATTCCCAAAGACCGGCAAGGGCGAATACCTTCCCGACGCGCATGCGGATGAAATACGGCTGTTTCCTGCCGTTCGTGCGCTTCCACTCGTAGAATCCGCTCGCCGGAACCAGGCAGCGCCTGCGCCGGATCGCCGCCCGGAAGGCGGGCTTTTCGGCGGCCGTCTCCGACCGGGCGTTGATCATCCGGTCCCCGAAGGAAGGATCCTTCGCCCAGGAGGGGATAAGCCCCCAACGCAGAAGGGCAAACCCCCGTGCCTGCCCTTCCGCGGGAATCCGCACCGCGGCAACCTCCTGGGACGGAGCGATGTTATAGCGCGGCGAAAGGGACGGCACCTCCGCCAGGCCGAACCCTTCGGCTACGGAGGCGGCAGAGTCGAACAGGGTGAAGCGCCCGCACATGGCCCGAACCTTCCCGCTCGTTGCGAAAGTCTGATATTACTTGGTTTTCTCCGTCGGATACCCGGCGGAGTACCACTCGCGCCATCCCCCTTTCAGGGCGTACACCTTCCCGAACCCGAGAGCCTTGAGATGAAGCGCCACACGGACGCTCGTGGACTCATCGGGTCAGGCGCAGTAGAGGACGACCCTGTTCTCCTTCGGATACTTAAAAGACCAGTCCTTGACCTTCCGGGGGTTTTCGTACACCGCTCCGGCGATCTTCGTCGGAGCATCCCCTCCCTCGAGACGGACGTCGAGAATAACGACTTCCGGATTCCCAAGGAGCGGCCTCAGCTCCTCCTTCGTCATCCTGGGAATCTCCCCTACGCCCGCCGCCACCCCTATTGCCTGCCAGGCAAAAAGAGCCGCCAGGACCGCTATGATCAGCAAGACCTGTTTTCTTCCCATGAACGGACCTCCCGTGTTCCTCTTATTGGAGCGAAAAACCGTGCGTCGGGATTCTCCTCTCTCGGGGAAGGACCACCGGACCCGCCGCCTACCGCTTCCGGATAAGATACACACCATCGCGCACCGGGAGCATCACCTTCTCCACTCGGTCGTCGCTCATCACCTTGCAGTTGAAGGACACGATTGCCCGGGAATCGTCGTCTTCCGGGGAGAGAACCCGGCCGTACCAAAGGACGTTGTCGGCGGTGATCAACCCACCGCTGCGGAGGATCCGGACGCTCTCCTCGTAGTAGACGAGATAGGACCCCTTGTCCGCGTCGATAAAGACGAAGTCGACGGATCCGTCGGGGATCCCGCGCAGCGTACCGGCGGCGGGGGCCAGGACGAGTCGGATCTTTTTCCCGTGCGGGCTCCTGTCGAAGTATCTCCGCGCGATGGAGGCGTACTCCTCCGAGATATCGCACGTCACAAGCTCCCCGTCTGCGGGGAGACCCTCCGCCATCATGAGGGCGGCATACCCGGTGAACGTCCCGATCTCTACCACCTTCCTCGCTCCCGTGACGCGAACCAGCATTCTCAGGAAGGCCCCCTCTACCTTGCCAGTCAGCATTCCGGGGTGCCCCGTCTTCTCCCGCGTCTCCTGTTCGAGTTCCTCGAGAAGGGGCGACACGGGACCCACGTGATCCTCGACGTACCGCGCAAGCTCTTCGGGAAGAAACATATCCACGGAT
>CAJIAW010000168.1_pt1 | contig 15626 bp, 16 predicted proteins | sample 9199241 | NCBI WGS metagenome assembly CAJIAW01 (sample SAMEA7708284, study PRJEB35096) | sediment metagenome | biome: marine neritic benthic zone biome [ENVO:01000025]; feature: sediment [ENVO:00002007]; material: shallow marine sediment [ENVO:03000034] sea grass bed [ENVO_01000059] ...
TATCCGTCGATGTTGCAAACGATCGAGCCCGTCCGCGGGGGGTGCTCGTACCGGAAGGCATGGGGGTCGGCCTTGAGGAACAGATCCCCCGTCTCCCGGGAGCGGATCTCATACTTGTAGACCTCCCCCTCTCCCAGGCCGGGGAGGAACATCTCCCAGATGCCGCACTCCCCCCGGTTGCGCATCGGGTGCCGGCGGCCGTCCCAGTGGTTGAAGTCCCCCACCACGGACACACGCTCGGCGTTTGGGGCCCACACGGCGAACGTGACCCCGGGTACTCCTTCCATTTCCACCAGGTGACTCCCGAGCTTCCGGTACAGTTCGAGATGGGTCCCCTCCCCGAGCAGATGAATGTCGTAGTCGGACAGGACGCAGTCGAAGGCGTACGGGTCTTCCTGCTGCCAGCAATGGCCCTCGTCGTTTTCGATCTCGATCCGGTAGGGGAAGGGGGTCTCAATGCCGGGGAAGATCGCCTCGAAGACGCCTGCGGGATGCAGCCGTCCCATTTCCGTGCGGCGCTCCTGTCCTTCGGTTGGCGCGAGCACGAAAGCATGGGCGGCGTCCGGAAGGATCGCACGGATGGCGACCGCTTTCCCCGCCCTGCGCGAGACGACGTGCGGCCCGAGAACGGAGAACGGGTCCCAGTGCCGCGCCTCCACGAGCCGCTGGATATCCTCCTTGCGCACGGTTCCGGCCATGTTGTTCATTGTATTGTATCGGACAGGGGCCTCCCCCGAAAAGGCGAGAGGGAAGCGGGGAGGCGGGCGCGACGGCTAATTGATGCCGATCTTCCCCTTCGGCTCCTCCGCGGCCTGGATGAAGCCGTGCTTGGCTTCGTACTTGGCGATATTCTCCTGGAGGGCGGCCACGACCCGCTTGATGTGCCCCGGGCTCAGGATGATCCGGGAGACCACGGTGCCGGACGGCGGGACGACCAGGAGGAAATCGAGCAGGAATTCCTCTTTCGTGTGCGTGACGATCATGTTGTTCGAATACGAGCCGCCTCTCAATTGCTCGGGCAGTGTTACCTGGATTTCCATCGGCTGGTCCTTCGGCATGATTCCCCCGCTTAGAAAAGAAAGAATTCGGAAATGCGTTACGGCTGGACCCGAAAGAACGTTTCCAGACGGTCCGTACCGGCGGTTGTGGACTCGATCGATGCGATGACGCGGTATTGTCCCGGGGTCGCGTTGGCCGGCAGGGTGATCGGAACCGTGCTCTTCCACGTTCCCCCCTCGCGGGAGATTTCGATCGACGTCTTCCCCACCGATTTGCCATCGAGGAGGATCTCCCGGGACTCCTTGACAAGGACTTGCTGGTTTTCGGAGGGGGTGAGGACCGCGTAGGTCAGGTTGATGTTCACCGTTTCTCCGGGGGAGAGGGTGGCGGGGTTGGCCCGGACCGTTTCGATCTTGAGACGGGTCCCCTGAGCGGGCGAATAGCTGTACTCCCTGCTGGTCTGTGCGCGATCCTTCTCCTGCTCGTCGAGGTAATGCCCGATTGCGCCGCCTGCCAGCCCTCCCAGGAGACCGCCGATCAGCGCACCCTTTTTCCCCCCGATGAGACCCCCGACAACGGCGCCCCCCAGGACGCCGGCTCCGGCTCCGATGGTCGTCTTCGGTCTTTCGCGCGTGGTCTGTTCCACCCCGGCGCAGCCAGCATAGACCGCCGAAAGGAACATCAACGAGACGGCGATGCAGAGGAATTTCCTCATCGGGACCCCCTTGAAACTCATGGTACGTTTCTCCCCGAGTATATATTCATCGCTCCGGCATGGCCACGGCGAAGAATCGAGGTGACGGCCCGTGGCGGCGGGCTGCGTGGACGGGAACGTGGCCATATCCGTAGCGGGAGAGGATATCCTGCACCGTCCCGACCGCCTTTCCCGGAGTGTTATGGTCCGCGCTCAGGTGGCAGAGCACGACCGCCTGCGGCAGAGTCCGGCTTTCGAGCATCACGCGGGCAAGGAACGTTCCCGCCTGCTCGTTGGAGAGGTGCCCCACTTCGGAATCCACCCTCGTCCGGTCCTGGCGGGAGCTCCCCGCGAGCATTTCCGCATCGTAATTCGACTCGATCAGGATGAGGTCGCTGTCGACGAATTCCTCGAAAAGCCCGTTCCCGCCGGTACCCAGGTCGGTTGCGACGGCGACGCGGATCTCCCGTCCCGCCGCCCGTCCGGTGAGGAGAAACCCGCAGGTTACCCCTTCCGCGTCGTGGGGAACGGGAAAGGGGCGGACGCGTATGGCACCGACGGAGAACTCCTTCGCATCGAAGGTGCAAACCGGCCCCGACAGGGCGGACCGGGACAGAATCCGGCGGGAAAACGGCCGGACGTTCTTTTCGTGCAGGAGGATCGGGACTTCGTGACGGGCGCAGCAGGCGACGGCGGACGGGTGAATATGGTCTCCGTGGAGGTGGGAGACCAGTACGGCGTCGATATCTTCCCAGGTGTACCCGGCCTCGGAGAGAGCCCGGACGAGCCCCCGCTGGGAGGGCAGCCCGGCGTCCAACAGGAGAACCGTACCGTCGTGCTCTACGAGCATGAGGTTCCCGGAACTGCCGCTACGCAGCGGCCGGACGGCGAATTCGCTACTCAACGGTCAGAAGTTTCAGCCCGGATCGTTCGTCCGGGGACCTTGTGGCGCGGACGCCGAGCACTTCGAGAATCATCGCCTCGATCACGATGAACACCACGCCTTCCTTCCGGATGCAACCGGTCAGGACCTCCTTCCCCCTCCCGAGGGAGGAGTGCAGGTGGATCGAAGGGAGGCCGTCGCCCGACGCGATGCTTCCCATCCCCACGATCTCGTGCGGATTCGTAAAATTCTGCCAGACAGGCTCCGGGGGAAGGGAGGCTTCCCGGGGCCCGGTCACCATCCTGCCGTTTTGGATCGCCCCGAAAAGAAAGAACCAACCCGAGGAGATTCCTTCCCTCTCGCAGAGGCCGGTGAGCGCAGGCACGACCTGCTCCCCGTGGTCGAACCGGGCGAGCACGACTCTTCCGACCTGTCCCGCCCTATACCGCATCGCGCATTGGAGAGGGGCGTCGCATGGCTTTCTCCCTTTCCTCCCCGTCGGGAAGATCCGTGATTGGCGGTATTATACCAGCATCCTGATTCCTCGATTCCACTTCCGTTTTCTGCGTGGGAGAATCGTTTTCCGCACGATACGGAATCTGCTCTCGAGGAATTTACAAAGGTAAACCTTTCCCGTTAGAATGGAACATTACATCTGGGGGGGACAGGTGAAGCTTCCGGAACTGAAAATCGGACAATTTACCGCGCGGATCCCGGTCGTCCAGGGGGGGATGTCCGTGCGCGTATCGACCTCGTCGCTCGCCTCGGTGGTGGCCGAGTGCGGGGGCATCGGGACGATCGGAGGATCGGGCGTCCCGATCGAGGAACTGAAAGAGGATATCCGCCGGGCGAAGCAGATGACCCGCGGGATCATCGCCGTCAACATCATGTTCGCCATCCGCCAGTTCATGGAGGCCGTGATGGCGTCGATCGAGGCCGGGGTGGACATGATCGTCACCGGGGCCGGATTCTCCCGCGACGTCTTCAAGATCGGGAAGGACCACAACGTCCCGATCGTTTCCATCGTTTCCTCGCCCGAATTCGGAAAGCTTGCCGAGAGATGCGGAGCGGACGCCATCGTGGTCGAGGCGAAGGAGGCGGGGGGACACCTCGGGACCGACAGGCCGCTGCGCGAGCTCTTCCCGGAAATCCGGAAAGTCGTGAAGAAGGTCCCCTTGATCGCCGCGGGCGGGATCACGGACGGCTATGAAATCGCCGAGATGATGGGGCAGTACGGGGCGGACGGCGTCCAGATGGCAACGCGGTTTGTCCTGACAAAGGAGTGCGATGTCTCGGATTCCTTCAAGAACGCCTACCTGAACGCGAAGAAGGAGGACATCTCCATGATGCACTCCCCCGTGGGACTCCCCGGGCGGGCCATCCGGAACCGATTTCTGAACCGGCTGTTTGCGGGGGAGAACCTTTACGACGGCGAGTGCAAGCGGGGCTGCCTGAAGAGCTGCGATCATACGTTCTGCATCGTCGACCGGCTGGACATGTCCCGGGATGGAAACACGGAGGAAGGGTTGGTGTTCGCCGGGGAGAACGTATGGAAGATCAAGGATGTCCCCACGGTCCAGGATCTGATCGACCGCCTGGTCGCCGAAGCCGAGAGCGTCTACGCCCCCGCGCCCGCCTGATCGGCGAGCACGGTCCGGAGGAAATTGTCGTAGAGCTTCGGCTCGAACTCCGTACCCCGACCCTTTTCCATGATCGAAAGCGTCGTTTTGATGTCCAGACTATCCCGGTACGGCCGGTATGTCCGAAGGGCGTCGTACACGTCGGCGATCTGCGTCATGTAGGAAACGGGGTGCAGTTTCCTCTTTGCTGATTCCTTGGGGTACCCGGTCCTGTCGTACTTGATGTGGTGTTCGAAAGCCACGATCACGGGGAGGTCGGAGCCGCAGTCCATCTTTCGCAGCGCTTTGGCGCCCGCCAGGGGGTGCTCCGCCATCTTGGCGAATTCCTGGGGATTGATCTTTCCCGGTTTCTGTAGGATCTCGGAAGGGACCTGCTCCTTCCCGATGTCATGAAGCATGGCGGCAAGACCGATCTCCTGGAGCCGGTTTTCCGGCAGGCCGAGGGCGGTGGCCTGGGCCACGACGATCGCAGAGACGTTCAGGGAGTGCGTCACCGTATAGTCGTCGTGGGATTGCATCTGCATAAGTTGATGAAACAGGTGTGCGTCCTGGCGGATTCCCTGCATGATGCTGGCGACGATCTCCTGGGCACTGGACACCGATGCTCCGCTCCCCCCCCGCGCCAGGGACTTGAGAAGGTCCTTCAGCACTTCGGTCGCTCCGTGCAGGATATGCGATCGGGAGAGGGTTGACTCTCTCCCCTCCGTCTCGTCCTTGCCTTTGATGGCCTGGATGATCCCGTAGTCGATGGCCTCGAATCTCGCTTCCCGTGCGCCGTCTTTCCCCTTGGCGAGAAAATAGACGAATCGCTTCAGCTCGCCGGACGTCAGCCCCTCCTTGATGGAGATCTTCTCTATTCCCTTCTCATGGATGTCCTTGAGAAGTTTCTCCAGCGCGGGGTTCATCTCCAGGAAGGGGAACTCGTCGACGACGAAGCGGTTGCCGACGATGCCGATGTGGATCGTGCCGACGTTCGACGACACGCGGCCGATCCGGTCGTGGAGGCGGGAGAGCAGCTGCTGGACCCGCTGATGGTGTTCCGGGTAAATCGCCGATGCCTGGATCACCTGGGCGAGATCCAGGACCACGCCGAAAAGATCCTTCCGGTCTTTCATCCGGCCTCCATCACATTGCGAAGCAGCCCTTCGCAATGCGTTCGTACGGCCTTCCTTCTGGATTTTTTCCCCCTGTGCAGGAAGGCGATGGCCTCCGTCCCGCCCATCCGGTACAGCGCGCTTGCCGCGTCGACCCGGATCTGGTCGTCCTTCTTCGAGGAGAAGAAGCTCTCATCGACCAGAATCTTCCCCAGACCGGGAACGGCCTCGGGCGCTGCCAGCTTCCCGATTGCCACGATTGCTTCCCGCTTCACACGGTGGTCGGTATGGGAGGCTGCGTGCAGCAGATCCGTCGCGGCCCTCCGGTCGCCGATATCGCCCAGGATGAGACAGAGGTTCCGCACAAAATACCATTTCGGGTGCGACAGACGGCTCTGGGCTTCCGGAACGACGGAGGGACCAAGGGTGGTAAGAAGCTTGATCAGGGCACGGCGCCGTACCGCATCCGGTTCCAGGAGCAATCCGTCCAGGAGCGGTGTCGCGGCGACCGCCCCGAATCTTTCCAGGAGGTCCACGATCTTTCCGGCGTCGTCGTCTGCGATCTCCGTGGCAATGTAGAGGTTCCCGATGGTCCCGAAATCGGTCGTATAGAGGATATCCCGTACGGCATCCTGCCACTCCGGACGCGTGGTCGCAGAGATCGAATCCAGCCCCAGCATAACCGTATGCAGGGTAGAAAAGTCCTTCTGGGAGATAAGGTTGGGAATGGCCGTCCGGAAATCCTCGAGGATGTCGTGAAAATCCCCCTCCTGGTTCTCGTTCCGCAACAGGTCAAGAAGAACGAGAAGGATTCTCCTTCGGCTCTCCTCTTCCTCGAACGCCTTCAGGACCCCCAGGTCGTCGGACGTCTTCGTTCCGATCCGCCCGAGATACGGTTTCCGGATCGTGGAGAGATCCTCGAGGAAACGATGATGGTCATCCTTGATATATTTCTCCTCCCCCCGGGAGAGGATGAGCTTTTCGACCGCCTCCCACGTTTTCTGTGCGTAGTAGTCATTGATCTTCTTGCTCTCCCGCACCCGCTCCCCGACGCGGGAAAGGAGGGGGTTCTCCTTGTTGCGCTCAACGGCAAGGGTGGCGAAGGATTTTCGAAGCCTCTCCCCCTCTTTCCCCTCGAGGGAGACCAGGGTCGCGACGAGATCGAGGAACTCTTCGTTGGAATGTCCATCGGCCAGGGAGCGGGCGACGAGGAGATCGTGTGCGCTGTCCCCTCCCGTTCCCCCCGGGCCCGTTCCGGCGAGCCCGGATCCGATGGAGGAGAGAACATCCTTTTTCCGGTCTGCCGGAAGCTCCCGGACAAAGCCCGAGAGACGGCCGACGACTTTCCGCAACACCTCCCCCGATAACGCCGCTTTCTCCGCATCCGTGGAGTCATCCCGGCTCTCCGCTTCTTTCGCGCGACGAAGGATCGCATTGAGAAGTGTCGGGGAGTCGGAAAGTTCCTCCATGATTTTCACCTCGTCGCCCCGGTCGGTGAAGTCGGAGGTGAGCAGCAGGCGCCACAGTTCCTGCTCGCGGTTCTCGGTCGGCGCCCCGGTGGCATCGGGATCCACGATCTTTCGGGAGAGCAATTCCTTGTAGTTGTACGGGGAGAGGGAGATCCCCCGGATCCCGTTGTCCCGGAGAAACTGCTCGGGGGAGGACGGCGCCTCTTTATCTTTTGACTCGTGGAGGTAACGGAACATCGCCAGCAGGCCATCCGGTGTAACGGCGGGGTCGAATCCCACCGTTGCCACCTGCCGGAGATAGAGGCTTTCCGTCAGGCGGCAGACAAGGTCCTGCTTTTCCCCGACAAACTGGTTCAGGTACAGAAACTTGTCGCGGGCGATCCCGAGGAAAAGCTGTCTGTCGGTCTCATGGGACAAGCGGGAAAGAAGGGCTGCGTGCAGTTCGCCTACGCGCTTGGCGAGAACCGGGTGGTTCGTGCCGTAGAGGCCAGCCCAGTGGTACGTCTTTGCGAGTGCCTGGACCAGTGGCCCGATGCCGACGGAGGCTTTCTCTTCGGACTTTTGATCCATATCAGAATAGAGAATCTCATTTGCGGTGCGTGGAATCAAGTGCCTTGCGTGTCAGGGGGATCTCTCCACAGGGGGTGTGCCGGGGTGGTTCAGCGGTCTGTCGTTTTCGGGAAAAAGAAGGCGAACGCGAGGATCGAAAGGGCGCACATTCCTCCGGCGACAGCGAATCCGGCAGAGAATCCAAAACGGGTAATCACCGTGCCCAGGGTCGCCGCGGAGATTGCGAATCCCCCATAGATGCATGTGTTATATCCGCCCATGGCCAACCCGCGGACCCGGGTGGGAACCGCCTCCGACAAGGCCGCGCCGATGGCCGTAAACGCCACCGCCATGGCCCCCCCGATGCCGGCGAAGAGGAGATACAGGGAAGCGGCGTCCCGGAACGCGCCGACCAGGGCGATGCACAGCGCAAAGAGAAGGCATCCCGCGACGATATACCGCTCCCGTTTCCCCGTGCGGTCCGACAGGTGCCCGATCGGGATGCGGAAAGCCGCGTTGGCGGCGGCCTGGCAGGTGAAGATGAGCCCGGTGTGGGTGACCGAGATCCCCGCTTCGCGCGCATAGAGGGGAAAGAAGGCAAACAGCGCCCCCCACGCGTACGTGGAGAAGAAGGTGGCTATCCAGCAGGCACGGACGGTCCGGTTCCCGGCGATTTCCCGGAAATCCGCGGCGAGGGAAAGGGACGCAGGTCGGATGACCACGGGAGGAGTCGGCATGCGAGGCCCCCCCATGAGGAGTCCCGCGGCGATGACGGCTGCCGAGAAGAAAAATGCCGTACGGAATCCACCTGCTGCGATCGCACCCCCCAGGCCAGGCCCCGCAGCCATCCCGAGATAGAGGGAGGACGTGTACCAGCCGTACGCCCTCCCGAGGAACTGGGGCGGGGAGACATCCCCGACGTACGACATCATGGAGGGAGAGAAGCACGCCAGCCCGATCCCGGAAAAGAGATAGATCGCCCCTACCTGGAACGGGGTGCGGACCAGGAGAAGGGAAAGCGAGGTGAGCCCGGAGATCGCCATGCCGGCCACGATGAGACGCTTGCGCCCCAGCCGATCGGACACCAGTCCCAGCGGCAACGAGAGAATCGCCGCGGCAACCATGAAGCCGGCATTGATCATCCCGACCTGGACGGTGGTTGCTCCGAGGTCGCTGGCGAACAGGGGGACCAGGGGAAGCCGCATGTAGGCGCCCAGATACAGGACGAACGTAAGCGCGCAGGCGACCAGGACAGGGGCAGGGGCGTAGGTTCGGTTCAAGGGGATAACCGCTCTTCCTTTTCCCGGAGGCGTCTTATCAGGGGGTGCTGACACATGCCCTGCGGGACTTGCGCGTATTCTACTGCGGTCCTGCGGTCGATGGAACAACCGGACCTTCGGGTGTAAAATATTGACCATGCTGATGGACCTTTGGCTTGTGCGACACGGGGAGGCAGTGCCCGAGCGGGTGGACCCGACGCGCCCGCTTTCCCCGGAAGGGGCACGGGCTGTCTCGGCGGTTGCGGAAACCCTCGCGGGAAGGATGGGGCCTTTCGACCTGGTGGCGGCGAGCGGGAAAAAGCGGGCGCTCCAGACCGCAGCGATCTTGGGGGAAGCGGCGGAATATCCCGCCGGGAGGATCGCGGAAACCGGCGCTCTGTCCCCGGGCGCGACCCCGGAGGCGTTTCTCGCGTTCCTTGCCGAGTGCTCCTCGCCGGACCGCTTGTTGTGCGTCGGACACCTCCCCTCGATCGCCGCAATCGCATCGTTTTTTCTTTCTCACGGGGATCCCGTGCTGCTTGCCTTCGGTCCGGGAACCGTCTGTCGTATACGGGTTGAGGCCCTGCGTCGCGGGGGAGGGGAACTGCTCCTTTTCCTCTAACGGTTCTGGTAGAGACGCAAGGAGGTCGGAATGCCGTACGTAAACGTAAGGATTACGCGGGAGGGAGCCACGGCGGAGCAGAAGGAGGAGGTGATCCGCCGCATGACGCAGGTGCTCGTGGACGTCCTCGGGAAAAACCCGGAAACCACTGTGGTGGTCATCGACGAGGTCGAGACCGACAACTGGGGCATCGGGGGGACCACGGTGACGGAACGGCGCCGGAAGAAAGCGTAGCCCCGGTTTTTCCCGGAGAATTCCTCGTAGTTCCCTTTTATAGTGGGTTGGATTCCTCTTTTCAGGAAGCTTTACCCTGATTTGGCGAACCACTCTTTCTTAGGCACAAATTACATTTTTCGTTGACAATGATTTTTTTAGTTGGAAGTATGGAGATTATTCCCGCTTTTGGAGGTATTTTCATGGACAAGAGAATTCTAGTTGAGTTGACCACGGAGATAGTTTCTGCTCATGCGTCAGTTAATGAAATGAGCAGGGAAGAACTTCTGGACGAAATTCAGGATGTGTTCCGAAAGTTGAATGCTCTGGTCGGGGTGGAGGGAGAGGCAGTCGGAGATGCTCTGGCGGAAGTAAGGCCGGCGATACCGCTGAATGCGGCGTTCGGCGCCGAACAGGTCTTTTGTATGGAATGCGGAAAGGGGTTTACCACGCTGAAAAAGCACCTTGCGGTAAGCCACAATTTGACTCCCAAGGATTACCGGAAGAAGTTCAAGATTCCCGCAAAGACACCTCTCGTGGCCAGGAACTATTCCGAGTCGAAGAAGAAGATCGCCCAGAAGCTGGGACTCGCCGAGAAACTCGCCGCGGGGCGGAAAAAGCGCGGGAAGAAGTAGACGATTCCGGCACGCTTCCGCGGAGGAGGCGAATCCACGCGGGGCGCATGATTCCCGAAGCGCCTGCCGGGGGATCTCCCGGGCGGGCGCTTCGCCTTTTTTTAAAAATTTCCCCCTTCGCCCCCCCGGTTTGAGGCAAAATAAAAAGCGATCCGGTTTCGGTGTTCCCGTTGCAGATAACCCATGCCGTGGCGCAAGGAAAGGAGGCTGTCGATGCCGTATGTTGCGAAGGACTACGGGAAGCTCATCGGGATTGAAGGGTTCAGCGAGACCCTTTTGAAGAACCACTTCACGTTATATCAGGGGTACGTCACCAATACGAACAAGGTTCTGGACACTCTTTCCGCAATGCTCTCGGAGGGGAAGACGGGCACCTACGAGTATGCGGAAATGAAAAGGAGGCTGGGCTGGGAATTCAACGGGATGCGCCTGCATGAATATTACTTCGAGAACCTGGGAAGCAAGGGAGCTCTGGACGCGGGGGGGAAACTCGGGAAGGCGCTTGCCGCGGAGTTCGGCAGCATCGAGAAGTGGGAGGCGGATTTCCGGGCCGTGGGCGCAATGCGCGGGATCGGCTGGGTCGTCCTCTACCAGGATGCGTCGGGCAAGAGGCTTTTCAATCAGTGGGTCAACGAGCACGACGTGGGGAACCCCGCGGGCGCCGCTCCGATCCTGGTCATGGACGTCTTCGAGCACGCTTTCATGACCGATTACGGGTTGAAGAGGGCCGACTACATCGCGGCCTTCTTCAAGAACATCGACTGGAAGGCGGCCGAGGCAAGGTTCAAGTAACGAAGGATCGTAAGACGCCGGGAGGACGTTTCGGGCTATTCAGGGAGATACCTGCAATAGCCCGTTTTTTTCCGGGAAGGGATTGCGGCAGGTGGATTACTACGCACAAGGCAGCCTGGTTGCCGCGGTGGTGGCTCTTGCCATCGCGGGGTATCTGCGCGTGTGGGCGAAAGAGGACGCGGAGGCGCGGGCGTTCGCGAGTCTGTCTTTCCTCATTTTCCTGTGGTGCTTCCCCGAGTACCTCTGGAAAACCCTGGATTCCGAGTTCTGGCACCGGGCCGCCCTGGCGGCGGTGATGTTCATCCCCCCCTTCGTGCTGCGATACAGCGGTGCGGCGGTGCGGACCCCCCCGAGGTGGCACGGAATCGCGTTCGTGGTCGGGATATGGATCAGCGCAGCCTTCCTGATCACGGTCGTGAGCGACCGGCTGTTCTTTTCCCCCTGGTGGAACGTTGGCGCGCTCCTGTACGTCTATCCGTATCTCGGGCTTTCCCTCTACATCGTCATCCGTTACGGGTTCCGCGCGAATCCGTCCTCGATCGAGCGGAAGAAGTTCCAGTTCCTGCTCTTCGGGGGGGGGATCGCAAGTCTCGTCGCACCTCTCAACTTTCTTCCGGGGACGGGGATTTCCTTCCCGCCGCTCGCCTCGTTCGCGGTCCTCCTCTTTTTCTACTTCATGGCGACGGGAATCCTCCACCTCCACTTCTTCGAGTTCCCGGACATCGTGGGGAGGGCGATCATCCTGGTCATCCAGGTATTCGCCTTCGCCGTCGTGTTCGGTGTCCTGGAGGTCGTGTCCGGGCGGAAATTCTGGTTCCCCCTGGCGGGAACCTTCCTCATCTCCTTTTTCCTGCTCACCTTCTACCCTGTGCTGATGCGCAGGCTCGGGGGGATATCGTCCGACCTTCTCGTCCGGGAGTCGCGGACCATCCACTCCGTGCTGGGCGACTTCGCGAAGAAAATCCCCGAATCCGCTTCTCTTGGCGAGATTGCGCAGATCGTGGAGGAAGCCCTCGGGCGGGTGCCATTCGTCGAGCGCGCGTCCCTCTGGATCCGACCGGAAGGCGGCACCGACGAGGGGATCGGGGCGCTCCCGGTCCGTCCCGAAGAATATCTGCGTTCGCTCGGGCGGTTCTCCGCCCGGTTCCCCGTGCTCAAGTTCATGGAGCACGGGGGCTCGCGCGCGGCGGACGTCTCCATCTGGGACGACTCCTGGGACGGCTCCTTTCCCATCTTCCTCCGGGGGAATCTGGTGGGGGTTGCGTTGTTCCTCTGGAAGGAGAAGACGCCCTCCTTCCGGGAGCGGGAGCTTTTGATCCCCTTCCTGGAGGGGATCGGGTTGGCGGTGGAGAACGTCCGCCAGAAGCAAAGGATCCAGAAGAAGGAACATTTCGCCACCGTCGGCGAACTCGCGGCGGGGCTGGCCCACGAGGTGCGCACGCCGGCCGGAGTGATCAAGGGGGCGGCCCAGTTCCTCTCCCGCGAGGCGCCTACCCGGGATCGGGAGTTTCTCGACATCATCGTCGAGGAAGCGGATCGACTGAACGGCGTCGTGACGGAGTTTCTGGAGTACGCCAGGCCCGGAGGCCGCACCCCCAAGAAGATTTCCCTGCGTGATCCCGTGGAGAGGGCGGTTGCCAGACTTGCGCGGGAGAGGGAAAACGGGATGAGCGGGATTCGCTCTCGCATCCTTGTCGGAGAACCGGTCCCGACCGTCACCGCCGATCCTTCCGAGATCGAAAGGGTAGTATTCAACCTGCTGACGAATGCGGTCGAGGCGATGCCCGACGGAGGAGACCTCACGGTCCGTGTTTCCTCCAACGGGACGGAGAGCAAGATCGTCGTCGAAGATACCGGAACGGGGATCGAGGATGCGGACCGCAAACATCTCTTCCGTCCTTTTTTCACCACGAGGGAGCGGGGCGTGGGGATGGGGCTTGCGATCTGTCGGAGGATCGTGGAGGAGAACGGCGGGTCCATTGCGTTTCACACCGTGGCGGGGAAGGGGAGCCGCTTCACGGTGAAGCTTCCGGAGGGATAAACGGGTGAAGGCGACGATTCTCGTGGCGGAAGACGACCGGAACCTGCGGCGTGTCCTGCGGGCGATGCTGGTACGCGAGGGGTACGACGTTGCGGAGGCCCCGGACGGGGAGGCCGCCTCCGCGTGGCTCGCCGAGCGCCGCGCCGACGCCCTGATCACGGATATCCGGATGCCGAAGATGGACGGGCTTGCTCTCTTCCGCCACGTGCGGGAACGGCGCCCCGACGTCCCGGTCATTTTCATCACGGCGTACGGGACGATCGGCGACGCGGTGGAGGCGATCCGGTCCGGGGCCTTCGATTACATCTCGAAGCCGTTCGACGAGGCGGAACTCCTGCGCGTCGTGGGGAACGCCGTCCGGACTTCCGCCGTATCCGTGAGGGAGGGTGCGGGCGGCGAGGAGACCGGCGGGTGGTTCGGCATGGTGGGTTGCTCCCCGGCATGGCGGGAGATCCGCAAGGTGATCGAGAAGGCGGCCGCCTCCCCGCTCTCGGTGATGATTATGGGGGAGACGGGGACGGGAAAGGAACTCGTCGCGCGGGCGATCTACGGGATTAGCAGGCGCGGAAAAGGGCCGTTCAGAAAGATCAACGGCGCCGCGATCCCGCCGGCATGGTGGGAGGCGGAGCTGTTCGGCTACGAAAAGGGGGCGTTCACCGGAGCGGTCACCTCGAAGCCGGGCCGGTTCGAACTGGCGGACGAGGGGACCTTCTTCCTGGACGAGATCGGGGACGTTCCCCTCTCCATGCAGGCGAAACTCCTCCGGGTTCTGCAGGACCGCGCGTTCGAGCGCGTGGGGGGGGTGAAGACGCTCACCGCGGACGTCCGCTTTATCTGCGCCTCGAACCGCGACTTAAGGAAGGAGACCGGGAAGGGCAGGTTCCGGGAGGACCTCTACTACCGGGTCAACGGCATTCCCGTACATCTCCCTTCCCTGCGAGCCCGGCGGGAGGACATCCTCCCGCTGGCGGACTATTTCCTTGCCCGCTCCTGCGCGGAGATGGGGATCGCCGGCAGGAAACTCTCGCGGGAGACGGCGGAGATCCTGGAAAGGTATCCGTGGCCGGGAAACATCCGGGAACTGGAAAATGCCGTGGGGAGGGCCGTGGCGCTTTCGGAAGGCGAGGAGATCACCCCGCCGGATCTCTGCATCGCCCTGGCGGATACGGAAGAGGAGGAGGCGACGCCCGAGGAGATGAGGTTCCACGAGTCGGTCCGGGACCACAAGCGGGCGATCATCCTCCGGGCGATCCGCAAGTCCGGGGGCAGCAAGACGAAGGCGGCGGAGATGCTCGGCCTGCAGCCGACCTATCTCTCGCGGCTGATTCGCATCCTCAAGGTCGAGGCCTGACCGCAGCGTCCACCCATGACCGGGGACCCTGGCTCGCGGGGGGCTTCCCCTCAGCTACGCTCACGACCTTCGCCCGCTCGCTGCCGGTTCCGCTCACGGAATCCGGGATTTCGCTCCACAGGCCACTTCGCGGAACCTCCCGCATCGCCTCGGGTCCCCGGTCTTCGGAGCACGGATGCGGCTGCTGCGCCAACAACCGGAGCGCACACCGGAGGCTCCGGCTCACCGGGCGAGATCGGACTCCGCGCCCCCGGTGAGGGCGGCAAGCTCCGTGGGCGTCGTCTGGAACATGTTGTTCATCTCCCCGGCGGCCGGGTAGATCGTCCCGAAACGCCCGAGGGAGGTGTCGAGGTAGACCGGAAGCCCGGGGGGAAGCGCAACGGGCGACACGGCACCGACCGCGAACCCCGTATGGGCGACCACGTCGTCAGGGCCCGCCATCCTCACTTTTTTTCCTCCCCGGAGTTCCTTGACCTTCTTGAAATCGATCCGCCGATCTCCGGAGATCACCACGACCACGGGCGCCGCGTCGACCAAGAGTAGAATCGTGTTGGCGATCTGCCCCAGCTCCACCCCGAGTTCCTGTGCGGCCAGCGCCGCGTTGTGGGTCGACTCCTTGAAGGTGCGGATCTCTCCGCCGACCCCGTGCGCTTCCAGAATGGCCCGTACGTCCCTTTCCCCTCTCTCGCGCATTCCGTGACTCCCCGCCCCGTTCTACCGGTCGCTGCCATTATAGCGGATCCTTCAGACCGTCGATCGCGGGAAGCGGCATTTCCCTCGAAGTGTGAAACCGGCAGGCGTTGCGGGTACAATAAAGTCTCCGGACGGCAGGGGGAAGGCGGCGCGATCCTTCCGGGATCGGCCTTTCGCATCGGACAGGCAGGACAGAAATAGTGCCGGGGGTCGTGATGTACGAAGTGGGCCAGTCGGCGGAAATGACCAGGGTCATCACTGGGGAGGATATTTTTTTTTTTTTTTTTGTCACCGGTGCCAGGAACCCGGTCCACATCTCGGAGGAGTTTGCGGCGAAGACCCGGTTCGGGGAGCGGATCGCCCACGGGATCCTGACGGCGGGACTCATCTGCGCGGTAATCGGGATGAAGCTTCCGGGGCCCGGGTGCCTGTATTTGTCGCAGACGCTTTCTTTCCTTGCCCCGGTGAGGATCGGAGACGAGATCACGGCCCGCGCCGAGATCGCCGAGGTGATCTCCGGGAAGCGATTGAAGCTTAAGACGCAGTGCAGCAACCAGCGGAAGGAAGTGGTGCTCGAGGGCGAGGCGGTCGTCGTTCCGCCCCGACCGGTGCGAGAGAAAAAGAGGAACCCCTGACGAAAAAAAAACAGGTGATGTCCGACCTGTTCGTATCCGACATGATCAGGCGGAACA
>CAJIAW010000224.1_pt1 | contig 15598 bp, 15 predicted proteins | sample 9199241 | NCBI WGS metagenome assembly CAJIAW01 (sample SAMEA7708284, study PRJEB35096) | sediment metagenome | biome: marine neritic benthic zone biome [ENVO:01000025]; feature: sediment [ENVO:00002007]; material: shallow marine sediment [ENVO:03000034] sea grass bed [ENVO_01000059] ...
GAGCGCAGCCGGAGAACATGGCCAATCCCCGGGCCTTCCCCAGGGCAACGATGCGTTCCACGGCGGGCCGCAAGGCAGGCGACTCCTGCCAGATCCCCGGGCTGTGGCGGGTGGCACGCAGGCTCTTGCGATAGGGGTGGGCAAGGCTCACCGTGCACCGGGTGGACAGTCCGGCAAGCGCCTCCGATACCCTGTCGAACCGCGCCACCAGGTCTTCTGCATCCTCTCCGGGCAGGAGAGGATCGAACCTCCACAGCACGCGTCTTTGGCCAATCGTCTCCGACAGCCTTCGGAAAGCCGCAACCGTTTCCGCGAAGGGGGGAACGAAGGGTTCGATCTCCCGGGAGATCCCCGTTACGGTGAAATGGAACACGGAACGGAATCCCTCCCGCTCGATTCGCGAAAGAACGGGATAGAACGGCCGGGGGTCGCGGGTCCAGAAAACGAAGGCCGCCACGCGCTCCTTGTCCAGGGAAACGGATGCCGGTTTGCCGGAATAGGGGTTCCGGTATTCTGCGATTCCGCGGGAAAGGCACGCGGAGAACCAGTCCGAATGGAAGGCGGGCACGTCCGTGCGGCGCGAGGCGCTGACGATTATGGGCGGGGTCACGTACGTATTGTACCACCCCGCCCGTCCGCTCTCCCTACCAGGCTCCCCGACGGTTGTGCATCGCTCGACGGTTGTGCATCGCCCGACGGTTATACATCGCCCGACGGTTGTGCATCGCCCGACGGTTGTGCATCGCCCGACGGTTGTGCATCGCCCGACCGTTGTGCATTGCCCGACGGTTGTGCTTTGCCCGCCAGATGTGCTTGCTCGCATGGTGGAGCCGGTGGTGCACCCGGGCCCGTTCGCGGCGGGTGAATTTCCCGTCCCCCCGGAATCTGTGCTTCATCCGCTCGGTCCGTAGCTGCTGTCGTTCAAGGCACGCCGCTTCCCCCGGCATTAAAGACCCGTTGCGAACTCCCTGGTGAATGCGCTTTTGCTGGTTTTGCTGCCTGTGATCTATCCTCCCGGCGAATGCCGGGACGGCCATTGCCATCGCGAGGGCGGCGGCCAGAGCTGTCGTCAGTCCCTTCTTCATGATCCCTTCCTCCTTGTTCCATCGGTGTGAACATCCTCATACGCCCGGTGAAACCCGGAAAATACGGAAAGGTTTCCCGATGTTTTCTTCCGGTGTTTTCTTCCGGGGTTTTCTTCCTTGACATGGGGATAGGCCGGTTGATACAGTTTGCTCTGTTTCAAATTTTGGGCATTTTGCTCAGGTTTGACACGCATTTCAAGAAGGAGGTACACGCAATTGGCACAAGGCACTGTGAAGTGGTTCAACGACGCGAAGGGGTATGGCTTCATCGCCCAGGAAGGTGGACCGGATGTATTCGTCCACTTCAGCGCAATCAAGGGTGAAGGCTTCAAGTCGTTGAAAGAGGGAGAGAGCGTCGAATTCGAGATCACAGATGGCCCCAAGGGACCGCAGGCGGCGAACGTCACCAAGGTGATCTAAGTACCGGGCGTATGCGCCCCGAGGGGAATAATCCCCCGAAAATTAAAACCCCGGCGAGAAATCGCCGGGGTTTTTGAATTTATGGACCCGGGGAAAATACAGTCGCTTCACGTGTCCTCGGTCTCGGAGGCCCGGGAAGTCCAGGAGCGCCTCCGGTCCCTGGTCCGCCACGCTCCGCTCCGCCTGGCCCGCGTCCGGCTGGCAGGGGCCGCCGACGTGACCTTCCTCGGCTCGAAGGACGTGGTGGCGGCGTGCATCGTCGTTTTCGATCTTGCGTCGAAGACCGTCCTCGAGGAGCGGACGGCTGTCCGCCGCGTCCGGTTCCCCTACGTTCCCGGTTTTCTCACGTTCCGCGAGGGTCCGGCGGTCCTGGCCGCGTGGAGAAAGCTCTCCCGCCGGCCCGACGTCATGCTCTTCGATGGCCACGGTGTCGCCCACCCACGGCGGCTGGGAATCGCCTCCCACATGGGGGTCCTCTTCGACGTGCCGAGCGTCGGGTGTGCCAAGAAACGCCTCGTGGGAGAGCATGGACCCCCGGGGCCAAAGAAAGGGGACACGGCGTTCCTTATGCTTGAGGGGGAAAACGTTGGGGCCGTCGTCCGGACGAGGGCGGGCGTTAAGCCGGTATTCGTCTCTCCCGGGCACCGGGCGGATCTTCCTTCGTCGGTTTCCCTCGTGCTCTCCCTTTGTTCCCGCTACCGGATCCCCGACCCGGCCAGGCGGGCCCACCAGTTGACCCAGGAGATCCGGAGAACGGGACGGTAAGAAAAAGGGGCGGCGGCGTCTCGCCTGCCGCCCCCTGCGGGCGTCGAATGGTTTGGCGGTCTACTTCCCCGGAGGGGAGGGTGTCCCTTGCGGGGCGGGGGCAAGCGGGGTCGTTCCTCCCGGCGTCGCCGGGGTTCCTTCCGGCAGTGGAAGGTTAGCGGGCTGGCCTGGCGGCGCCGGCATCGTCTGAACGGGCGATCCCCCCTCCATGATGCTGGACGTGGGCCTGCTTCCCGAAAAGTATGCCAGAAACAGGGACGTGAGCATGAAGACGACTGCTGCCGCGGCCGTAAGCTTGCCCAGGAAGCTGGTTGGTCCGCTCGACCCGAACAGGGTCTGCGAACCGCCGCCGCCGAAGACGGCCCCGATGTCGGCCCCCTTCCCCGTCTGCAGGAGAATGATGAGGATCAGAGCCAGGGAAACCACGATGTGCACCACTACGATCAGGGTATACATTGCGCTCTACGGTTCCTCCGTTATCGGTTATCGGTACTTCACGATTTTCGCAAACGAGCGGGCGGCAAGGCTTGCCCCGCCGACGAGAGCCCCGTCGATATCCTCCCGGCCCATCAATTCGGCGATGTTCTCCGGCTTGACGGAGCCGCCGTACAGAAGCCGCACCGAGTTCCCCGCTTCGTCCCCCCAGATATTCTTCAGTGTATCACGGAGGAAGGCGTGGACTTCCTGGGCCTGGTCGGGCGTCGCCGTTTTCCCGGTGCCGATAGCCCAGACGGGCTCGTACGCCACGAGGATCCTCCCCGCGGCCGTTGCCGGAACCTCGGCAAGCCCTGCTCGAATCTGCCTTTCCACCACCTCGATCGTCTTGCCCGACTCGCGCTCGGCAAGGGTTTCCCCAATGCACAGGATCGGGACGATCCCTTCGGCGAGGGCGGCTCGCACCTTGCGGTTCACGAACTCGTCGTTCTCCGCGAAATAGTGCCGTCGCTCCGAGTGCCCGACGATGGCGTAGGCAGCCCCCGCGTCTCTGGCCATCCGGGCGGAAACCTCCCCCGTGTACGCTCCCTCCTCCGCGAAGTGGACGTTCTGCGACGCGACGCCTACACCCGTGCCGCGCGTCAGGGAGGCGACTGTGGCGAGGGAGGGGAAGGGAGGGGCGAGGACGATCTCCACGCCACCTGCATCGCCCACGAGAGGAAGAAACTCCCGGACAAAGAATGCCGCCTCCTCCGCGGTCTTGTACATCTTCCAGTTGCCGGCGATGACGGGGTTTCGCATTCCTTCAAGCTGCCCCTGCCACGTGCTTGGCGAGGTCCACCGTGCGGCAGGAGTATCCCCACTCGTTGTCGTACCAGGCCAGCACCTTCACCATCTTCCCCTCGATGACCTTGGTCGAGAGGGAGTCGAACTCCGAGGAGTAGGGAGTGTGGTTGAAGTCGATGGACACCAGCGGCTCGTCGACGTACCGGATAATCCCCTTCAGCGGTCCTTCCGCGGCTTTTTTGACTACGCCGTTGATCTCTTCCACGGTGGCCGCCTTCGACAGTTCCACCGTCAGGTCCACCAAGGAGACGTTGGACGTCGGAACGCGAATCGCCATCCCGTCGAGTTTCCCCTTCAGGGCAGGGATCACGAGCGACACCGCCTTCGCGGCGCCCGTGGTGGTCGGGATCATGGACAGCCCCGCCGCACGGGCCCTGCGCAAGTCCTTGTGGGGGAGGTCGAGGATCCTCTGGTCGTTGGTGTACGCGTGGATCGTGGTCATCAGGCCCCGCTCGATGCCGAAGGCGTCCAGGAGCACCTTCGCGACGGGCGCGAGGCAGTTGGTCGTGCAGGATGCGTTGGAGATGATCCTGTGTTTGGCCGGGTCGAACGTCTTCTCGTTCACCCCCATGACGAAGGTGGCGTCGGGATCTTTGGCCGGCGCAGAGATGATCACCCGTTCCGCACCCGCCTTGATGTGTTTTTCCGCGCCCTCCCGGTCGGTGAACTTGCCCGTGGACTCGATGACCACCTGCACCCCGAGCTTCTTCCAGGGAAGCTCGGTGGGGTCCTTCGCGGCGAAGACCTTTACCTCTTTCCCGGCCACGACGAGCGCGTCGCCTCGGACCTCGACCGCCTCCTCGAACCGCCCGTGGACGGAGTCGTACTTCAGGAGGTGGGCAAGCGTTTTCGCGTCGGTGATGTCGTTGACGGCGACGATGGCAAGCGCAGGGTCCTTGTATGCCGCGCGGTAAAAAAGACGTCCGATCCGCCCGAACCCGTTGATCCCGACTTTGACGGCCATGTCGCATCCTCCCGGAAGGATGAATTGGTGAAAAGGTGGAATGAAAAGAGAAAAATTATACATTTTTCGCGCATCTTGTCAAATCGGGAAGCCCTCGTTGCCGCCGGTAACTTCCCCGTGAGAGGATGTTTTTGAACTTTTTCATCCCGGTCTCCTCCTCAAAAGGGGGTCGGGGCAGATCGATCGGCTTCGCCTCTGGAATTCCCGCTCATGGGTCGCACCGGCAGGCAATTATCCTTTTTGGCGCGGAAACGTTATGTCCCCTGACTTGAAAGGAAAGTTTTTGGAATGATGTCGCGTGGAAGATGTCTTCGTATTTGTATAATGAAGGCGCCATGCGGGGGATCGGGGGGATTAAGGGATCGCCTGGCAGACGAATGGGATCTGCTTCAGGAGGATGACGGGATGGCCGACAGACCGAAGGTGGTGATCACGAGAAAATTGCCCGGGGTTTCCCTGTCGAGGATCCAGGAGGTGGCGACAGCGGTGCTGTCGGGCCGCGACGGGCCGATGCCCCGAAAGGATCTTATGAGCAAGGTTCGCGGTGCTTCCGGGATCCTCAGCACGCTGGAGGACCGGATCGATGCCGCTCTCATGGACGCCGCAGGGAGGACGCTGCGGGTCGTTTCCAACTTCGCCGTGGGGGTGAACAACATCGACGTGGCCGAGGCGACGCGAAGGGGAATCCGCGTGTGCAACACCCCCGACGTCCTCACCGAGGCGACCGCGGACCTGGGCTTCGGGCTCATGATGGCGGCCGCGCGGAGGTTCTCCGAGTCGGAGCGGTATCTGAGGGAAGGGAAGTTCACCGGGTGGGACCCGTGGGGATTCTTAGGCGTCCCGGTGTTCGGGAGAACACTGGGGATCGTCGGGATGGGGAAGATCGGCAGCGCCATCGCCGCCCGCGCGAGAGGGTTCACGATGCGGATTCTCTACCACAACCGAACCCGGCTTCCGAAGGAACAGGAGGAGGCACTCCGTGCGCGGTACGTCGAGCTCGATGACCTTCTGTCCGGCAGCGATTTCGTCGTGATCTGCGTCCCGCTTACGACCGAAACGCGGGGGATGATCGATCGGGATTGCTTTCGACAGATGAAGAAGGAGGCGGTTCTGGTGAACGTCGCGCGGGGCGAGGTGGTCGACGAGGCGGCGCTTGCGGAGGCGCTTGCCAAGGGACAGATATTCGCGGCGGGACTGGACGTCTACGAAAAGGAGCCGAAGGTCCATCCCAAACTGCTTCGCGCCCCGTCCGCGGTGCTTCTTCCCCACCTGGGAAGCGCCACCACGGAGGCCCGGGAGGGGATGGGGAAGCTGGCGACCGAGAATCTTTTGGGGGTCCTCGCGGGGAGCGATCCTCCGTGCCCGGTCAACTGAAGCCGAACCCTTTCCGCTTGATGAACTCGACCGGGTCGAACCTCCCCGTCTTGGAGAAGGGGATCCGGACGACGCCGACGACGGGGGTCTTGAGGCCGACGGACCCGTTGAGCTCGTAGGAGATTTTCCGGTTGACGAGAGCGTCCCGGCAGGCGATCAGAAAGGCTTCGGGCCAGAGGGAGATGGGCACTTTCACCACCGTAAGACCCGACGCGCCGAGCCGGATCTTCTCGCGGTGCTCCCCCCCCGCGACCGTCTCCCGCCCGAGGATCGCGGAGTAGGCGACGTAGGAGACGTCCAGGGGGTAGTCGTTCCGGTTGTTCACCTCGATGCTCAGGAGGGCATCCCACGGCTTCCTGGGATCGTCGAGCGGGTTCGACGTGAGCACCACGTCGATCACCCTGACCTTCGGCGACTTGAAGGCATCCTTGACCAAACCCCGGCAGGAGGGGAGGGAAACCGCAAGAGCCAGGAAGAGAAGGAGGCAGATCCTCTTGTCCGTGCGCATCTTCGATATCCGGGTTCCTCTGGGTTTCCCGGAAGAGAACCTCCTCTCGAGAGTTCTTCTCATTATAGGAGTTCCCCCGGACCAGGTGGAGAACTTTTCCGTCGCCCGACGCGGGATAGACGCCAGGCGCAAGGGGGCGATCCGGCGTGTCTACACGGCGGACGTGTCCCTTCGCTCTTCCTCCCTCGAGGAGGCGGTGTGCTCACGTGTCGCCTCGGCGCGCCCACACCGCCCAGCGCCCGACCCGTTTCCCGGGGCCCCCGTCCGCCCTCCTCCCGTGCGGCCGGTCGTCGTGGGAGCCGGCCCCGCAGGCCTGTTTGCCGCAATGGCACTCGCCCGGAGCGGAGCGCCGCCGATTCTGCTGGAGAGGGGGCGACCTGTCGAAGAGCGCTCCCGGCAGGTGGCGGATTTCTGGAAAAAGGGGGTGCTGGATCCGGAGAGCAACGTGTCGTTCGGCGAGGGCGGGGCGGGGACGTTTTCCGACGGGAAGCTGAGCACGAGGATCGGGGACCCGCTGGTCGAGCACGTGATCGGCCTGTTCGCGGAATTTTCCGGCCTCCCCGAGCTGTCGCGGGAGGCGAAGCCGCACGTGGGGACGGACCGCCTCCGGAGATTCTGCGTCCGGATGCGGGAGGAGCTTGCGTCGCTCGGCACGCAGATCCGGTTCGGTGCGCGGGTCGACGAGGTCGGGACGGGTGAGGGAGCCGTCCGGTCGGTCCGGCTGTCGACCGGCGATGAGATCCCCTGCGAGGACCTCGTGCTGGCGATCGGGCACTCCGCGCGGGACACGGTCCGGATGCTCCTTGCCCGGGGAGTGAGGATGTCCGCGAAACCGTTCGCCGTCGGTTTTCGCGTGGAGCACCCCCAAGAGCTGGTCGACACGATCCAGTACGGGAAGATGGCGGGTCATCCCGGTCTTCCCACTGCCGACTACCGCCTTGCCGCACGCGCTCCTTCCGGGCGCGGGATCTACTCTTTCTGCATGTGCCCCGGCGGGGAGGTGATCGCCGCGTCTTCCGGTCCCGGGGAGATGCCCGTGAACGGAATGAGCGCGCACGCCAGGAATTCCGGATTCGCCAGCAGCGGGATCGTGGCCGCCGTGACGACGGCCGATTTCGGGACGGGTGACGTCCTTGCCGGCTTTGACATGCAGAAGACTCTCGAGGCACGGGCGTTCCGGAAGGGCGGCGAGGACTTCGGCATCCCCGCCATGAACCTGATGGCTTTCCTGAGGAGAAAGGACCGCAACCTCTCCCGGGGGAAAGCGCTTTGCCCCCGGGTCGTGCGGGCGAATCTGGCCGGTATCCTTCCGCCCCGCGTGGAGGAGGACATCCGGTACGGGCTCGAAAGGTTCGGAGAGTCGATGCGCGGGTTCCTCTCCCAGGAAGGAACCCTGTACGGGGTGGAATCCCGCACCTCCTCCCCCGTTCGTATCGAGAGGGAGAATTATGAGTCGGTGACGGTAAAAGGACTGTATCCTGTGGGGGAAGGGGCGGGGCACGCAGGCGGAATCGTATCCTCCGCGGTGGACGGGATTCGCGCGGCGCTCCACATCCTCGGAAAATACTCCGGCCAAAGGACGGGATAGGCGATGCCTAAGGTGAAATTCGTGAAGGACATCCGGGAAGGGGAGCAGGTAAAGGATCTCTTCCTGGTGAGCAACAAGGCGGTGCTCTCGAGCAACGCCGGGAAGGCGTACATCAACCTCGGTCTGCGCGACCGGACAGGGCAGCTGGAGTGCCGCGTCTGGGACCGTGCAGAGGAGATCGCGAAACGGTTTGACCGGGACGACATCGTGGAGGCGACCGGCAGCGCAATCCAGTACCAGGGGCGTATACAGCTCAAGGTGCACGACGTCCGGAAGGTGGAAGGGGAGGCCGACCTCGCCGATTTTCTCCCCGTGACGAAGCGGGGGATCGAACCTCTGTGGGAGGAGCTGCAGGCACAGGTAAGGGAGATCAAGGACCCGGACCTGTCCCGGTTGCTCACGACGATCTTCCCGGATCCTCCGGACACGGTGGAGGCGCGGCGGTTCCGGCAGGCTCCGGCAGGGAAGAGCATGCACCACGACTACATCGGCGGTCTTCTGGAACACACGGTCTCCGTCGCCGCGATCTGCCGATTCCTGTCCGGGCACTACGAGGAGGTGGACGCGGATATGCTCATCGCCGGCGCGCTCCTCCACGACATCGGGAAGGTGAGGGAGCTCTCCTATGAAGGGGCATTCGACTACACGGACGAGGGGCGACTGCTCGGACACCTGACTATGGGCGCCGAGTGGGTGTCCGGGGAGTGTGCGCGGATCGAGGGGTTCCCCCCAAACAAGGCGATCCTTCTCAAGCACATGATCCTGTCCCACCACGGGGAGCTCGAGTACGGTTCCCCGAAGCGCCCCAAGACGCTCGAGGCGATCCTTCTGCACTTCGTAGAGAACATGGACTCGAAAGCCAACGCCTTCCTCGAGGCGATGGGGAACCTTCGCGAGGGGGCGGTCTGGACCGACTACCAGAGGATGTTCGAGAGATATCTGTACGCAGGGAAGAAGAAAGAGTAGGCGGTTTGCCGGAGGACCCGTCGGAAGGCGGCGGCGTGTGGGGGGTCGGTCAGCCCACTTCGTTGTAGTCGCGAAGGCGAAAGGTGACGCCTTCGATCGATTCGGCCAGGCGGCGCACCGCTTCGTGGTCAAGGCCGGGGAGGGCCACGGCGGTCGCGGTGACCGTAGGGACGAACTTCGGGGCCTCCCGGAGAAATTCGAGGAGGGCCGGGAAAGACGCCTCCCCGTACCGGTTCGGGCAGATCCTGGCGTACGTCTCCGCATCGGGGGCGTTGAGCGAGACAGAGAGGGCGTCCACCAGGCCGGCAAGCTCCGGCAGGACGTTTCGCCCGTGCACGAGATTGGCCAGCCCGTCGGTGTTGACCCGGATTCTCATCCCCTTTGCTTTCATAAGGGCGGCGATCTCCTTGACCTCCGGTAACCGGAGCAGGGGCTCCCCGAACCCGCAGAAGACGATCTCGTCGTGCGCCGCAGGGTCGCCGACCTCCGCGATCACCTGTTCCACATCGGGTTCCCCGGGGAGCTTCAGGAAGTGTCCCTTCACGTGGAAATCCCCACGCTTTGCGCAGAACGTGCAGACGTTGGTGCATCGGTTGGTGATGTTCAGGTACAGGGAGTTCCGGATCGTGTAGGCGACGCGGATCTCTTCGTCGGCGGGGATCCGGAATATCTGCTTCGCGTTCCTCGTGGTCACGCGTGCGACGTCCTCGACGGACAACCCCTTGATCTCCGCGATCCGTTTCGCCACGAGGGGCACGTACGCGGGCTCGTTCGTCTTCCCCCGGTGCGGGACCGGGGTAAGGAAAGGGCTGTCGGTCTCGATGAGCAGCTTCTCGAGCGGGAGGCGCCGGACCGCCTCCGTCTGGGTTTCCGTCCCCTTGTAGGTGATGGCGCCCGGGAGAGAAATGAGGAAGTTCATCCCGATCGCTCGACGCGCCATCGCCAGGTCTCCGGAGAAGCAGTGGATGATTCCTCCCACCTCGGAGGCTTTCTCCTCGGAGAGGATGGAGAGTATCTCCTCGTGGGCATCCCGGTCGTGGACGACCACGGGGAGATCCCGTTTCCGGGCCAGTCGCACCTGTTCGCGGAAGGCGGCACGCTGGGCGTTCCTCGGCGACCGGTCCCGGAAGAAGTCGAGCCCCGTCTCGCCGATCGCGACCACCTTGTCGCACCGGGAGAGGTGGTCAAGACGCGCAAGCAGATCCTCGGAGCAGCCGGAGGCGTCGTGCGGGTGGAGTCCCACGGCCGCGTAGACCCCCCCGTGCCGGTGGGCGATCTCGATCGCCCTCTCGTCGCTCCCCGGATCGATCCCGATCGTGACGATGTTCGTCACCCCCGCCTCGCGGGCGCGGCGGACGACATCGTCCTCCGCGTCGCAAAGAGGCGAAAGATCCAGGTGCGCATGTGTGTCGAAATACATCGAAGCAGTGCTCTCTACGGGAAGACTGTATGGTCTGTCCCGGAAATAGGGCGAAGCACCGAGAGCGTCGATGCGCCGGGCCAGCAAGGCGTACGACTGAGGCGTACTGGATGGTACGCCGCAAGGAGTGCAACGATGCTGGGGCGAGGGGCCTGTCCCCGGAAGGGTCGGCAGCCGAGGCGAAGCGGATGCGCCGTCAGACCGCGAAGGACGACCGAGCACGGCGCAGGCGTACTTGCGGTACGCCGAGCCGGGCGCAGGAAGTCCGACAAAGGGCTGGCGGTGCAGACCGAGCCTCAGGCGCCGGTCGCCCAAAAGGCTGCCTTTTCTGCTGCTACAAGCGATCCCCGGGCTGCGTCGGGCGTGCTCGTCCCTCGCTTGTGCGGCGTACTCAACGCACGCCTCCGCGCTCGCTCCTGCGCTTGCCCGCCTCGCCTCGGGTCTCCCTTGTCTCGCGACGAAACCCTTCCGGGGACCGGCCCCCTGCAGCGGCGCTCGAATGCCAAGGTATTTGCGAGACGGTGCACTAGCCATCAGGCGACGCCCCGCATCGCACGCAGTCTCTCCACTCTCTTTTCCACGGGCGGGTGCGTGCTGAAAAGCGACATCATGCCCTTGCCCGACAGAGGGCTCAGGATGAACATATGGGCGGTCGCAGGCGATGCCTCGATGGGAGCAGTCCGCCTCGACGCGCCGGCAATCTTCTCCAATGCGCGGGCGAGCGCCTCGGGCCGTCCACAGTACCTTGCTCCGCTTGCGTCGGCCTGGTATTCCCGCGACCGGGACACCGCCATCTGGACAAGCATGGCGCCGATCGGGGCGAGAATCGCCATCGCAATAAGACCCAGCCCTCCGCCGCCCCCTTCCCGGTCCCGTCCCCCGCCGAAAATCGCGGCGAACGTGGCGAAGCGCGCCAACAGCATGATGGCCCCCGCAAACGTCGCGGCGACCGTTCCGATCAGGATATCGCGGTTTTTCACGTGGGCCATCTCATGTGCAAGAACCCCTTCCAGTTCGTCCGGGGTAAGGATCCGCACGATCCCCTGCGTCACGGCAACTGCGGCATGCTGCGGGTTTCTCCCCGTGGCGAATGCATTGGGAGATTCCGAGGGAAGGATGTACACCTTGGGCATCGGTACGCCTGCTGCCGTGGAGAGCCTGTGGACCATGGCGTGCAGATCCGGAGCCTCCGCCTCCGAAACCTCCCGGGCACGGTACATCCGGAGAACGATCTTGTCGGAGAACCAGTAAGCTCCTGCGTTCATGAGCACAGCAAAGGCGAACGCCATGACCATTCCGCTCTGACCGCCCACGTAGCTCCCGATCGCGACAAACAGGACGGTAAGAAGAACCAGCAGAACCCCCGTCTTCATCGTGTTTACCATACGCTTGCTCGCCCTCCTCTTATGCGTATTGATTCCATTATATCCATTTCAGTTCCACCCGCCCCGTAAATTCGGGTCCTCGAACTCCGCAAGTTGCTCGACAAGCGACAGGAACTCACTGGATTGTTCTTTTGGAACAACCACTTGCAACACCACATACTGGTCGCCCCGGGACGAGGTCCCCGGTACCGGGACGCCTCGACCACGCAACCTCAGCTTTCTGCCGCTCGACGACCCTGCCGGAACCGATACCGTCACCTGCCCGTCGATCGTGGGCACCGATATCTTCGCCCCTTTTACCGCCTCGGAATAGGTGACCGGAACATCGATATGGATATCGCTCTCTTCCCGGCGAAAGTACGGATGGGGAATCATCCGGAGGCGAATGAGGAGGTCCCCACTCTTCCCCGGGCCGACCCCTGCGGCCCCCTTGCGCGGCACGCGGATCGTGGAACCGTTCCGCGCCCCTGCGGGGATCTTGACCTTGATCCGCTCGTCCCCTTCCGTCATGCCGGCTCCGCCGCACTTCGGGCACCCCCGACGCCCCGAACGACCGGTTCCCCGGCACGTGGGACACGCCTTGGGCCGCCGGTATCGAAGTTCCTGGACCGACCCCTTCGCCATGTCGAGGAAATCGACCGAAAGGTCCGTCGTGAGATCGCCCCCCCGGGCGGCAGCGTGCGGAAAACCGCCTCCGCCCAGCAGATCCCCGAAAATGTCGCTGAGATCGAAATGCTCCCCGCGGGAATAGGCCCCCGGACCGAAATCGAAACCGCCCTGCCCCCGGAACGGGCCTCCTCCGAATCCCCCGGTAAAGACCCCTTTCCGTACCGCGTCGTATTCCGCCCGTTTCTTCTTGTCGTCCAGGACCTCGTGCGCCTCGTTGATCTCCTTGAACCGGCTTTCCGCCTCCTTGTCCCCGGGGTTCACATCGGGATGGCACTTCTTCGCCAGCCGCCGGAACGCCTTCCGGATCTCGTCCGGGGTTGCGTTTTCCGACACACCCAACACCTCGTAATAGTTCTTCCTGGGATCCATCCCCTATACGGTCGCTCTCTCCGTCGGGAATCCACCGGGAAGCCGTGTTGCTCCCCGGCACCCGGAAACCGCGATTATTTCACATCCACCTGGATCTGCTTCGGCTTCGCCTTCTCTTTTTTGGGGAGCTTCACCTCGAGGACCCCATCCTCGAAACGGGCGGTCACCTTGTCCTGGTCGACGGAAACCGGCAGCGAAAAGGAACGCTGGAAACTCCCGTAGGATCGCTCGATCCGGTGGTAGCTTTCCTCCTTGACCTCCTTCTCGAACTTGCGCTCCCCGCGCAGCGAGAGGATGCCGTCCTTGACCTCCACGGAGATCTGGTTCTTCTCCACGCCGGGGAGTTCCGCTTTTACCACGACGAAATCGCTGTTCTCGTAGATGTCGACGGCGGGGGTCCACATGCCCGTTCTGAGACCCTCTTCCCGCCCGCGAGAGCGGGCAAGGGCATCCTCGAAAATCTGATTCATCCTTTCCTGGATAGCCGACAGGTCGCGGAACGGGTCCAGCCAGCGTACGATCGCCATGTTTCTCCTTCCTTTCCCTCCCCAGCCCCGCACACGGGGCCGGGGAGAAATCATAATAAATAGTAAATGGTTATGCCGATATTTTTATCTGTTTTGGTTTCGCCTCTTCCTTCTTCGGCAGGGTTACCTCGAGCACCCCGTCTTTCATCCTGGCGGTTACCCTTTCCCCTTCGACGGAGGAAGGCAGCGAGAAGGAGCGGTGGAACGTCCCGTAGGACCGTTCAACCCGGTGGTAGTTCTCTTCCTTCACCTCCTTCTCGAACTTGCGGTCCCCGCGCAGCGTGAGGACACCGTCCTTGACTTCGACGCTTACGGCATCCTTGTCCACGCCGGGCAACTCCGCCCGAACGCAGACAGCGTCCTTCGTCTCATAGATGTCCACCGCGGGCGTCCAAACACCCGTCCCCAACCCTTCCTGGCCGCTGCGGCCACGATCGAGAAAATCGCCGAAGATCTGTTCCATCCGATCCTGGAGGGTCGCAACATCCCGAAAAGGATCTGTCCAACGAATCAGTGCCATGGTGTGTCCTCCTTCCTTCCGGCTCCGGCACGAAGCCGGAATGTGTTTGTCTGGTATCGTCGGTTTCGTTAACAGGATACAAACGTGTCTATCGCCTCACGCTACTTCTTCGCGGGATCCTCGTACTCGGCGTCCACCACTTCCTCTCCCGACTCCTTGTTCTCCGCCTCCGCGGTCTCCCCTTCCGCGTCCGGCGCGGGCGGAGGGGCGGATGCAGAGGCCTCCTTGTACATGTGCTCGGCCAGGCGATGGGAGCGCTGCATGAGTTTCTCCGCGGCCTGTTTGAGTTCCGTCTCCTCCTCGGACTTCATCGACTCTTTCGCCTCGTTTACGGCGGCCTCCACTTCGGTCGCGATATCCTCGGGCACTTTCTCCCGGTTCTCCCGAAGCGTCTTCTCCGTGTTGTAGACGAGGGAATCGAGGTGATTGCGTGCCTCGATGACGGTCTTGCGCTTCTTGTCCTCGGAGGCGTGCGCTTCGGCTTCCTTTACCATCCCGTCGATCTCCTCCTTGCTGAGCCCGGTGGACGCCGTGATCGTGATCTTCTGCTCCTTGGAAGTCGCCGTGTCCTTCGCGTTGACGTGGAGGATGCCGTTCGCGTCGATGTCGAAGGTCACCTCGATCTTGGGCACGCCGCGCGGCGCCGTCGGGATCCCCTCGAGGTGAAACCTCCCCAGGGTGCGGTTGGCTCCCGCCATCTCCCGCTCCCCCTGCAGGACGTGGACCTCCACGCTTGTCTGGCCGTCTGCCGCCGTCGTGAAGATCTCGCTTTTGCGGACGGGGATCGTCGTGTTCTTCTCGATGAGCCTCGTCATCACGCCTCCGAGCGTCTCGATCCCGAGCGACAGCGGGGTCACGTCCAGGAGCAGCACGTCCTTGACCTCGCCACCCAGCACACCCGCCTGAACTGCGGCACCCGCCGCCACCACCTCGTCCGGGTTCACACCCTTGTGCGGCTCGCGCCCGAAGAAGTTCTTCACCATCTGGATGACTTTCGGTATCCGGGTGGAGCCGCCGACAAGGACGACCTCGTCGATCTTTTCCACGCCGATCCCGGCGTCCCGGATCGCCAGCTCGCACGGCTTGAGCGTCCGGTCGAGAATGTCCTGGATCATCTGCTCCAGTCTGCTCCGCGTAAGCTTCAGCTGGAGATGCTTCGGTCCCGTCGCATCCGCGGTGATAAACGGGAGACTGATCTCGGTCTCCATGACCGAGGAGAGCTCGATTTTGGCCTTCTCCGCTCCTTCCTTCAGCCTCTGCAGGGCCGTTCGGTCCGTGGCCAGGTCGATCCCCTGGTCTTTCTTGAATTCCGTCACGATCCACTCGATGATCCGCTGGTCGATGTTGTCGCCGCCCAGGTGCGTGTTCCCGTTGGTCGACTTCACCTCGACAACGTTGTCGCCCACCTCGAGGATCGAGATGTCGAACGTGCCCCCCCCGAAATCGAAGACCGCGATCATCTCGTTCTTCTTCTTGTCGAGGCCGTACGCTAGCGCCGCAGCCGTCGGCTCGTTGATGATCCGCAGGACGTCGAGGCCCGCGATCGCACCCGCGTCCTTGGTCGCCTGGCGCTGGGAGTCGTTGAAGTACGCAGGGACCGTGATGACCGCCTTCTTCACCTCCTCGCCCAGGTACGCCTCCGCTGCTTTTTTCAGCTTCCCGAGCACCATGGCGGAGATCTGCTCCGGGGTGTACTCCTTCCCGGCGGCCGTCACCGTGGCCTTCTGATTGTCGTCCTTCGTCACCCTATAGGGAAC
>CAJIAW010000225.1_pt1 | contig 14829 bp, 12 predicted proteins | sample 9199241 | NCBI WGS metagenome assembly CAJIAW01 (sample SAMEA7708284, study PRJEB35096) | sediment metagenome | biome: marine neritic benthic zone biome [ENVO:01000025]; feature: sediment [ENVO:00002007]; material: shallow marine sediment [ENVO:03000034] sea grass bed [ENVO_01000059] ...
CCCGCCGCGAGGAGCTTGTCAACATGAGGTCGGCCAGCTCGTCGATGACGATCACGATGTAGGGGAGGCGCGTCATCTCCTCCGTCTCCCCCTCCCGGGCCCTCACCCGGAGGACGGACCGGGACCTCCTGTCGACCAACTGGTTGTAGGCGTCGATGTGGCGGACGCCGTTTTCCATCATTTCCTGGTATCTCCCCCGCATCTCCCCGACCGCCCACTTCAGTACCTGGGCCGCCTCCCGCGGCTGGGTGACGACGGAGTGGAACAGGTGGGGGATGCCGTCGTAGAGAGTGAGCTCGAGCATCTTGGGGTCGACGAGGATGAAGCGGACATCCTCCGGGGTCGCCCGGAAAAGGATCGAGAGGATCAGGCTGTGCAGGGCGACGCTCTTCCCCGATCCCGTGGCCCCGGCGATCAGGAGGTGAGGCATCTTCGAGAGGTCCCGGATGACCGGTTCGCCGAAGATATCTTTCCCGATCACAAGCGAGAGCACCGCCTCGGAATCGGCGTAGGCCTGGCATCCGAGAAGCTCCCGAAGCGCAATGAACACCCGGCTCTCGTTGGGAATCTCGAACCCCATGACGCCCTTACCGGGAATGTTCGGGACGACGCGCACCGACTCGCATCGCATCGCCAGCGCAAGGTCCCCCGCCATCGCCACGACCCGGTTCGCCTTCACGCCGGGAGCGGGACGGAATTCGTATGTGGTGACGAGAGGGCCTGTCCGGATCTCGGTGATATTCCCCTCAATGCCGTATTCGGAGAGTTTCGTAAGAAGCGTAACCGCATTCCGCTGCAGGGACTCCTCGTCCGCCCCATCCGCATCGTCGGCGGGAGGTTCCAGAAGGTCCAGGGAGGGGAGAACGAACTCCTTTCCGCCTCCCCTCGAGGCGGGCGGGGCCTCGGGGACGGGAGGGGAAGGAACGACCCGGGGAGAATCTGCGTCGCGACTCCCGCCCGAAACGGGTTTCCTCGTCGGTCTTTCCTCTTTCCAGTCCTCCCGAGGAACCATCTTCTCCTTGACGATGGCCCGGACCTGTTCGCGGGTCTTCTTCCGCCTCCACAGGGAGGGAAGGCCGCTAAGCGGCAACCCGGTGAACAGCATCAGGGAGAAGAGGAACATGGCGACGAGGAAGATCAGCCCCCCCACCTTGCTCAGCAACTTTCCAAAAAAGTGGACTCCGAGCAGGTGTCCCACGATCCCGGGTAGGAAGATGTCCGCGCCGAACAATCGGACGTGGCCCGAGAAAAAACTCGCGATCCCGAGGAGGGAACAGACAGCGAGCAGTCCGCCGGCAGCCCTGCTCCACTTGCCCGACATCTTTTCCCCGCGGAACGTCCAGTATGCCAGCGCCAGGCAGAGGATCGGGAACCCGACGGCCCCCACGCCGAACAGTTGGATGAGGAAGTCGGATACAATCGCCCCCACCGCGCCCCCCCAGTTGCGGACATCGGCCCCCTTCGAACTCCAGGCGGACAGGGAAGGATCCATTTGGTAGAAGGAAACGAGCGCAACCGTGAGAAAGATCCCGACGGTGAGAAAGAATATGGCGAGGGCGTCCCTCCGGATCCCTTCCCCCATTCTAGAGCTCGAGAAGCACGGGTATGATCATCGGTTTCCTGTCGAGGCGCTTATTGAAGAACCGGCGAAGGGCCTTCCGGATGTCGGTTTTGATCTCCGCCGCGTCCTTCCTTGCCTCGAGGCCGGCCTCCTCCCAGGCAGAGAGGACGGTCCGTCTCGCGTCCTCCATTATAGTATCGGAAGCGTTTTCGGAAACCACCCCCCTCGTCACGATATCGGGTCCGTACAGGATTTCCCCGGTGGTCTGGGAGATGGCCAGAACGACCGTGACCATGCCGTCGTTCGAAAGATGGTACCGGTCCTTGAGCACCACCCCTTCCACCTCTCCTACCCCTTTCCCGTCCACGAAGAGGCGACCTATCGGGGCCTTTCCCGCACGGGTCATCACCCCGTCTGAAAATTCAAGGATGTCTCCGTTCCGGACAAACTCCGGGCAGGGAACCCCCATCTCCTGCGCAAGGGTCTTATGCATGATGAGGTGCCTCGGCTCGCCGTGAACGGGGATGAAATACTCCGGGCGGAGGAGACGGACCATGCTCCGGAGCTCCTCCCGGCTGGCGTGGCCGGACACGTGGATCTCCGAAATCTTTTCGTAGCGGACATCGGCCCCCGCCAGGAAGAGGTGATTGATCACGTTGGCGATCGCCCGTTCGTTCCCCGGGATGAACTTCGAAGAGAGGACCGCCGTATCCTCTTCCCGGATCCGGATGTGCTTGTGCTCCCCCAGCGCCATCAGCGTGAGGGCGGAACGGGGCTCCCCCTGGCTCCCCGTGGTCAGAACAGCGACCTGCCGGCCGGGAACGGTCTCGGTATCCTCCACCGGCAGGAGGATATCCGGGTGCGGCAGCTTCATGTACCCGAGCTCGAGAGCCGTCCTTACGTTTCCCACCATGCTCTTGCCGCAGAGCGCCACCCTTCGGCCGTTGCGGGCCGCTGCGTTGATTGCCTCCTGGATCCGATGCATGTTCGACGAAAACATCGCGACGATGACCCGCCCCCCGGCGCCCCCGAAGATTTCCGAAAGCGCCTCCCCGACGAACGCTTCCGGGAGGCTATGCCCTTCCCGCTCCACGTTCGTGGAGTCGGAAAACAGGGCGGTCACCTTCTCCCGCGCGCCCACATCGGCCAGGCGGTCCGTGGCGGTAGGAACACCGTCTGGCGGCCGGAGGTCGATCTTGAAGTCCCCCGTGTGGAGGAACACGCCGTCCCGGCATCGCACGATGTACCCTAACCCGTCCGGTATGCTGTGGCACACCGGGAACGTCTCCACATCGAGATCCCCGATGCAGAACCGGCCGGACCGCGGGATCGCTTCGAGCCTCGCGACTCCGTCCAGGCCGTGTTCTGCGAGGCGGTTCCGCAGGAGGCCGAGCGTCAGCGGAGTTCCGTAGACGGGAACGTCGAACTCCTTCAGCAGAAACGCGACCGCGCCGATATGGTCCTCGTGCCCGTGCGTGAGAAGGAGCCCCCGGAACCGGTGGGAGATCTCCTGCAGACAGCTGAAATCGGGGATGACGAAGTCGATCCCCAGCATCGTGTCGTCCGGAAACATGAGCCCTGCGTCCACGAGAAGGGCGGAATCGCCGTCGTCGTATAACATGGAGTTGAGCCCGAATTCGCCCAGTCCCCCCAGGGGGATAATGCGCATCGGCATTACGGGTTTTCCCTCCCCCGGATTTCGAAACGACGGGCGGGGAATCGATCTCCCCTCCACGGGCACACACCGCTCATACGAGGACCACCCCGGAGCATTGATCCTCCCTCTCTCGCAGGGCGAAAAGAATCCTTCTTCGGGTTTCCTCGGCCATCGCCTCCCGGCCCAGTGGTTGCCCGTCGTCTGCGGTCACCGGGGGAAGGACCTTTACGGAGAGAGCGGACGGACGGAACAGGAGAGATCCTCGCGGGAGGGCCTTGTGACCCCCTTCGATGAGTACCGGCAACAGCGGGACCCCTGTTTTCCGCGCGAGATAGAAGGCTCCCGGCTTGAATTCGCCGATCGTCCCGTCCCGGCTTCGCGTACCCTCGGGAAATACCACGACCATCTGCCCTCGTTCCATGCGTTCCGTTGCTTTGCGGACCAGGTGGACGGCATCCCGCGGGTCCTCCCGGTCGATGAAGAGGTTGCCGGCTTTCGCCATCGCGGTTCCGAACAAGGGGATCCGGCCGAGCTCCCGCTTCGCGAGAAAACGGACCTCACGGGGCAAGGCAGTGACAAAGAGGGGGATGTCCACGAGACTCTGGTGATTCGAAGCCAGAATAGCGCCGCCCGCCGGGAGGTGTTCCACCCCCTCGACGCGAACTTTCCACCCCCCGATCCGGATGAATCCCTTCCCCCACCACCGCACGATCGCCGAGGGGACCCGGTCCGACCCCGTGAGGAAGCCCGCTACGGCGGCCCCCAGAGCGGAAACCAGGGTGAGGAACAGGATGCCGGAGGATTTGAGGACACCCGAAATCACCAATCTGCTTCCTCCCGGAAACTGAAAAAAGAGCAGTTTCCTATTATGACATGGTCCAGCACCGGAATCCCCACGATTCCCCCGACGGAGCGGAGCCTCCGCGTAACCTGCCTGTCCTCCGGGCTTGGGCAGGAATCTCCGCTCGGATGGTTATGCACGAGGACGACTGCCGCTGCCCGCTCTGCGACCGCGGCGGCAAACACCTCCCGAGGGTGGATCAGGCTTCCGTTCAAGGTGCCCACCGAAACACGGACGTCTCGCAGAACACGGTGCTTCACGTCGAGCAGAACGGCAAGAAACACCTCGACCGGGGAATCGGCCAGAAGGTAGCGGTATCTGTCGAACACATCGGCGCCGGACCGCAACGGTAAAAACCGGGGGAACGAGGAGGACAGAGCGCGGCGGCCTAACTCGAGGACCGCTTCCCATCTCTCCCGGAGGGCGCCGTCGACCGCCTCTTCCCCCGCGGCGGCCTTCTGAATCCCCTCCCACCCTTCCGGAAAGGCTGTGCGGAACAGGGTCGTCTCGTCCATTCCCTCGAACGGCCTCCCCGGGAGGCCCACTCTTTTCCTCATTTTTCCCCCGTTTCCGATGATGCCCGGGAAGCAATTCAAATTCCATTCCCAACATTTCCCAAAGGTCCGGATGAATTTCGGCGATAATATTCGTATGGATTCCCAAGACACACTTGCGCTCGTCTCCCGGCTGCGCCTCAACATCGAGACCGTCCTCCTGGGGAAGGGACGGGAAGTGGAGCTTGCGCTCGCCTCCTTCTTCGCAGGAGGGCACATCCTCCTCGAAGATATTCCCGGCACCGGAAAAACCACCCTGGCACGGGCGATTTCGGCAAGCATTACCGGGACGTTTCGGCGCATCCAGTTCACGAGCGACCTGCTCCCCCAAGACGTGGTCGGCGTCCACATTTTCGACGCGGACAAGAGAAGCTTCACCTTCTCCCCCGGGCCGCTTTTCGCGAACATCGTGCTCGCCGACGAGATCAACAGAAGCAACCCCGGGCCCAAAGCGCCCTACTGGAGGCCATGAGCGAGCGCCAGGTATCGGTCGATACGAAAACATACCCCCTTCCCGACCCGTTCCTCGTCATCGCCACCCAGAACCCCTTCGAACTGCACGGGACCTATCCCCTCCCGGAGGCGCAACTGGACCGGTTCAATCTCCGGCTCCGGCTTTCCTACCCCGACCGGGATTCGGAACTGCGTCTGATCCGGGAAAATACCCTCACAGGGATGCGGGACGGCCTCTTCCCCGTCATCGTACCGGAACAGATCCGGCAGATCCGCGCCCTGGTCGAACGGGTTACCGTCCGGGATTCGATCGTGGCGTATATCCATCGAATCGTGGAAGCCACGCGACAGCACCCTCTGGTCCGGCTCGGGGCATCCCCCCGGGGTGCCATCGGCGTGAAAAGCACCTCCCAGGCGCTCGCCTTTCTGTCGGGCAGGGACTTCGTCACTCCCGGGGACGTGAGGAAAACCGCACCGGCCGTCCTCGCGCACCGCATATTCCTGAAAGGGGAGCCGGGAGGAGTCTCGGAAACAGAGGCGGGGATTGCTATCCTCATGGAGATTCTCGAGGCCGTCCCCGCACCGGTATGAAAAACTTCCTCCGGGCCCTCCGTCTGCCGCGGAAGCTCCGGGTAACGTTCCCGGGAAAATGGTTCATTGTGCTTACCGTCGGCGTTGGCGCCGCGGCCATCAACACCGGAAACAACCTTCTCTACCTCGCCCTCTGCATGAACTTGAGCCTCATCATCCTGTCCGGCATCCTGTCGGAATGGTGTCTTCGGGGATTGCGTGTCCGGGTGGGGCACGTCTCGGAAGCGTTCGCCTCCCGGGAATCCCTTCTCTCCGTCACCTGTTCGGCGGAGGGCAAGTGGTTTCCGGCGATCTCCGTTTCCGTCTCGCCGGGGATTCCGGGAGCGGGAAAACCGGCCCGGTTCCCCGAGATCCCTCCGGGGGGAGAAGATACGCGTGTCGTCCCGTACCGTCCCGGGCATCGCGGCCCGGTACCCGCTTCCGCGTGCACCGTCTCCACCCGGTTTCCCTTCGCTCTCTTTGAAAAGTCCGCCGAGGTGACCCCCCTGGAATCTTCCCTGATCGTGTACCCGGAGCCGGGGGATCCCGACGTCGCACCTCCCGGCGGGGATATCGGCGACCATGCCGGGGGAAAAGTCGCCAGAGGAAGGGAAGGTACGTCGATCCGTGGCGTGCGGGACCACATCCTTTCGGACCCGGTCAGGGATATCCACTGGAAGGCATCGGCGCGGCTGGGAAAATGGATGGTAAAGGAACGGGAGGCGGAATCCGCGCAAGGGATCGAACTCCTGCTGCCCGTCCCGTCGCCACCGCAGGAGTTCGAACGGCTTGTGTCGCACGCCTGCGCCATGGTTCTTGCGTGCGAACGGCAAGGAGTGCCGTACCGTCTCCGGGTCGGTGACCGGGTCCTCGTGAGCCCTGAAACAGGCGGACGGAGGAGGAAGGCGCTGTCGATCCTCGCAAGGGTTACCGTGGACGGCTCCCTTCTCCCGGGGGAGAAGGAAGAGGGACTGTGATGCAGACGGAAGGGCGAGTCCGGATTCCGGCTGTTCTCTGGTTCTCCCTTCGCGCACACTGGGCCTTTGGACTGCTTCCGCTCGCCTTCCTCACGGAGATCTCCCGCACTGCGATTGCGTTTACGGCGGCGGCATTCTTCGCCGGCTCGGTCCTGGACTGGACAGGTTCCTCCCGGCGGGGGTGGCACCGTGCCGGTTTCTTCCTCCTCGCAACAGGGGCTGCGGCAGCAGCGGACGATCTCTTCTTCGGAAGCGGTGACTTCCTTACCTCCGTGGTCCTTCTGGTGCTGGGCGTGCAGTCGGTCAAGTTCCTCCTCCCCAAAACCCACCGGGACGGTTGGCAGCTGTGTGCCATCTCTTTTCTCGAGTTCCTCGCGGCGGCGGCGACCACAACGGAGATCCAGTTTGCGGTTTTCCTCTTTCTTTTCCTGGGGCTGTCCGCCGGCGCCATGTGGGCCCTGCAGGCCGAAGAGGCGGCGGAGGCGGGGGGAGTCGCTTTCCCGCGCACGCGGGCGGGATTTACCGTCCTGATGCTCCTGCTGACTGCGGTGACGGGCTTTTGCCTGACGGCGGTGATGTTCGCGGTCACACCCCGCATCGGGATCGAACAGTTCCTGCGTCGCTCGGGAAGTCGAGGGGGCATCACCGGATTCACCGACGCGATTTCCCTGCGCGACGTCACTTCCGTCAAGGTGGACCGCCGGATCGTCGCCCGGATAGAGTTCCCCGAACTGGCTCCCGGTGTATCTCCCCCCGAACTCCACCTCCGGGGAGCAACGTACACCCGTTTCGACGGAACGAAGTGGAGACGGGGAAAGTCGCCGCACGGAAGGGTTCCAAATGCCGGGTCGTACTATTTGCTCTCCGCGCAGAAGGCGGGCCCCCTCTCTTCCGCGGAAATCTTCATGGAGCCGATCGGCTACTCCGTCCTCTTCGTGTATGCGGGGACGGTATCGGTCGAGGGAGCGCTGGGAGAGATCCGGACCGATGGGAGGGGGAACTATCGGCTGTCGGCGGGAAAATCGGCCGTCCGCTACCAGGTCCGCTTCACTCCGGGAGGATCCCCTCCGAGGATCCGCTCCTATGGCCCGGACGGTACATACCTCGCTCTGCCACCCGGTTCGGACGATATCCGGGAACTGGCGATGCAGGTAACCTCCCCGGGAGAATCGGACGCGGAGCGGGGCGAACTCGCCAGACAGTTCTTCCTGTCCGGGTTCCGGTACTCCCTGACCGATGTCGCCTCCTCCGTCCAGGAGTTCCTGTTCCGTAAACGGGCCGGTTTCTGCGAACATTACGCCGCCGGCCTGACCCTCCTCCTGCGGGCGGCGGGGATTCCTGCGCGAGTCGCGACAGGATATCTGGGCGGCGAGTGGAGCGACGTCGGAAAATATCTCATCGTGCGGCAGTCCGATGCGCACGCATGGACGGAAGGCTGGATCGGCGGAAAGTGGGTGACTCTGGATGCGACACCGCCTCTCGGGGAGGACTCCCCGTTCTTCGCCCGGATGGGCAGGATCGGCATATACCTCGACTGGGCCAAGCAGCGGTGGAACAAGTACGTCGTGAACTACTCCCTGCAGATGCAGGCAAAGGCCGTCTCCGGGGGATGGTTCGCCCTGCGCCGGTCGGCCACCGGGATCCGGAGGGCGATCTGGAAGCCGGACGGCAGGGTCGTCCGGGTGGCAGCGGCCTTCGTGCTGGCCGTGGCGGCGCTCCTGCTCGCCTGGCGCACGCGAGGGAGGAGAACCTCCCCGTTTTCCCGAGGGATGAGGAAGGAGGATATCCCTCTCCCCAGACCTTATGCCCGGCTGCTTCGAACCCTGTCGGCGGGCGGCCACAGGAGATCGTCCGGCACTCCGCTTGAGGACATGCTTGCGGAAGCGGCGGGCAAGATCCCTTCCCTCCTTCCCGACGCTGCCCGTTTCCTCTCCCTGTACCACCGGGATCGCTTCGGCCCAGGCCCTCTTTCCTCCGGGGAAACGATCGAGGCGGGAAGACTCGCGGACCTGCTCCGGCGGGGCCTCTTCCGGACCGGCGCCAACTGATCACCGCTCCCGTTCCTGGCCTTTTCCCGGGCGGCCGGGTCCCGTTCCGTGCATGGAGCGCTCTTTTCGCCTTCCCCATGCCATCCGCAAAGCCGGTGACGTCCGTCCAAGCGATGCGGTCAGAGGTCCGGAATACGGACGACGAGGGCCCGGAGGCATTTTCGCCCGGATCCCCGGCGTGGGGACAGTCTGCCGGGAGACCCCCTCTTTTCCCCCATTCCGGGGCAGCGGAACACCACGGGAACTCCCTGCGGTACGCGGCTTGCACACCCTGTGCGATGCCGGTCCCTCGGCCTGCAGGCGACGAGGCCGCTATTCAGCGAAACACGAAGGAGGGCCCCCGTTGCTCGTCCGCGTTCTCGCCTCCACCATCACGGGGATCGACGCGGTCCCGGTGGAGGTGGAGACCGACATTTCGAAAGGACTCCCCTCCTACACGATCGTCGGACTTCCGGGAGGGGCTGTGCGCGAAAGCGCGGACAGGGTACGTGCGGCCATCCGGAACTCCGGCCTCCGGTTTCCGGGGCGGAAGATCACCATCAACCTCGCCCCTGCCGATTTGAGGAAGGACGGCGCCCTCCTCGACCTCCCCATCGCCCTCTCCATTCTCTGCGCGGAAGGAGTTGTCCCGGCGGATGCCCTGGGAAAATTCCTGGTCGGAGGTGAACTCTCCCTCGACGGTTCCGTCAAGGCGGTACGAGGCGTCCTTTCCCAGGCACTTCTTGCCAGGCAAACGGGGCTTTCGGGAATCATCGTCCCATCGGCCAATTGCGAGGAGGCGGAGCTCGTTTCCGGTCTAACAGTCATCCCCGCGGAAACCTTGAGGGAGGCCGTGGCGGCCCTATCCGGCGAAGTTCACCCTCAACGGAAAAAACGGCGGGGTCCCCCCCCCGTTCCCGGCGAACCCCACGGGCCGGACCTCCGGGACGTTGTCGGCCAGCCGGTGGCGCGAAGGGCGCTGGAGATCGCGGCCACGGGGGAGCATGCGCTTCTTCTCTTCGGACCCCCGGGGTGCGGCAAAACGATGCTCGCGGAGCGTATGCCGGGAATCCTGCCCGATTTCGAGGAGGACGGGGCGCTCGAAACGGCGAAGATCTACAGCGCCGCGGGCGAGCCCCCCTGGCCTCGCCTCATCACGCGACGCCCGTTTCGCACCGCCCATCACTCCGTGACTCCCGCCGGACTGGTAGGGGGGGGAAATCCGCCTCGCCCCGGGGAGATCACCTTCGCCCACGGCGGGGTGCTTTTCCTGGACGAGTTCTCCGAGTTCCGGCGCGAATCCCGGGAGGCGCTCCGCCAGCCCCTCGAATCTGGGGAAATCCGCATTGCCAGAGCGGGCAACGTCTACCGGTTTCCCTGCCGTTTCCTGCTCCTCGCGGCGACGAACCTGTGCCCGTGCGGAGGCGCCGGTCATCCGAAACGGATCTGCCGCTGCTCCCCTCCCGTCCTCCTCCGCTTCTCGCAGAAATTCTCCGGGCCTCTTCTTGACCGGTTCGACCTGTCGGTTACCGTCGCCCCCCTTTCCGGGGACGACTGGTCCGCATCGTCCGGAGGGGAGGAGTCGATCGCCGTCCGCCGACGCGTTTCGGCGGCCCGCCGCGTGCAGTCCCACCGCTTCGCCGGACACCCCTTCCGAACAAACGGGACGGCGGGCGTCCCCTATTCCGAGATGATCTCTTCCTTCTCCCCGGAGGCGCGCACGTTCCTCGTACGCGCGGCGGATCGGATGGTCCTTTCCGGCAGGGGGATCGGGAAGGCGGCCCGGGTGGCAAGAACGATCGCCGATCTGGCATCGGAAAGGAACGTGTCCCTTCCGCATGTTGCGGAGGCCCTCCAGTACCGGCTCCCGGAGATCTCCATTCCGGGCATCGAGGAGAGGCATCCCGGAGCGGCATCGTCTCCCCGGCCCTGACTACCGGTCCCAGGCCATGTGCTCCGTCTTTCCTGCCGCCTGTGGGGGAAGAGACTCTGCTCGTGCAGGGGGGAACGCCTACAGCCGGTCCGCGATGTCCCAGAACACCTTTTCCACGTAGTTGCGGAATCCGTGGATGAAGGCGCACCGTTTGTTGAACCGGGCCAACGAACCGCAAAAGTACATGCCGGGAAGGGAGGACTCCCCCGTGCGGGCGATCACGGGGTAGCCGTCTTCCCCGGTCCGCACGCTCCCGCCGTCGATCGGAATCCAGGACGGGCGATACCCCGTGGCGCAGATGATCCAGTCGTATTCCTTCTCCTCACCGTTTTGAAACCGGACCCGGCTGCCCGCCACGTGAACCGGCGGATCCGCCTCCCGAAGAGAGATGATCCCGAACCGGACGCACTCCTTGAGGGTGCTTTCCGAAGACCCCCGGATGTGCTCCAGGTCCCCCGTCTCGCTGAAGTACCGCATGGGGCTTCTCGTGCAAAGCGTTACCCGGGCGGTCCCGGCAAGCGCCATGGCGATCTCCGCAGCGGAGTTCCCCGCTCCGATGACCAGGACCCGCCTCCCCAGGTACGCCATGCAGTGGACGAAATCGACGGAGTGGATGGCGAAGGGGCTGGAGGCGATTCCCGGGATGTCGGGATACGCCGGCTCCGACGAGGAGCCCGTCGCGATGACCAGAAATCGGCACGATCTCTGCCCGGCCGATGTATCGACGGTGAACCCCCCCGGGACGGCGGCGGCGCGCATCGCGGCGGTATTCTCGACGATTCGAAGCGTCTGCTCCCGCGCGAATGCATCCACGTAGCAGAGAAAATCCTCCCGGCTGGGGAACGGCTTCTGGACGCCGGGAATCGCCCACAGGGGGTGCTTGAGCGAAAGCGACGTCCAGTCGGTGCCCGGTACGGAGGGAGACAGAAGCGTCATCCCCTGGCGCATCATCCTCCACGACTGGGCGATTTTGCCCCGCTCCAGCACCTGGTAGTCGATCCTGTGTTCCTCGAGATATTGCGCCAGGAGGAGTCCGCCCGGCCCGCCCCCGACGATGATCACATCCCTCATGGGGTCCCTTTCCCGCCGAAAATACCGCATTTTAACATAGATCAACGGAAGGCCGGGATTTCCGTTATTGACAGGGAATCGGGACTTTCCTATAGTATGTGGTTCTTAACGTTACCAACGGAGGATCGCATAGATGTACGCTGTGGTTCGCACCGGAGGGAAACAGCTTCGCGTTTCTCCCGGGGATGTGGTGAAGGTGGAGAAGCTTCCCGTGGAACCGGGGGAGACCGTGGAACTCTCGGACGTGTTGCTCGTGTCCTCCGAAGAGAAAACGGCAGTAGGAACCCCCACGGTTCCGAACGCGAAGGTCGTCTGCATGTCCCTTGGGGACGGGAAGGAAAAGAAGATCATCGTCTACAAGTACAAGCGGCGAAAAAGGTACGCGCGCAAACAGGGCCACCGCCAGACGTTCACGAGGCTTTCGGTCAAGGAAATCCGGGTGGGCTAAACCCGCCGCCGGAAGAAAGGTAAGGATATGGCGCATAAAAAAGGGGTCGGCAGCTCAAGAAACGGGCGGGACAGCCAGAGCAAGCGTCTCGGCGTCAAGACATACGGCGGAGAGAACGTGACCGCCGGGTCGATCATCCTTCGCCAGCGAGGCACGGCCGTGCATCCGGGTCGGAACGTCGGCATGGGGAGGGACCACACCCTCTTCGCGCTGGTCGACGGATTGGTCCAGTTCGAGCGGTTCGGGAAGGACCGCAAGAAGGTGTCCGTCCTCTCCGTTTCGTAACGCTTCCCTTCTCCATGCATTTCATCGACGAGGCCACCATCACCGTCCGGTCCGGGGACGGAGGGCGGGGATGCGTAAGCTTTCGCAGGGAAAAGTTCGTTCCCCGGGGCGGCCCGGACGGAGGAAAGGGCGGAAACGGGGGCAGTGTCGTTCTCCGGGTCAGCCCGAACCTCGCCACGCTGCTCGACTTCCGGTACCGGAAGATCTTCAAGGCAAAAAACGGACAGCACGGGATGAAAAAGAACATGTACGGCAGGAACGCGCCCGACCTTGTGATCCCCGTGCCTCCGGGCACCATGGTAATTGACGACGCGACAGGAGACATGCTGGCCGACCTGACGAGGGAAGGGGAGATGTTCAAGGTGGCGGCGGGAGGGAGAGGAGGACGTGGGAACGCCTCCTTCGCCACGTCCACGAACCAGGCTCCGGACACGGCGCAGCCCGGGCTTCCCGGGGAGGAGAGGCGACTCCGTCTCACCCTCAAGCTCATCGCCCAGATCGGCCTAGTCGGGCTCCCCAACGCGGGGAAGTCCACCCTGCTCTCCCGGATTTCCCGGGCCAGGCCCAAGATCGCCGACTACCCGTTCACCACCCTCTCTCCCGTCCTGGGAGTGGTTTCCTGCAACGAGGAGGAATTTATCGTGGCCGATCTCCCGGGACTCATCGAGGACGCCCACATGGGGGCGGGCCTGGGACACCGGTTCCTGAAACACGCGGAGCGCACCGAGGGGCTGGTCCACATCCTGGACGCCGCTCAAACGGTGGAGGAGATCACGGACGCATACCGGATCGTCCGTCAGGAGATGGAGAAGTTCCTCCCCGAATTCATCGCCCGCCCGACGCTCCTGGCGTTCAACAAGATGGACATCCCGGGCGCGAGGGAAGCCGGGGAGAGTGCCCGCGCCGAGTTGAATTACCCGGAGAAGGATGCCTATTATATTTCCGCGGTCACCGGGCAGGGGATACAGGAACTGCTAACCGGGATGGTAGCGCTTCGGAGACGCCCAGCGTATGAGTAATAAAACCGCGACCCACCGGGAATCCGTGATTCTTTCCCGGAAGTTCCGGCGGATCATCGTCAAGATCGGAAGCGGGGCGCTCACCGACGCCGGTGCGGGCCTGCGCGTCCCGATCATCCGGGCCCTGGCGGCACAGGTAGCGAAAGCCTGGGAGGAGCGGGGCATCCAGTTCGTGGTCGTCACTTCGGGAGCGGTCGCGGCGGGACAGGAAAAAATGGGGATGCGGGAGAAGCCGCGTACAGTGGCAATGAAACAGGCAACGGCGGCTGTCGGACAGACGAGCCTGATGTACGTCTACGAGCGGGCTTTCGAGAAGCGGGGGCGGAAGGTGGGACAGCTCCTTCTGACGCATGAGGACTTCGAGAACAGGGAGCGGTACAACAACGCCCGGAATACGGTCGAGGCCCTCCTTTCCCGCGGCATCGTGCCGATCATCAACGAGAACGACACGGTGGCGACCGAGGAGATCCGGCTGGGGGACAACGACCACCTGGCCGCCCTCGTGACGCAGATGATCGGGGCGGACCTGCTGATCCTGCTGACCGACAACGATGGGGTCTTCACCCGGGATCCCCACCGCTTCGCGGACGCGCGGTTGATCCCGGTGATCGGGACGATCGACGATGAGCTGCTGCGAGTAGCAAGCACATTGCGGACCCAGGCCATGGGGACCGGCGGAATGGCGTCGAAGCTCCTGGCGGCGCGCATCGTCAGCGAATCGGGAACACCGGTGGTGATCGGGTCGGGGTTTAAGCGCCGGTCCATTGACCACATTCTCGCCGGTAAAGAAGTGGGAACGCTCGTCCTTCCCGCCGACCGCGGAAGAAGGACCAGCCGGAAGATGTGGATCGCCTACGCGAGGCAACCGCACGGCACCATCGTCGTGGACGACGGAGCCGTCCGTGTCCTGCGGGAAGGGGGGAAAAGCCTCCTTCCGGCAGGGGTCGTGTCCGTGCAGGGGAGATTTCGCCGGGGGGACGCAGTCTCCATCAGCGATCTGAAAGGGCAGGAGTTCGCTCGGGGAATCACGGCGTGGAGCAGCAAGCAGGTGGAGAGAGGCAGAGGGAAGAAAAGCCACGAGGTACGGTCGCTCCTCGGCGAGGGGACTCCCGCGGAGGTGGTGCACCGGGACGATCTCATGATTATCACAACCCACAAAACCCCCGGGGAGAGAAAAGGAGCAGTATCGTAGATGGCGGAGACCAGAGCGACCACGACCGAAGAAATCGTTAACGCGGTCTGCCGCGGGGCCCGGGAGGCCTCGGCGCAAATGGGACGGGCAGGCACGGCGGAGAAGAACGCGGCTCTTCTCTCCATGGCCAAGGGACTGCGCGACCGTGCGCAGTGGCTCAAGGAGGAGAACCGGAAGGACCTCGAAGCCGCGAAGTCCAAGGGGCTTTCCGGGGCCATGCTCGACAGGCTCGCCCTCACCG
>CAJIAW010000226.1_pt1 | contig 14774 bp, 13 predicted proteins | sample 9199241 | NCBI WGS metagenome assembly CAJIAW01 (sample SAMEA7708284, study PRJEB35096) | sediment metagenome | biome: marine neritic benthic zone biome [ENVO:01000025]; feature: sediment [ENVO:00002007]; material: shallow marine sediment [ENVO:03000034] sea grass bed [ENVO_01000059] ...
CCGACAGAAGCGGTACGGTGAAGCAATCGCGGCGTTCGAGGTGGGGGAAAAAGAGGCGTCGTCTCCGGTCGAGCGGGCCCGGCGGGCGTACTGGAGGGCGAGGGCTTTTGCCGAAACCGGGGAGGAACAGAAGGCGGAAGCGCTGCTCCGGATGCTTGCGGCGGAACCCGGTGGGGGACCCTACGCGATATTTTCAAGCTTGCGTCTCGGCGGAGATCCGTTCGGGATGCTCAATGCGCCCTCCAGCGGGGAGACCGCTCATTGCGCTGAAGAGAAGGAGAAACTCTGGGACACGATCCGCGACGCCCCCTGGTCGAAAGAGGATGCGGAAAGGGTTCGGCGGGCGGAGCGCCTCATTCTGCTGGGGCTTGTCGAGTACGCGATCCTGGAAGCCGAACGGGTCGACCGGGCTGCCATCCGGAAAGCAACGGGTATTTCCGACGGGGGGACGCCCGGACTGTTCCGGTACCTGGCGGGTGACCTGCGGGGGGCGATCCGCGAGACGAACGGACATTCCTCGGGAGGGTCCGCGGTGGGGCTTATCGACCGGTTGCAATATCCGCTGGCGCCGCAATACCTGGGAGACTGCGACGGGAAGAAGTCCGGGGTGGACTCCCTCGTGATCCACGCCATCGTCCGGCAGGAATCTCTCTTTCAATACAATGCCCTGTCCCCGGCGGGGGCGGTGGGGCTGATGCAGCTCATGCCCCGGACGGCTGCCGAAGTCGCACGGAAGGAAAAGATCGGGAAAAAGTTCCGCCGGAGTGACCTGCTGAAGCCGGAGCTGAACGTGGCCTTGGGCGCCGCCTATCTCGCCTCCCTTCTAGCAAGACACGACGGCGATTACGTGCGGTCAATTGCCGCGTACAACGCGGGAGAATCGGCGGTGGCGCGATGGTGGAAGAGGGCGCAGGGAGATCCGTCGATGTTCCTGGAAAGGATGACGTATCGGGAAACGCGCGGTTATCTCAGGAAAGTGTTCTTCAACCTTCTCCAATATTACCGGATCTACCGCCCCGGGATGCTTGCCCGCTATTTTCCCAGTGATCGAACAGAAGACGGGACAGCTCCCGATTCTTCCGCGTCCCCACCTGGCGCAGGGACGCCCGAGGAACAGGAGGAGGATCCCCCGCAAGGGACAGGCGCTCCCGCAGGCGGGAAACCCGGCGAGTAGACACCGCGACAGATTTCCGGAACTCCCGGTCGTCCGCATGCGCGCGCGCGATCGCCTCCACAGCCTCCTCCTGGATCTTCTCTCCCCGGCAAACCATGACGACGTCGCACCCGGCGGAAACGGCCCGCACGGCTGCGTCGCCGACCCCGAACCGGCCCGTGATCGCCTTCATCTCCAAAGCGTCGGAAAAAACCACCCCGCGAAACCGAAGCTGTTTCCGCAAAAGGCCTTCGAGGATCTTTTCCGACAGGGTGGCGGGGAACTCTCTGTCCAGGGCGGGATAGAGCACGTGGGCGGACATGAGGGAGGGAATTCCCGCCCGGATGGCGCGCCGGAACGGATGGAGGTCCCTCTTCCGGAGGGTATCTATGGAGCTTCGTACAACGGGAAGTTCCGCGTGGGAATCCGAGGAGGTGTGGCCGTGCCCCGGGAAGTGTTTCCCGACGGGAATCACCCCCCGGGAGAGGGTGCCGCGGAAAAAGGAGATCCCCAGGTGGGCAACCTGCTCCGGATCGTTCGACAGCGCACGGTTTCCGATCACCGGGTTGTCCGGGTTGCTGTCGACGTCGAGGACCGGTGCGAAGTTGATATCCACCCCTACGGCGCGCAACTCCTCCGCGAGCGCCTCGGCGGTTGCCTCGGCCGCGCGCTCGGCGTGGCAGCAAAGGGTGGAGTAGCAGCGGGCGGGAGGGAAGCGGGTAAAGCCCGGTGCCGTGAGCCGCATCACCCTGCCACCTTCCTGGTCGATGGCGATGAGCGGGGCGGGTTGACTTTTCCCGGCGGCGGAGCGGATCTCCCGGCACAGGTCACGGACCTGGCGGGGGGTCTCCACGTTTCGCGAGAAGAGGGTTGCCCCCCCAACCGTCCCCTCTCGGAGCAATCGCCTGAGACGCGGAGGGACTGATTTCCCCTCGAACCCGAACATCAGGGGGCCTGGGCCTTCGGGCCGTTTCATTGGGCATTCTCTCCTTCCCGGGGTTTGCGCGTCCGGTTTCGAAACCATTATCACAGTACCGGAGGGAAAGGAAACCGGATCCGGACGTCGCTACTTGATCGCGCCTACCGTGAACCCGGCGATGAACCGGTCGAGGAAGAATGTGCAGATGACGGCAAGAGGAAAGGTCGGTTCAGGGAGAGGCTTCCCGCACGTCCATTGCGTCCCGAAGGCCGTCCCCGAGGAAGTTGAAGGCCATCACGGTGATCATGATCGCCAGTCCGGGGACGGTGGTCAGATGGGGTGCGACAAAGAGAAAATGCCTTCCTTCGTTTATCATTGCTCCCCAAGAAGGCGCGGGGGGCGCAACTCCCAGCCCCAGGAAGCTCAATCCCGCTTCCGCCACGATCGCCCGCGCGATCCCGAAGGTAGCCTCGACGATGACGGGCGAGATCGCGTTCGGGAGGATGTGGACAAGCAGGAGCCGTACGGGAGGGCTTCCGACCGCCGTTGCCGACTGGACGAATTCCATTTCCCTGACCTTCAGGATTTGTCCCCGGATGAGCCGGGCGTATCCCACCCAGCCGAGCGCGGAAAGGGCAATGAGGACGTTGCGCAGGGAAGGCCCGAGAACGGCAGTGATCGCGATGGCGAGCAGGATTCCGGGGAAGGCGAGGAGGATGTCGGCCAGACGCATGAAGAGGTGGTCGATCCTCCCGCCGAAGAATCCCGACGCCGATCCCACGAGGAGGCCGATCGCGAGGGACAGGGAAACCGTGCCGAGCCCAACGGCGACCGAGATGCGCGCACCGTGGACGAGACGACTGAGCATATCCCGGCCCAACTTGTCCTGCCCGAGCCAGTGGGACCACGAAGGGCCGGACAGTCCGGCATCGAGCGCCTGCGCCCCCGGGTCGAACGGGGCGAGAAAGGGGGCGAAGATTGCCACGAGAAGCACCAGGACCACGACGGCCGCTCCGGCAACGGCAGCCCGGTGGCGGGCAATGCGCCTTGCGAGGGTCTTCCGGGAGGTCCGATCACTCATGCCGGATCCTCGGGTCGAGGCGGAAGTAGAGGAGATCCGTAAGCAGGTTGACGGTCACCGTGCAGAGGGCGATGAACAGGATGCATCCCTGGACCAGCGGGTAATCCCGTGCCTCGATCGCCTGGATGGTCAGGCGGCCGATCCCCGGCCAGGAGAAGATTGTTTCGGTGATGATGCTTCCGGAGAGAAGCGCGCCGAACTGCAGGCCCATCACCGTGAGAACGGGGATGAGGGAGTTCGCGAGCGCGTGGCGAAGCACCGCCGCCCGCCGGGATAGTCCACGAGCGCAAGCCGCTCGCATGTAGTCCTGGCGGATCTCCTCCAGGAGCGACGAGCGGAGCATGCGCATGAGGATCGCCGCCATTCCCGTTCCCATGGTCACTGCGGGGAGCACGAGGTGGCCGGCGGTCCCGTACCCCGAGACGGGGAACAACCCGAGTCCGAGGGAGAAGATCAGGATCAGCAGCGGCCCGAGCCAGAAATTGGGCATCGACAGACCGAGCATCGCGAGGAAGCCGGAGAAGTGGTCGTACAGGGAGTGCTGCCGCATCGCGGACAGAACTCCGAGGGGAATCGCGATGAGAAGTGCGACGACCATCGAGGCCCCCGCGAGAAGGAAGGTCGCGGGAATCCGCCTCAGGATCTCCCGCAGCACCGGCTCCCGGCTCCGAAAGGAGGTTCCCAGGTCCCCCTTCGCCAGCCCGAGGAGGAACTCTCCGTACTGGACGGCCACGGGGCGGTCGAGGTGAAGCTCCCTGCGCAGTTCCTCCTTCTGCGCCGCGAGGGCGCTCTCGCCCAGCATGATCTCGACGGGGTCGCCGGGGATCAAGTGAATGAGGAGAAAGACGACCGTCACAACGCCGAGGACGACGGGGATCATCTGCCGCAGGCGGGAGAGAAGATATCCCCTCATTTCCCCTCCCCCTTCTCCCCCAGGATGACCATTTCCTTCACGGAGGTGTAATCCTCGTCGGGGGTAATCACGAAGCCCGAGAGCCGCCGGTCCCTGACGAGAATGTTCCGGTTGATCCAGAGGGGAAACACGGGCAGGTCGCCGGCGAGGAGGACCTGCACCTTTTTATAGAGTTCCTCCCTTTTTTCCCGCGACGGTTCCCGTCGGCCCTCCTCCACCAGCCTGTCGACCTCGGGATTCCGGTAGCCTCCCCGGTTGGCTCCCCTCGGGGGGAACTGCCCCGAGTGGAAGGCATAGTGGTAGATGTCCGGGTCCAGGATACCGACCCAGGTGAGGGCGTACAGCTGGAAGTTCCCCTTCTTGATGTCCGAGAAGAACGTTCCCCACTCGAAGGACTGGACTTCCACTGCGATCCCGACCTTGCGTAGCTGCTCCTGGATGACGGTCGCGATCTGCCGCCGCAACTCGTTCTGGGAAGTCTTGTACGTAAGGAGGAAGCGGGGCTTCGGGCCGTCCCCGTCCGGGTCGCGGTAGCCGGCCTCGTCCAGAAGGCGCATGGCCGCGAAAGGATCGTGGCGCAGAGGGAGGATTCCGTCCGCGTGGGCCCAGAAGGCCGGCGCAAGGATGGAGTCGGCCAGGTCCGCATGTCCCTTCCACAATGTCCTTACGATCGCCTCCCGGTCGATGGCGTGGGCGATGGCCAGTCGCACGCGACGGTCGGACAGGACCGTGTCCCGGAGATTGAACCCGAGATAGGACGCGTTGCTCCCGGGTGCTTCCTCCATCACCAGGTTTCCGCTTTCGAGGGCGGCGGGGATCAGGTCGGGATCCACTCCGTTCAGGACGAAGTTGACGCTCCCTTTCTTGAGCTCGAGGAACCGCACGTTGCTGTCGGGGAGAAACTTGACCACCACCCGCTCGATCCCCGGAGCCCCGCCATAGTATCCCTCGTACCGGGAAAGCCGGATGGCGGTGTCCTGCTGGAAGTCGTCCACCCGGTAGGGTCCTGCCCCTATCGGGGGGGAGTACCCCGTGGCCCGTGACCCGTCCGGGACGATTCCCCGCACCAACCCGGTCAGGAACGGGGCAAACGGTTCGGATAGATGGAATACCACCGTCCGGGAGTCGGGAGTAGCGATCGCGCGGATCTTTTCGTATGTCGCGCGATGGGGAGAGCGGTTCGCCGGGTCGAGAATCCATTCGAAGGTGTAGCGGACGTCCGCCGACGTCAGCCGTCTCCCGTCGTGGAACCGCAAACCATCGCGAATACGGAAGACGATCTCGGTGGGAGATTTTTCCTCCCATCGTTCCGCCAGATCCGGCACAGGATTGCCCGCAGCGTCCATCCGGATCAGGGAGGCGTGTGTCATCTGCAGGATCTGGGCTCCGTATGCGTCGGTCGCAAGGCGCGGGTCGATGCCGGACGGGGCGCCCGGTAAGGCGATGACCAGCGTTCCGTCTTCCACCGGCGGTTTCGGGGAACACCCGGACAGGAAAACAGCGGCGATCGACAGGATGAGAAGGGAGGAGGGAAAACGATTTTTCACGTCGGCCATCCTATCACGCGGCGCCCGGTCCGGTTCCCGGAGTAGTTCTTGTTCGTCTCTCTTTCGTGAATTATAATAACAAGATGCACATTTCCCTGCTGAAGGTGACCACCTTCTTCTACCTGGCCGGGGCTTTTCTCTACCTCTATTTCATCGTCACGCTGAAAGAGAGGGGGGCGCGCCTTGGCCGCATGTCTCTCCTGATCGGTGTCATCCTTCACGCCGTCGGATTTGCCCTCCGGTACGCGACTGCGGGGTATACACCCGTCACGAACCTGTTCGAGTCGCTCTCGTTTTTCGCGCTGTCGATCGCCTGCGTCTTCCTCGTCGTCGAGATCCGGTACAACATGCGGACCCTGGGCGCGTTCGTCGCCCCGCTGGCCTTCGTCTTCAGCATCTTTGCGGCGTTCCTGCCGGGGGAGATCGCCGAACTGGCGCCCGCCCTGAACTCCTACTGGCTCCCGGTCCATGTCCTTCTTCTGTTCGTTGGAGATGCGGTCTTCGCCGTCGCGTTTGGTGCGGGGATCATGTATCTCCTGCAGGAAAAACAGGTCAAGCGGAAGAAAATGGGGGCGATCTTTAAGCGCCTGCCGTCCCTCGACGTACTCGACGATGTCAATTACCGGTGCCTGACAATCGGATTCCCCCTCCTCACCGTGGGGATCATCACGGGATCCATCTGGGCCGAGTACGCCTGGGGGTCCTACTGGAGCTGGGACCCAAAAGAGACGTGGTCGCTCATCACGTGGCTCCTCTACGCCGCACTTCTTCACGGGCGGCTGACGGTGGGGTGGCGGGGACGCAAGGCGGCGATCCTCGCGATCGTCGGATTTTGTGCCATCCTCTTCACGTTCCTGGGCGTCAATCTCCTCCTGCCGGGCCTCCACTCCTACTCCAGCCTGTCGCGGTGAGGGGGAGAACCGGAATTTCCCGATGGGACACATCGTCATCATAGGACTCAATCACCGGACCGCCCCCGTGGAAATCCGGGAGCGTCTCGCCTTCCCCTCGGAGGCGATCGGACATGCGCTCCGGGATCTCCTCGAGAGGGAGTCTCTCAAGGAGGGGGTGATCCTGTCCACCTGCAATCGGGTCGAGATCTGCGCGCTGGCCAGCCAGGGTTTCGAGGGCACGTCCGACGCCAAGGAGTTCATGGCCGTCTACCACGGGATCCCTCTGGGGGAGTTGAACGGGTATCTTTACCATTACGAGGGGGACGAGGCGGTGAGGCACCTGTTCCGGGTGGGCAGCAGTCTGGACTCCATGGTGCTCGGCGAGCCGCAGATCCTCGGTCAGGTGAAGGACGCGTACGGCTATGCCGCGGAGTTTCGCACGATCGGGCCGATTCTCGACAAGTTCTTCGCAAAAACGTTCTCGGTGGCAAAGAGAGTGCGTACGGAGACCAAGGTGGCCAGCAGCGCCGTATCGGTTTCCTACGCCGCGGTCGAGTTGGCGCGAAAGATCTTCGGGGATCTTTCGGACAAGACCGTCCTGCTTATCGGAGCGGGGGAGATGTGCGAGCTGGCGGCCCGGCACCTCATCTCCGCGGGGGTCAAGGGAATCATGGTGACCAACCGGACCTTCGAGCGCGCGGTGAAGCTCGCCGAGGAGTTCGGGGGTATTCCGATCCGGTTCGAAGAGATTTCGGTCCACCTGAAGCGGGCCGACATCGTTCTGTCCTCCACAGGCGCTCCGCACTTTATCCTCCAGAGACAGGATGTCGAGGAGGTCATCCGGATCCGGAAAAACCGGCCGATGTTCTTCATCGACATGGCCGTTCCCCGTGATATCGATCCCGATGCGAACCAGGTAGACAACGTGTACGTCTATGACATCGACGACCTGAACAACGTCATAGAGACGAACCTGGAAGAGCGCCAGAGTGAGGCGTTGAAGGCCGAGGAAATCGTGACGGAGGAGGTTCGCTCGTTCCGCCGGTGGCTCGATGCCCAGCAGGCTACGCCCACCATCATCAACCTTCGCAGGAAGTACGAGGAGGTCAAGAACGCGGAGGTGGCCAAGGCGATGTCGATGCTCGGGACGGACGATCCGAAGATGAGGAAGGTGGTGGAGTCCCTCGCTTCCTCGCTTCTCAACAAGGTCCTCCACGCCCCGATCTCCTCGCTCAAGAAGGACGCCGACGGCCGAAACCAGATGGATCTCGTGTCGGTGGTCCGGGAGATCTTCGACCTGCCGGAGACATCGGAACGGACCGGGATCGGGGACGCGGACAAAACCGGAGAGACCCCGCAGGAATAAGGAACACAAAATCTGGAGGCAGGTGCATTGGGAAAAACAAACCGGATAATCCGTCTCGGCAGCCGGGGCAGCAAGCTCGCCATGTGGCAGGCCGAGTTCATCCAGTTCGAGGTCGAGAGGAAGACGGGGAGAAAGGTCGAGATCACGAAGATCAAGACGACGGGGGATATGATCCTCGATGTCCCGCTTGCCAAGGTCGGTGGAAAAGGACTGTTCGTCAAGGAGATCGAGGAGGCGCTGCTATCCGGGGGCATCGATCTCGCGGTCCACTCGATGAAGGACGTCCCCACTGATCTGCCGGACAGGCTTGCGATTGTCGCCATTACAAGCCGGGAGGATCCGCGGGACGCCTTCCTGTCCGTGAAGTACCGGAAGTTCGAGGACCTTCCACAGGGGGCGAAGTTGGGGACGAGCTCCCTGCGCAGGCAGACCCAGCTTCTCGGGCTTCGTCCCGATCTTTCGGTAGAGACTCTCCGCGGGAACCTCGACACCCGCATCCGGAAGATGGAAGAAGGACGCTACGACGCCATTATCCTCGCGGCAGCGGGGCTTCGGCGCCTGGGATGGGAGGCGAAGATTTCCCAGTACATCCCCGAGGAGATGTCGCTTCCTGCCATCGGGCAGGGGGCCCTGGGGATCGAGATCCGCATCGATGACCCGGATACCCGGGAGGCGGTCTCGTTTCTGAATGACCGGGACACCGCGTTCGCGGTTCGCGCCGAGCGGGGGTTTCTGAAGCAACTCGAGGGGGGATGCCAGGTTCCGATCGCCTCTTACGGACAAACGGAAGGAGACAGCATCTTCCTCAAGGGGATGGTGGGGCGCCCCGACGGGTCCGAGATCATCCGCGGCAGCGCCAGGGGGAGCACCAAAGGCCCGGAGGCGCTGGGGGTAGGCCTTGCCGAGCAGCTGCTCGCTCGCGGTGCGAAGGAGATCCTGGACGAAGTGTACCGGGCGGCAGGGAGCTAGCTACCATGTCTCTCCGGGGGAAAAGGATCCTGGTGACGCGGGGCGAGGGGCAGGCGGAAGAGTTTTCCGCGGCCATCCGGAAGCGGGGGGGAGTACCGGTGATTTTCCCCACGGTCCGGCTGGTCCCTCCCGACGACGCCGGCCCCCTGGACGAGGCTATAGCCCGCCTGGAGTCGTTCGACGGGGTTCTTTTCACAAGTGCCAATGCGGCCCGGTTTTTCTTCGAGCACGCGGAAAAACGGGGAGTCCGGAAGATTCCCGGGGGGATCCGGATCGCCTCCGTGGGACCCGGCACGACCCGGGAGCTTGCGCGGCACGGCTCCCCCGTACATCTCACGGCGGGAAAGCATACCGCGGAAGGGTTGGTGGAGGCGCTGGCTGATGAAGGATTCTCGGGGAAGCGGTTCCTCCTTCCCCGCGCACAAGATGGCCGGGAGGTAATTCCCGAGGAGATAAGCCAAAGGGGAGGAACGGTGGACATTGTGACGGTGTACCGGAACGGCCTGCCCCCGAGAGACGAGAAGGCCGCCGGGGAGATCGGGGAGAGGCCTCCCGACGTGTGCACCTTTGCGTCCCCTTCGGCGTTCCGAAACTTCTTTCTCCTGCTGGGGGAGGAATGCGCCGCATCTGTTCTTTCCCGGAGCAGGATCGCCGTGATCGGAGACGTGACCGCCAGTGCCGTAAGGGAAAGGAACTACCCTGTGGACATCATACCCGAAACATTCACGTTGGCCGGGATGCTGGAGGCGATCGATGCGCACTTTGCCTCCCCTTCCCGCGGAGGGGAGGCTCCATGACGTATCCCGAACATCGCCCCAGGAGGCTTCGCAGGAACGAGGGAATCCGCCGCATGGTCCGGGAGACGAAGCTCTCGGTGGACGACCTGATCTACCCCCTCTTCGCAGCCGCCGGGAGGAAGATCCGGAAGGAGATCCCCCCGATGCCTGGAGCCTTCCAGATGAGCGTGGAGAACCTCGTGAAGGAGGTCAAGGTGGTCCATGGCCTGGGAATTCCCGCCGTCCTTCTTTTCGGCATCCCCGCGAAGAAGGACGCCGTGGGGTCGGACGCTTGTTCCGACGACGGGATCGTTCAGACGGCCGTCCGGGCGATCAAGGACGCCGTGCCCGACATCCAGGTCATCACCGACGTCTGCTTCTGCGAATACACCGACCACGGACATTGCGGGATCCTCACCCGGGAGGGCGAAGTGGACAACGACGCTACGCTGGAAGTCCTGGCCCGCAGCGCAGTGACGCACGCCCGAGCCGGGGCGGACATGGTGGCTCCCTCCGACATGATGGACGGGAGGGTGGCGGCCATCCGGGCGGCGCTGGACGAGGAGGGATACCAGGGAATTCCTATCATGTCGTATGCCGCAAAGTACGCGAGCGGGTTCTACGGCCCCTTTCGGGATGCGGCGGAGAGCACCCCGCAGTTCGGGGACCGCAGGTCGTACCAGATGGATCCCTCTAACGCGCGGGAGGCGATCCGGGAGGTGGCCCTGGACATCCAGGAGGGAGCAGACATCATCATGGTCAAGCCTGCGCTCGCCTACCTCGACGTTATCTGCCGCGTCCGCGACGCCTTCGATCTGCCGGTGGCGGCCTACAGTGTCAGTGGGGAGTACTCGATCGTGAAGGCCGGGGAGAAGCTTGGTTGGGTCGACGGCGGCAGGTTGATGATGGAGATCCTGGTGTCGATCAAGCGGGCAGGGGCCGACCTGATCCTGACGTACGCCGCCAAGGAGGCGGCGAAGGCCCTCGAGGAGTGACCGAGATGCCGGAACCGAAAGGCGCCCCCTACAAGGTTGTCGAGATTTCGAGAGTCTTCGACGAGGAGATCGAGACGGAACTCAATCGCTGGACAGCGGAAGGGTTCCGGTTCGAATCGATCCACTTCGTGACCCAGCCCGGGAATCGCAGGCCTTCGATGGCGTTCCTGTTCTTTTCCAGGGCGGCAGGGGAAGGAGGGGGGTAAAACCTGATGTGCGACGGGTTCCCGGGAGGGCGAAGCCCGGAGAAGTGGCTGACGGGCCTAAAAGGTCCTCCGTGGCGACCGGGAACCGATGGATTTCCAGTGCGCAGATACGCTGGTGGTGGATTACCAGCGGGCCGAAGATGACGTCCCTTTATCTTATTGACGGGCACAATGTTCTCTACCGCACCTTCTTCGGTCTGCCGCGGCTCTCTGCGCCGGACGGCACGCCGACCAACGTCGTGCTGGGGACCGCGAGAATCCTCCTGAAGATCCTCCGGGAAGAGAAGCCTTACGCCATCGCTGCCGTTTTCGATTCCCCCGAGCCCACCCTAAGGCACACGATCTTCCCGGAGTACAAGGCGAACCGGCTCAAGGTTCCCGAGGAGCTCCTCGCTCAGGTGCCCGTGGTGAAGGATGTCATCGACGCCCTTGGAGTACCGAGGATCGAGGTGCCGGGTGCGGAAGCAGACGACATCATCGGCACCCTTTCCCGGCTGGCCGAGGAGAAAGGACTGGAAGTCGTCATCATCTCTTCCGACAAGGACCTCTACCAGCTGGTGTCTCCGAAGGTCCGCATCCGGGACGGCCTAAAGGAAAAAGCAGTGGGAGTGGAGGAGGTCCGCGAAACCTTCGGAGTGGGCCCCGGCCAGGTCGTGGAACTACTCGCCCTCGCGGGAGATCCCTCCGACAACATCCCCGGCGTCCCCGGTATCGGGGAGAAGACCGCCTCCGGGCTGATCCGGGAATTCGGGACGGTGGAAAACCTTCTCGCCACTACAGGCAAGCCCAAGGGAAAACCGAGGGAAAAGATCGAACAGAACGCGGAGATGGCCAGGCTCTGCCGGCGGTTGACGGAAATCGACAGGACCATTCCCCTCCCGAGGGGGATTGATGACCTCATCCCCCGCGGGATTCACACGGAAAGAGTGCCGCATCTTTTCCGGAAGCTCGGGTTCCGTAAACTCCTGGAGGAGCTTACGGGTGCACCCGCGTCGTTGCTGTTCTCCGATTCCGGAACACGCCCCCTACCCGAAGTGAGGCGGGCGGAGAGGGCCGGGGATCTGATCGATGCGATCGGGGGCTTAGCCCCTTCCCGGGCAGGTATCGCCGCATCGGGGGAAAATGGGGAGAAGATCGCCGTGGCGGTGGCTGCCAGCGGTGTCTGGCTCCTCCCGGAGCGGGCCGCCCCGGATCTTGTCAGCAGGATCAACGAGGCCGGCGGTTCGGTCTATCTGTACGACGGAAAGGCTTTCCTCAGGCGGCACGGGGACGTCTCCGTTTCCGGCGGGGGCAATGCGCTGTACGATCTGCAGGTCGCCGCCTACCTTCTCGCCCCGGAGGAGGGGACGCCGACCTGGCCCAAGCTGCGCGACAGGTTCCTTCCCGGGCAGGGAGCGGAAGAGGGGGGGCACCCCGCGACGGAGGCGGAGGATATCGCCGCACTGGGGGAGATCCTCGAGAGAAGACTCGCGGAGGCAGACCTCTCGGAGATCTTCCGGGAGGTCGACATGCCGCTTTTGCCGGTCCTCTTTCGGATGGAGGAGAAGGGGATTCGGATCGATCCCGGAATATTCGGAAAACTGTCAGAAGAACTTGCCGAGGGGACGCAGGAGATCGAGAAGAAGGTGACGGCGGTCGCAGGACCGGAGTTCAACATCAACTCCCCGAAGCAGCTCTCGTTCCTCCTGTTCGAGAAGCTCGGACTGCCGCCGGTCAAGAAAACGAAGACCGGCTACTCGACGGATGTGGAGGTGCTGGAGCGGCTTTCGGGGGCCCACGAGATCCCGAGCCTCGTTCTCGAATACAGGACGCTCGCGAAAATTCGGTCCACCTACGTGGAAGTCCTTCCCGGGATGGTGAATCCGCGGGACGGCCGCATCCACACGACTTTTCACCAGACACAGACCGCCACGGGCCGACTCTCCTCCTCCGATCCCAACCTGCAGAACATCCCGGTGCGCACTGACCTGGGGAGGAGGATCCGATCGGGGTTCGTGGCCGAGCCGGGATGTGTCTTCGTGGGCGCAGACTACTCCCAGGTGGAGCTTCGCCTTCTCGCCCACCTGTCGGGGGACACCGAGCTCACGCGAAGGTTTATGGAAGGGGAGGACATCCACGTCGCCACCGCCTGCGCCGTCTTCGGAGTGGATCCTCCCGGAGTCACGCCCGAACTTCGCCGCAGGGCCAAGGTGATCAACTTCGGGATCCTGTACGGGATGAGCCCTTTCGGGCTTTCCCGGGAGCTCGGGATCGGTGGCAAGGAGGCAAAACAGTACATTGATCAGTACTTCCGGCGTTATCCGGGTGTCTACCGGTATAACGAGGAACTCAAGGAACAGGCGAGAAAGGACGGATACGTTCACACCATCCTCGGCAGGCGGAGGTTTCTCCGGGACATCAACTCTCAGAACAAGGTTCTTCGGGAGGCGGCCGAGAGGATGGCGATCAACACGCCGATCCAGGGGAGCGCGGCCGACATCATCAAGATGGCCATGATCCGGGTAGACCGGGAGTTCCGGGACCGCCATATGCGCGCCGGGCTGGTCCTCCAGGTCCACGACGAACTCATCGCGGAGGCTTCCGAGAACGAGGCCCCCGAGGTCGAGCGACTCCTGACAGGTGCGATGGAGGGTGTGGCCTCCCTGTCGGTACCTCTCACCGTCTCCGTAAGCAGGGGGAAACATTGGGGGGAAATCCACTGATTCCAAGTCGCCGGGGGATGAATAGAACGCGGGGAAGCCGCGTCCTATGAGTGCGAACGATAAAGTGCACCAGCCGGACGAGGATCTCGTCAGGAGCGCGCTGGGCGGTGATGAAGGGGCATTTCGCGACTTGCTGGAGAGGTACAAAAGGCGGGCATACGGAGTGGCCCTGGGGATCGTGGGAGATCCGGACGAGGCCCAGGACGTCGTGCAGGACGCCTTCGTGAAGGCGTACTACAAGCTTTCGAACTTCCGGTTCGGGGCGAATTTCTACACCTGGTTCTATCGCATTCTGGTCAACCAGGCGATCGACCGGTGGAGGAAGACATCGAGGTCGCCCACGATCTCCTTCGACGATGCATGGGTTTCGGGGGAGACGTCGGAACCCGAGGCCATGGTATACCCGAAGACTCCCGAGGAACTGACGGGGAACCGGGAACTCGCGGAGGGGCTCACCCGGGCGATCGCGGCCCTTCCGGAATACCACCGGACGGTCATCCTCCTCCGGGAAGTGGAGGGGATGGCATATGAGGAGATCGCCCGGATACTGGATTGCTCGGTCGGAACCGTGATGTCGCGCCTCCATTACGCGCGTGCGAAACTGAAAGAGGCGCTCAAAGGATTCCGGGAAGGGTAGGGACGAGAGGATATGGAGTGCAGGGAAACGAGGCAGATGATCCAGGATCATATCGACGGGCTCCTCCCGCCCCGCGTGTCGGAGAAGCTCCGCGAGCACCTCGGGGAGTGCGACCCGTGCGCCTCCGAGGAGGCGGATCTAAGGGGTGTCGGGGATCTGCTCAGGCTTTGGTCCTCCGTACGCGTCGAGGAGAGGGAGCCTCAGCTTTCCGCCCTGTGGACCCGGGTCGGGGCCGGCATCGAGGAGCGGAGGAAGCCGTGGCTTGTTCCTCTTCTCCGCCGATGGTTCTGGGTCCCGGCAGCCGCCATGGTTGCGGTTTTGACCCTTCTGTTCTATCCTTTGGATGGATCGAGGGCCCCGTTTCATCCGAAAAGTTTCGATGTCACGGTGGAATCGCTCGAATCCGACACGGCGACCGTTGCCCTGGTGGACAAAGGGGAGGAACTTCCACGGGTGATCTGGATTATCGAAAATGGGAATACCTGATTCGATGCCGGATAGCCGCCTCCCGGCGATTGCATTCATCGCCCTTCTCCTTTTCGCACATACCGTTGTGGCATCCCCCGACGTTCCTGTCGCGATCGATGTGGGAATCGTCGTTGCCTCCAACGAGGGAA
>CAJIAW010000205.1_pt1 | contig 14753 bp, 11 predicted proteins | sample 9199241 | NCBI WGS metagenome assembly CAJIAW01 (sample SAMEA7708284, study PRJEB35096) | sediment metagenome | biome: marine neritic benthic zone biome [ENVO:01000025]; feature: sediment [ENVO:00002007]; material: shallow marine sediment [ENVO:03000034] sea grass bed [ENVO_01000059] ...
CCGGGGTCTTAATCGAAGCGTTCACGATCCGTGTGGCCGGCGGCACCGTCAATTTCACGGATGCTTCGGGCGCGACACCGTTCCGGTCGACCCTTACGCCCGTCGACCTCGAGGTCGATCACTTCAGCAATGCAGACCAGGGGAAGTCCGCCTTCATGCTTTCGCTTTCGACGGAGTCGAAAGAGACCGTGAGGATCGACGGGGATTTCACCGTGAGCCCGCCGTCTTCAGAAGGGAGTGTGAATCTCGGGAAGGTCCGCCCCGCGAAATATTCGCCGTACTTCGCCGAACGGGTCCTGTTCGACGTCGAGGGCGGGGCATTCGATCTCTCGACACGATACACCGTATCCGGGTCCGGCCAGGACCGGGCGATCAATCTGTCCGGACTGAAACTGGCGCTTCGGTCGCTGCGGTTGAAGAAGAGAGGGGAGAAGCCCGAATTTCTTACGATACCTGTCCTGGACCTGCAGAACACCGGCCTGGATCTTTCCGGGAAACGCCTCGTCATCGGTGGATTTACTTCACGGAAGGGCGTCGTCCTCGTGAAACGGCCGAGCGGGGAGAGTTGGAATCTTTCCACGCTGGTTCCCCCCGAGCTTGCCGATGCGAAAGATGCGCTACCGAAAGAGGAGACCGAAACCGAAAGCGAAAATCCCTGGCGTGTGGTGGTGCAGAAAGTCCTGCTGGACGGCTACACCGTCAAGGTGGAGGATGCGACCGCTTCCGAGCCGGTCAGCCTGACGGCGGATCGGATCGCTTTCCGGGGAAGCAACCTCTCGACGGAGAAGGGAAAGAGGGGACGGGCTTCGATTTCGTTCACCCTGAACGAGAACGGGTCTGTTGCCGCGGAAGGCGACGTCGGGATCGATCCGGCCTTCGCCCGCCTGAAGATTGCGGGGAAGGCCCTGGATATCGTTCCTCTGCAGCCGTATTTTACCGAGAAAATGAACGTCATCGTGAGGAGCGGGGCCGTTTTCGCGGACGGTATACTTTCCATTGCCTCCTCGGAGGATGGCGGCCTGGAAGCGGGTTACACGGGAGATGCGTCCCTTAAGAATTTCGCGTCCGCCGACAAGGAGGAGGCGGAAGATTTCCTGAATATCGCCTCTCTGGATCTGACCGGGATGGGCGTCGGGGTTGCCCCGTCGGGTACCCACGTGGAGATCGCCCGCGTCGGGCTGACCGATTTCTACTCACGTTTCATCATCTACAACGAGGGTGGACTGAACGTCCGAAGGATCTTCAAAGAGAAGAACGGTGAAGAGGCAGAGGGCTGGGCGAAGGAGGAACAGGCGAATTCTGAAGTGGCTCCCCCGAAGGTAACGGTCGAACGGGTCATCTTCCAGGGGGGGACGATCCAGTTTTCCGATTATTACATCGAACCGGATTTCTCTGCGAAAATGCTCGATGTCGGAGGGGAGATCTCCGGGCTCTCCTCGGAGGAGGGACAGCAGGCGGACGTGAATCTGGAGGGAAACCTGGGGAACCAGGCACCCCTGGTCATCTCCGGCAAGCTCAATCCGTTTCCGGACACATTCCTTGTCGATCTCAAGATGACGTTCAAGGATATCGATCTCGTTTCTCTGACCCCCTATTCCGGGAAGTACGCCGGTTACACCATCCAGAAGGGAAAACTCTCCTTAGACCTTAAATACCTCATCGTGAAGCGTGAGCTGGATTCCCAGCACCGGGTCTTTTTCGACCAGCTGACACTTGGGGATCATGTGGACAGCCCCGAGGCGACGACGTTGCCGGTAAGACTGGCGATCGCACTCCTGAAGGACCGCAAGGGGGAGATCGAACTCAATCTGCCGGTCACGGGGAATATCAACGATCCGGAGTTCAGGGTCGGCAGCGTCATTTTCAAGATCCTGAAAAATATCCTCGTGAAGGCCGCAACCTCCCCGTTCGCTCTCCTGGGAGCGATTTTCGGGGGAGGGGAAGAGATAAGTTTTTTGGAATTCGAATACGGCAGCTCCACGATCCCTCCCACCGGTGAGAAAAAACTTTCTCAAATGTCGAAGGTTCTCTACGAGCGGCCCGCCTTGAACATGGAGATCGAGGGGCACGCAGACATAGAGCGGGACAAGGAAGAGCTGCGGAACATTTTTTTCCATCGGAAGGTGAAGGCCCAGAAACTGAAAGATATCGTGAGGAAAGGAAACACCGCGATCACGGTGGATGAGGTCGTGGTCGGCCCCGAAGAATACCCCGGATACCTGAAAAAGGCCTACAAAAGGGAAAAATTCCCCAAACCGAGGAATTTCCTCGGGTTCGCGAAGAGTCTCCCCGTTCCGGAGATGGAAAAACTGATGTTTACCCACATCGAAGTCACGAAGGACGAACTGCGGCTCCTTGCGCTGCAGCGGGCGCAGAACGTGAGCGACTACCTTCAAACGAAGGGGAAGGTGGAAGCAAAACGCCTCTTTCTCATCGAACCCGCTTCCTTGCAGCCGGAAAAGAAGGAAAAGCTAAAGGACAGTCGGGTAAATTTCCGGATAAAGTAGGAACCACTCCTTCCGCGGGACTCTTCTCTCACCTTCTAGCCCTGCGACTGCCCGCGAATCCGTCGTACGAACCGCCTCAGGAGATGTCAGGCGTTGGGTTGCGGGTCTGGACTCCTTCTTCTCACGTTCCGACGACTGGATTCCCTAGAGCGATGACTTTCGACGATGCTGTCGAAGCAAGGGTTGCTCCGGGCGGAACATGTTTAATTTCGTTTTTGATGCGAAGGAAAAACGAAATGGTGCGATCTGTAATTCTGTCAGGAATTGGCGCCTAAATTTTGTGCATGCTGTTCGGCTTCCGGGAAATGGCCAAAGCAGGACTGGCCGCGGTTTTCATTATATTCGTCGCCATGGATGTTCCGCAGGGTAGTGCACAGGTTATCCACAAATCGTGTGGATAGACGGTATGGCACTTAGTAGTTCTCCTCTGCAGGGACATACCAAGCCTGGGGGTGAAGGCAGGTGGCGCACATTTTCGGCGCTTCGGTGCCCTCGTGGATGCGCCCGCACTTGATGCACTTCCACCGGATCGGCTTTTCCCGCTTGAACAGGGTCCCGTTTTTCAGGCGGGAGAGAAGGATCTGGTACCGTTTCTCGTGCTCCACCTCCACATCCGCAACCTTGTAGAACACCGTCGCCGCATCCTTGAACCCTTCCTCGTCGGCAATCTTCCCGAAGCCCGGATAGATATGGGTCCACTCCGCATGCTCCCCGGCAGCCGCCGCTTCGAGGTTTACCGCGGTGTCTCCCATCGTGGTCGGGTAGGCGGCTGTGATCTCGACGTCCCCCCCTTCGAGCAGCTCGAAGTACTTCTTTGCATGCATTCTCTCGTTGTCCGCCGTCTCCAGGAAGATGGAGGCGATCCCTTCGAATCCTTCCTTGGACGCGATCCCCGCATAGAACGTGTACCGGTTCCTTGCCTGCGATTCCCCGGCGAATGCTGCCAGCAGATTCTTCTCCGTCCTCGATCCTTTCAGTCCCATGTTGCCACCTCCCGTAGCGATAGCTGTTGGTAAAATATCCTGGTTACAGGGTGTTACGCCCTATCATGTTTTGACCTTGCTCCTCGTGAACCGGGCATACCGTGGAACCCACATCCTCGAATCGAGCATTTCCCCGAGCTGTTCCGGCTTCACCGGTTTCCTTGCAACCTTCTGCTCGATCGCTTTTTGCGCCACTGCAATCGCGATCTCCCTGCACACTTCCCGCAACCTGGAAGGGAGCGGGTAGACACAATTCCGCTTTATTCTTTCCGGCAGGACCAGTTCCGACAACCTGTTTGCCGCAACGGTAAACATCTCGTCGGTTATCACCTTCGCCTTTACAAGAAGCGCCCCCAGCCCCACCCCGGGGAAGATAAACACGTTGTTGCACTGCCCCACGATATGGGTTTTCCCCTTGAAATGCACATCCGGGAAAGGGGAGCCCGTTGCGACGATCGCTTTTCCGTCGGTCCACCGGTAGACATCCTCCGGGCGTGCTTCCGTGATGCTCGTGGGGTTGGAGAGGGGGAAAATGATGGGTCTATCGCAATATTGTGCCATGCGTCTTACCACAATCTCGTCGAAGGACCCCCCGATTCCCGAAAGCCCGATGAGCACGGAAGGCCTGGCGTTACTTATCGTATCGAGGAGGGACACCGTGTCGTGACTCTCCCTCTTCCACTCCCGGGCGAAATCGGCGCTCCTGGCGAATTCTCTTTTATATTCATCGACCCCTTTCCTTCCTTCGTACACGACACCCCGGCTGTCGAGGACGTAGATCCTGTCTTTTGCTTCTTTCTCCGACAATCCCTCGTTCCGAAGGGCGACAAGGATCTGCTGCGCGACTCCGATCCCGCCGGCGCCCGCACCGTAGATAAGGAACACCTGGTCGGACAGGGTCCCCCCCGTGATCTTCAGGGAGCCGTAAATGCCGGCCAGGGTCACCGCGCCGGTTCCCTGGATATCATCGTTGAACGACGGAATCTGGTCCCGGTACATGTTGTTGAGGGTAAAGGCATTCTGCTTGCTGAAATCTTCCCATTGCAGAATTGCGTCGGGGAAATGCTTCTTCACCCCCTCCACGAATTTTTGAACGATGGAAAAGTACTCATCCCCGTGTATCCTTTTCTGCCTGATCCCGAGATACAGGGGGTCGTTTAAAAGTGTTTCATTATTCGTTCCGACGTCGAGAGTGACGGGAAGGCAGCGTGCGGGATTGATCCCTGCCCCTGCGACATAGAGGGACAGTTTCCCGATGGGAATCCCCATCCCCCCCACACCCTGGTCCCCGATGCCGAGAATCCCTTCCGAGTCGGTCGCAACGATCATCTCCACTTTCCTGTAGGGAAGAGACTTGAATATGGCGTCGATCCTGTCGATGTTGTGCGGGGACAGAAATATCCCTCTTGTGAAACGGAAAATGTGGCTGTACTCCTGACACGCCTGGCCCACGGTGGGGGTGTAGACGATGGGAATCATCTCTTCGAGATGAGTAAGGAGAAGAGCATAAAAAAGGGTCTCGTTTCTGTCCTGGAGAGCGCGCAGGGAGATGTACTTCTCGATGTCGGATGGCTTGGAGGAAAAACCTTCATACCTCCTCGCCACCTGCCGTTCGAGGGTGGAGATGGCAGGAGGGAGAAATCCTTCGATTTCGAAAAGCTCCCGTTCCTCGTAGGAGAAGGCGGATCCCTTGTTGAGGATGGAGTTATGCAGGATTTCGACGCCGGAGATATCAATTACGTAGACATCCTCCCCGTTTTCATCCTTGTTGATCTTGAAGTGAAGCATGAACTCCTCCTTTCGGGGTCTGTATCAGAATCGGGGGTTTTTCCGAGCGGAATGTCCGGTTACCGACTTTCTGGAAAGAGGAATGCAGTGCAGAGGGAAACCAGCCATATACATTCATTTACGCCCCCTCGCGGGGGGTGTCAATGAGAATCCATTCTCCGTCTGCCTGTCCGAAGGAATGTGGGGCAGACTCCGGGAGCGGGATGGGGAAACAGACCGAAAGGGGAAGTAAAAAGAGCCCGGTCCCGGAGAGGGACCGGGCAGCCACCGGGATCTTATCCATGCATGCTGAGGATTGCTTCCGCCTCGTCGGCTCGGGCGCTTAGAATTTTTTCCGGCTTCACGAGCATGACGGGACGCTTCGTCGTATACACGACTTTCTCCGCGACGCTCCCCATAAGCGCCCTGGTGATCCCCGTGCGCCCGTGCGTGCTCATGATGATGAAGTCCACATCCTCTTTGTGGGCCAGGCCGAGAATCCCGGCATACGGAGGTCCTTCCCCGATCTCGATCCTGGTCTTGATCCCTTTCCCCTCGAGCCTTGTGGCGATCGTTGTCAGGTAGGCGTTGGCAATGTCGATTGTGTCAAGGGTTGCACGTTCCTCCGTCGCAGGACCCGCCTCCGGGGCGCTTGCCAGTGGATTCTGGATGACCTGGAAAAGGATCACCTCATAACCAAGTGCTTTCGCGATCTTTTCCGCCTGCTCGACCGCCCGTTCCGCCAGTGCAGATCCGTCCAGTGGGACGAGGATCTTCGGTTTCATCGTCTACGCCTCCTTTTTTTGGGAAAACCGTCACCAGGTTGACGGAACGCCTTACAGATTCCATCTCATTATATAAAATAAACTGGATATGGTCAAAAGGAACGTCTGCAAAACCCGAATACCCCCTGGGGTAAATCCCGAGTGATATGATGGACTGCATGGATTCCAGGGAAATGCAATGTCTCTTGCGGCCCCGGCTCCTTTTCGCAAATGGCGGGGAGAATACAGGAATCGCACAATGGCCCACAGCGTCCTCGTAATTGAAGATGACAGGGATATCGCCCGTCTGCTGCAGCTCCATCTCAAGGACGAGGGGTATTCGGTGACCGTTGTATTCGACGGGGAAGCCGGGCTCCGGGAAGCTCACTCAAAACCGTACGACATCGTCATCCTGGATCTCATACTGCCGGGGATGGACGGGCTGGAGGTGTGCCGGCGAATACGATCCGGGCCGGACTACACGCCCGTCCTGATGCTGACCGCGAAGTCCACGGATGTGGACCGGATCCTGGGACTGGAGATGGGGGCGGACGACTATCTTACGAAACCGTTCAACGTCCGGGAGCTTCTTGCACGGGTGAGAGCCCTTTTCCGAAGAGTGGAAGCGATTCGGGAAAAGGATTCGGCCGCACCGCAAAAGGTGATCCGCGCAGGGGACCTGGCCATAGATCCCGAAAAACGGAAGGTGACCGTTCAGGGGAAACCGGTGCACCTCACCGCGCGGGAATTCGAGCTCCTGCTGGAATTTGCCCGTCACCCCGGACGGGTCTACACCCGGGCCCAGCTGCTGGACAAGGTGTGGGGATACAGCTATCAGGGGTATGAGCACACCGTCAACTCCCACATCAATCGCCTGAGGGAAAAGATCGAAGGCAACCCCGCCAGGCCACGACACATCCTCACGGTGTGGGGGGTCGGATACCAGTTCGCCGAACCGGGAGATCGGGAAAAGAGGTAACCGGTGTTCAAGACGCTTTACGGAAAGCTCTCCGCCGTGCTTCTCCTGCTGTTTTTCGGCATCGGGGTCCTGTTTGTCGTGCTGACCCTGTTTACCACCAGGGTCCATCTCCAGGAAATGACCCAGAAGCTGAACCGGTCCCTCGCCCGGCACATCGCCTCGGAGACTCCCCTGATAAAGGAAGGGCGCATCGAGGAAGAAGCGATCCAGGAGGTCTTCCACATGCTGATGGTCGTCCATCCCGGGATCGAAGTGTACCTGCTTGACAAGAAAGGCGGAATTCTTGCCTATTCCGCTCCCCCCGGCAAGGTGAAAAGAGAGGGCGTTTCCCTTGCTCCCCTGAAGATGTTTCTGGACGGGGAGGAGACGTTCCCCATCCTGGGCGACGACCCGCGTAGTCCGGAAAGAAGGAAAGTCTTCTCCGTTGCAACGGTCCCTCCGGAGGGTCCCGCGGAAGGGTATCTCTACGTCATCCTGGGAGGGGAGGAGTACGACACGGTCTCCCGGATGCTCGAAGGAAGTTACATCGTGAAACTAAGCATCTGGATCGCCGGGGGCGGGGTGCTCTTCGCGCTCCTGGCCGGCTTGCTCCTTTTCTACCGCATTACCTACCGGCACAGAAGACTGGCAACGGCCGTGGAGGCGTTCCAGCAGAGCGGGTTTTCCACCTACCCCGATTTCGCGGGCCGGTTTGACGCCGGCAAAGGGGATGAAATCGAGCGGCTGGGGGCCGCCTTCGCACGGATGGCGAACCGAATCGTACAGCAGATACAGGATCTCCGGCAGGCCGACCATATGCGCCGGGAACTTGTGACCCACGTCTCTCACGACCTCCGCACGCCGCTTACCTCTCTCCAGGGGTACCTCGAAACCCTCTCTCTCAAGGAGGGGGAGCTTTCCCCCGAGGAGCAGGAGGAATATCTTCGGGTCGCCTTGAACCATTGCCGGCGCCTCTCCACGCTGGTTTCGGAGTTGTTCGAACTGTCCATGCTCGATTCCCCCGACGCCGCGATACGACACGAGCCGTTCTCCGTGGGTGACCTCGTCCAGGACATCCTGCAAAAATTCCGGCTTGCCGCGGAGGAGAAAACGATCCATCTCGCGATGCGGGTCGGGGAAGGGATCCCTTTCGCCCTTGGTGATATCGCGCTTGTCGAAAGGGTGCTCGAGAACCTCGTTGGAAACGCTCTCCGGCATACCCCGGAAAACGGCGAGATCTCCATCGAAGCGGAGAGGAGGGACAACGGATTGGCCATCCGGGTTTCGGATACGGGGTGCGGCATCCCGCCCGACAGACTTTCCCGCCTGCTCGACCCGATTCCCGGGAAGTACGGGGAACCGGGGAAGAACGGGGAAGGCGCCGGGCTTGGCCTGGCCATCGCCCGGAGGATTCTCGAGCTTCACGGAAGCGACCTGAAGGTCCAAAGCGTGGTCGAGGTTGGTTCGACGTTCGAGTTCACCCTGCCGGAGGCCCCGGGACTGGAGAAATAGCGGTACGGAAACGTCCCTCATTCCCCCTGCAACAGGCGAATATCCCCCGTTTTTTCCCGTGATCGAAATGTGATTTTTTCGTTACGGCCGCGTGATTTGGGCGCGTCAGGATGAATGGTACGAGCCTGGCCGGCCAGGCCCGGGGGAAAAAAATCCATGACGGGAGGTGGGGCATGAGAAAGAGTTACGCGGGATTTACACTGTTCCTGATCGTTCTTTGCGGCATCCTCGCGGTCGGCACTGTCTATGCGGATGGGACCTACGGATCATCGAAACGGGGTCGGAAGTATGCGGTAACGATTACGAATCTTACGCGCGGACAGGTCATCACACCACCAGTGGTGATCGTACACAACGAGAAATTCCGGCTTTTTGTTCCCGGCGAACCCGCGATCGACGAGTTGGCGATTCTCGCCGAAGACGGGATCACGGGGCCTCTTCTGGGTCTCCTTCCGTCGCTTCCCTCCGTGTTGCGCGGGACGATGGCCCCCGGGCCGCTTCCGCCGGGTGAATCGGTGACCGTGGAGGTGAAAGCGAAGTGGAACTTCCCGCGTGTCACCGTGGCGGGAATGCTTGCCTCCTCGAATGACGCTTTTTTCGCGATACGCGGGGAAAGGGTCCCCGTATTCGGCAAGAGCGCAACCTACGCGGTGGCCTACGACGCGGGGAGCGAAGCAAACCTGGAATTGTGCGATCATATCCCCGGCCCTCCCTGCGGAAATGCGGAAGTCCGGAACACCGAGGGAGCGGAAAATTTTGTGCATGTCCATTCGGGGATCCACGGGATCGGGGATCTTGGGCCTGAACAGTGGGACTGGAGAAATCCGGTGGCGAAGGTCGTGATTTCCCCAATTCACTGATCCATAATGAAATATTGGACCCAGTAAACGGGCCTGCCGGTGCGTCGGGTTAAAGTCCAATGGGAAGAGAGGTCGTAATGCAATGGAAAAGTTGATGGGATGGAAAATGGGGAGGGGAGAGTTCCTTCGGAAGTTCCTCCTCCTGGCTGGAGGAGTGCTTCTCGGCCCCGGGATTACCCGGGACCGGGGACATGCCGCGGATCCCCCGGCGGGTCGTGCCAGCGGAAAAACGGGGGGGGAAGACAAGATCAAAATATATTCCGCTGCACAAGAGGGGTATGTCATGGCGGAAAGGGTGCATAAGACGGAGAAGGAGTGGAAGGATCAATTGACGCCCGAGCAGTTCCAGATTACCCGGAGGAAGGGAACGGAAAGGGCCTATACAGGAAAATACTTGAACAACCACGAGAAGGGAGTCTACCGGTGCGTGAACTGCGGGACGGATCTTTTCCGGTCGGAGACCAAGTACGATTCCAGGACGGGATGGCCAAGCTTCTATGCACCGATTGACGAGAGGAACGTACGCACCGAGGTCGACACCAGCTGGTTCATGAAAAGGATCGAGGTGCTGTGCAGTAGGTGCGATGCCCACCTCGGGCACGTGTTCGAAGACGGCCCGAAACCGACGGGGCTTCGCTACTGCATCAACTCGGCGGCTCTTTCCTTCGCCAGGCTGGAGAAGATGGGGAAGTAACGTGCGATCGAGGCCCCTACATTCGTGGAGACTGAGTTTTTCGGGAAGGAGCAAGACCATGTCGAAGCTGACGGTATTCCTTTTCACCATGTCGCTCGCGCTCATCGCGTCCACTGCAGTTGCAGCCGGAAGCGGTTCGGGAGCGAAGACGATGAAGTCGGGTGGGGAGACACTTGAGAAAGCGACTTTCGCCGGCGGTTGCTTCTGGTGCATGGAGGAGCCGTTTGACAAACTGCCCGGGGTCGCCTCGGTCACCGTCGGGTACATTGGAGGAAAGGTCAAGAACCCGACGTACAAACAGGTATCCGCCGGCAGGACCGGCCATACCGAAGCGGTACAGATCGTCTACGATCCGTCCAAGGTCGGGTACGGGAGGCTGCTCGATATCTTTTGGCACAACATCGATCCGACCGTCACCGACCGCCAGTTCTGCGATACGGGTTCCCAATATCGCTCCGGCATCTTCTACCACAGCAAGGAACAGGGGCTGCTGGCACGAAAGTCGAAGGAAGCGCTTTCGAAGAGCAAGCCTTTCAGGGAACCGATCGTCACCGAGATCACCCCGGCGGCCGACTTCTATCGAGCCGAGGAGTACCACCAGCACTACTACAAGAAAAACCCGATCCGTTACAGCTACTACCGCTCCGGCTGCGGCCGCGACCGGCGTCTCAAGGAGCTGTGGGGGGAATCGGCAGGCCATTGAGCAGGGCGCCTGCGGCGGGAAACGAGATCGATTTCGTGGAGGAAAAAGATTCGGAGGTAACGGCGATGACATCTTTAAGGAAACGTAACCTGGTCCCGACGTTCATCGTACTCCTGGGATTATTCTCCCTGGCGGTTTCCGGGGTTTCGGGTGACTCGCGTCCGCTGGAGAAAGGAACGACCGCGGCCACGTTCTACGTGGCCTGATACGACGTGGGAAAAGCGGCCCTGGAGGGGCTGCCCGGCGTCATAAAGGTAGACAAGGGATTCCGCGGCATGCGGGAGATCAACACGGTACATTTCGACCCGGGGGAGATCACCGTGGAAGATATGGTGAAGGCCCTGACCAGGGCGGGAACGTATCGGGGAACGGCAGAATGACGGGAAGGGGAAACCGGTGAAGGGAATGACGCCTTCCCGGTGGAACCTCAGGACGATTCTTGCCGCATTGCTTGTTTCGGGATCGGTTTTGGCATATTTTCTTGCTCCGGTTTCGGACGGCATCGCAGTGTCTCCTGATTCGGGGGAAGGAGAAAAAGCAATGGCCGTCAACAGGGAATATCGGACAGCACAACAGTCGGCGGAGATCCCTGACATCGACGCTTCCGCACCCGCGGTAACGGAGAGGGCGACGTTCGCCCTGGGATGATTCTGGGGTCCGGACTCCCGGTTCGGGAGTCTTCCCGGGGTCGTGAGGACACGCGTCGGATACACGGGAGGGACGTCGGACAACCCGACGTATCGCTCGATCGGCGACCATATCGAAACGGTCGAGATGGACTATGACCCGTCTGTCATCTCCTACGAGAAATTGCTCGATATCTTCTGGGCAAGCCACGACCCGGCAGTTAGGCCATGGAGAAGGCAGTACATGTCCGCCATCTTCTACCACAACGACGAGCAGAAAAGTGCGGCGATCAGGACAAGAGACGCCTACGCCGAGTGGCGGAAGGGGAGAGTGGTTACGGAGATCGTACCGGCCTCGCGGTTCTACCTCGCGGAGGGGTATCACCAGAAGCATGCTCTCCGGGGGAGGCCGGAATTCATGAAGGAGTTCGAAACCATCTACCCCTCGTTGCCCGGTTTGCTCGGTTCGACAGCCGTGACGCGACTCAACGGGTACGTGGCCGGTTATGGAACGTGCGCGAACCTTCAGGAGGAGCTGGAAGGGCTCGGGTTATCCCCCGTAGGAAGGAGACGGTTGATGGACATCGTTTGTGGACCCGGGGGGAAAAGAGGCAGGGGGGCGGGCGACGCTTGCCCGGCCGTTTGACGGTTCGGGCACCGGTTCGTCTCCCGTCCCCCTGGTGATCTACGCGAGGGTGGCCACCACACGCTTCGCGGCCGCCACCGACTTGTCCATCATCGCCTGCTCCTCGGCGTCAAGCTGGAACTGGATGATCTTCTCCACGCCGCCGGCACCCAGTACGGTGGGAACGCCGACGAAATAGCCCTTCACGCCGAACTCGCCGTCGAGGTAGATGCAGGAGGCCAGGACCCGCTTCTGATCCTTGAGGACCGACTCGACCATGGCGATGGTGGAGGAAGCCGGGGAATAGAAGGCGGACCCGGTCTTCAGCAGGGCGACCACCTCGCCGCCGGCCTTGCGGGTGCGATTCACCATGGCATCCATCACTTCCTTCGCCTTGGCGGCGTTGCCGTACTTCCGCTCCAGCAGCTCCATGACCGGAATCCCGCTCACGTTGGCGTAACGGATCAAGGGAACCATGTCGTCGCCGTGACCGCCAAGGGTAAGGGCGGTCACGTCCCGCACGGAAACGCCCAATTCCCAGGCGATGAAGGTGGCGAACCGGGCCGAGTCGAGAACGCCGGCCTGGCCGATGATGCGGTTATGGGGGAAGCCGGTGATCTTCTGGCAGAGGGTTACCATGGCATCCAGCGGGTTGGAGATGACGATGACGAAGGACTTGGGAGCGTTCTGCTTGATCCCCTCGGCGACCTGTCTCATGATCTTGGAGTTGACCTCGATCAGGTCGTCGCGGCTCATTCCCGGTTTCCGGGGGAGGCCCGCCGTGACGATGACGATATCCGAGCCGGCGATGTCCTTGTAATTGTTGGTCCCCGTAAGGGAGATATCGAAGCCGTCCACCGGAGAGGCCTCGGCAATGTCGAGGCACTTCCCCTGGGGCATCCCTTCGACGATATCGAACAGCACGACGTCGCCGAGTTCGCGCTGGGCGCACAGTTGGGCGAGCACGCCACCGATCTGACCGCCGCCGATGATCGCAATCTTCTTTTTTGCCATGATTGCCTCCTTGGGGATGTGAGGTTGGACGAAGAGGAAATATCTGCTACAAACTATACTGGTTTTTTAAACGGTTTCCATGGAAATCCGGAGGGTCCGGCGACATTTTGAACCTGCCCTCCCTCCGGCCGCACGTTCCGTCTGTCTCAGCCCTTGATCATCTTGTGGTACTGCTGGAGACTTTTCAAGTCCCCCCGCCCCTTGAGCACCGCCGAGATCCCTTTTGCCGCCGCGATGGCGGCCGCGGTGGTGGTGATGTGAGGAATCTTATACTTGATCGCCGCCTTGCGGATGTAGGAGTCGTCGTGAACGCTCATCTTTCCTACGGGAGTGTTGACGATCAGTTGGATCTCCTCGTTCTTGATGGCGTCCACGATGTTGGGACGCCCCTCGTGCAACTTAAGGATAAGCGTTGATGCGATGCCGTTTTCCGCAAGGAATAGCTGCATCCCTTCGGTTGCCACGAGAGAAAAACCCAGTTCGGTGAAGCGCCGCGCCGCCTCGAGCGCACCCGGGCGGTCTCGCTCGGAGACCGAGATGAGGACCGTCCCCTCGAGAGGAAGAAACTGCGAGGCCGCGACCTGCGCATTGACAAACGCCTCCCCGTAGGTTTTCGCCACTCCCATGACCTCGCCGGTGGAGCGCATCTCCGGCCCGAGAACGGGATCGACCTCGGGGAACATGTTGAACGGGAAGACCGCCTCCTTGACCCCGAAGTGGGGAAGCGGGCGGCGGACGAGAGAAAGGTCACGCAGCGTTTTCCCGAGCATCACCTGTGTGGCCAGTCGCGCCATCGGAATGTTGCATACCTTGCTCACGAGCGGCACCGTCCGGCTCGCTCGAGGGTTGGCTTCGAGGATGTAGACGGTGTCGCCCGCGATGGCGTACTGGATGTTCATCAGCCCCACTACCCCGAATTCCACGGCGATCTTCCGTGTGTACTCCTCGATCGTGTCGATGTGCCTCCGGGAGATGCTCACCGGAGGAATCACGCAGGCCGAATCGCCGGAGTGAACGCCGGCGAGTTCGATGTGCTCCATCACCGCCGGGACGAACGCGTCGGTTCCGTCCGCGATTGCATCCGCCTCCGCCTCGATGGCGTCATCCAGGAACCGGTCGATCAGGATGGGGCGTTCGGGGGAAATCTCTACCGCCTTGGCCACGTATTCCCGGAGCATCTCCTCGTCGTGCACCTTCTCCATGGCGCGCCCGCCGAGGACGTAGGAAGGACGAACCATGAGCGGATAGCCGATCCTGGCGGCGATGTCGATCGCTTCCTCGAGCGTGTTCGCCATGCCGGATTCCGGTTCGGGAATCCCCAGGCGTTCGATAATCCGGCGGAACCGGTCCCGGTCCTCGGCGAGGTCGATCGTGGAAGGAGAGGTGCCGAGGATCCGGACCCCTGCCGCCTCGAGATCCGCAGCGAGGTTGAGAGGCGTCTGGCCGCCGAACTGGACGATAACCCCTTCCGGTTTTTCCTTCTCGTAGATCGAAAGGACGTCTTCCACGGTCAGCGGTTCGAAGTAGAGCTTGTCGGAAGTGTCGTAGTCCGTGGAGACGGTCTCCGGGTTGCAGTTGACCATGATCGACTCGAAGCCCGCCTCTCGGAGCGCGAATGCCGCGTGAACGCAGCAATAGTCGAATTCGATCCCCTGGCCGATCCGGTTTGGCCCGCCGCCGAGAATCATCACCTTGCGCCGGTCGCTCGTCTCTACCCGATCGGGGCCGTTATAGGTCGAG
>CAJIAW010000318.1_pt1 | contig 14446 bp, 15 predicted proteins | sample 9199241 | NCBI WGS metagenome assembly CAJIAW01 (sample SAMEA7708284, study PRJEB35096) | sediment metagenome | biome: marine neritic benthic zone biome [ENVO:01000025]; feature: sediment [ENVO:00002007]; material: shallow marine sediment [ENVO:03000034] sea grass bed [ENVO_01000059] ...
AACAGCCTGGCCTCCGCCGGCGCGGGCATGCTTCTCGGGATTCTCGAGTCCTTCAGCATCTCGGTGCTTCCGGCGGCCTACAAGGACGTGATCTCGGTCGCCATCCTGCTCGTCATCCTCTTTGTCAGGCCCAGCGGACTGTTCGGGAGCGTCGAAGCGGCGCGCCTGAAGGAGTTCTGATGAGGAAACAGGGGCTCCAGATCGCCGGGTTCGCCTCGGTGGTCGCGGCGATCCAGCTGGCGACCTTCCTGACCGGAAACGTATATCACCTGACCCAGCTGACGATGTCCGCCTACTACTCGCTGGTCGTGCTGGGCTTGTGCATCCTCACCGGGTATGCCGGGCAGATCTCGATCGGGCACGCCGGCTTCTTCGCGATCGGGGGATATCTCTCCGCGCTGCTGACCACCTACGACCTGTCGGCCCACGGGGGGCCCATTGTATCGGGGCTGGCCGCGATGGGGATTCTCACGCGCCGTCCCGACCTCTACGGAGGGGAGCTGCTCACGGTCCACCCCTGGCCCGCGTGCATCTTCGCAATGTTTACCGCCGTCGCCGTCGCCTATGCCATCGGGGGGCCGGTCCTCAAGCTGAAAGGGCATTACCTCGCCATGGCCACGTTGGGATTCGGCATCATCGTCTACCGGATCGTTCTCGGGACCGAGTTGGTCGGCTCGGCGGACGGGATCTACGACGTCCCGGCCTTCCCTCTGCTTCCGGGGATCGCGGTGTCCGGGAAATCCTCTCTCCGGGTGATGAATTATTACGTCGCCTGGGGATTCGTAATCCTGGGGATGGTCTTCCTGCTGAACCTCGTCCGCTCCCGCGTGGGAAGGGCGCTCGCTTCGATCCACGGCGCGGAGGATGCTGCGGAGGCGATGGGAATCCCCACCGCGCGCTACAAGCTGAAGATCTTCGTGGTAAGCGCCGCATTTGCGGCGGTGGCGGGGGTTCTGCTGACCCACTACAACGGCGGGATCGGCCCCTCGGAATCCTCCGTCATGAAATCGGTCCGCTACCTGGCGATCGTCGCGATCGGCGGCATGGCCAACCTCTGGGGCACGCTCCTGATGAGTCTCCTCCTGAATTACTTCTCCCTCCGCGGATATTTCGGGACGTTCGACGACGCGGTCTTCGGCGGGATCCTCATCCTGATCATGCTTTTCGCGCCCGATGGGCTCCTGCGGCGGCAGCTGTTCGAGGAGCTAAAAGGCGTGGTGTTCCCCGCCGGCGGGGAGAAGGAAACGTGAAGCTCCTCTCGATCCGGAGCATAAGCAAGCGCTTCGGCGGCCTCAAGGCGGTCGATAACGTCTCCTTCGACGTGCCGCGGGGCGCCATCAAGGCCCTCATCGGCCCGAACGGCGCTGGCAAGACTACGCTGTTCAATCTGCTCTCCGGGTTCCTCCGTCCCGACCGGGGTTCCGTCGTCTTCGACGGGTCCGAGGTGCTCGGGTTTATGCCTCACCAGATCGCGGCGATGGGTATGGCGAGGACCTTCCAGCAGATCCGTCTCTTTCCGAAGATGACTGTCCTTGATAACATCCTGGTCGGGCGCCACCTCCACAGCCGAGGGGGCTTCGTATCCTGCATGCTCCACCTTCCGTTCGTCCGGAAGGAGGAGAGCAGCGCACGGGAAACGTGCCGGGAGATCCTGGAGTTCCTCGGTCTTTCCGGGCAGGCGGATGAGGAAGCCGATCGTCTCCCCTACGGACAGCAGCGCATCGTGGAGCTGGGCCGTGCGCTTGCGTGCGATCCGCGGATCCTTCTCCTCGACGAGCCTGCGGCGGGGCTGAATATCCGCGAAACGGTCGAGGTCGGGAAGCTGATCAGCAGGATTCGCGAGCGGAACATCACCGTCCTGCTCGTGGAGCATGACATGTCCCTAGTCATGGACATCTCCGACGAGATCGTCGTGCTCAGCTACGGGCAGAAGATCGCCGAAGACAAACCGGCCTCTATCCAGAAGGACCCGGAAGTGATTCAGGTCTACCTCGGGGAAGGCGATGCTTAGGATCAAGAACCTTGAGGCGGGATACGGTCCCTTGAAAGTCCTTCGAAAGGTGTCGCTTCACATTGGCGCCGGCGAGATCGTTACGGTCATCGGGGCGAACGGCGCGGGCAAAACGACGCTTCTGAAGACCGTTTCGGGGCTTCTTGTCCCACGGGGGGGCGAGATCCTCTTCGAAAAGAATACGATTCGGAAAGTGCCGGCGGAGCGGATCGTTTCCCACGGCTGTTCGCTTGTGCCCGAAGGCCGCCAGCTGTTCGCTCCCATGACGGTACGGGAGAATCTGATCCTCGGGGCCTCTGTCCAGTTCCGGAAAAGAAGGAATGAAGAAGTGACCGAGGACATGGAGCGGGTTTTCGGCCTCTTCCCTCGGCTGAAGGAACGGGAGGCCCAGCTGGCCGGGACCCTTTCCGGCGGGGAGCAACAGATGCTGGCGATCGGAAGGGCCCTCCTTTCCCGTCCCCGGATGCTTCTCCTCGACGAACCCTCCATGGGACTGGCCCCTCGTATGGTTCGGGAGATCTTTGCCCATATCGTGCATCTCCGGAAGGAGTTCGGGCTGACGATTCTCCTCGTCGAGCAGAACGCGCGGGGAGCCCTCGCTATCGCCGACCGGGGGTATGTCCTGGAGACCGGGCGGATGGTTCTCCAGGGACCGTCCGAGGTCCTGCTGGCCAACAAAGACGTGCAACGCGCCTATCTGGGGCGAAGTTCCGAGGAGGGGGCGTAAAACCCAAGGAGGTGGTCCGATGTTCTGGGAGCCCGACAGGGAGTGCATGGATCGGGAGGAGCTCGAACAGCTCCAGTTCGAACGGCTCCAGTTACGCTGAACCGAACCTATTCCAACGTTCCCTTCTACCGGAAGAAGTTCGACGATCTGGGGATCTTGCCGGAGGAGATCAGCTCCCTGGTCGACTTCTCCCGCCTCCCGTTCACCGCGAAAGAGGATCTCCGGGAGCATTACCCATACGGCCACTTCGCGGTGCCGCTGCGCGAGGTGGTCCGGATCCATGCCTCCTCCGGGACGACGGGTGCGGTGACGGTCGTGGGGTACACCCGAAACGACGTCCAGGCATGGAGCAACCTCACGGCCCGGGTCCTCACGATGGGCGGGGTAAAGAAGGACGACGTTGTCCAGATCGCATTCGGGTACGGTCTTTTCACCGGAGGGTTCGGGCTCCATTACGGCGCCGAACGGATCGGGGCCTCCGTGATCCCCGCATCGAGCGGAAACACCTTGCGGCAGATCAGGATAATGATGGACTTCAAGACGACCGTCCTGATCTCCACTCCCACCTACGCGATGCTCGTGGCGGAAATGATCCGGGAGGAGGGGATTCCCATGCCGGCCCTCTCCCTGAAATACGGCCTGTTCGGGGCGGAACCGTGGTCCGAGCAGATGCGCCAGGAGATCCAGGAGAAGCTGGGGATCGTCGCCACGGACAACTACGGGCTGTCCGAAATCATCGGTCCCGGCGTCTCCGGGGAGTGCCGGGAGCAGAACGGCCTCCACATCAACGAGGATCATTTCCTGGTGGAAGTGGTCGACCCGGAAACGCTCCGGCCGATGCCCGACGGGGAGACGGGAGAGCTCGTGGTCACCTCGCTCACCAAGGAGGCCTTTCCGATGATCCGGTACCGGACGCGGGACCTGACGAGCATTCTTCCCGGGCACTGCCCCTGCGGGCGCACGCTGCGCCGGATGGCCAGGGTCAAGGGGAGGACCGACGACATGCTGATCATCAAGGGGGTGAACGTCTTCCCCTCCCAGATCGAGTCCGTCCTCTTCGAGGTCGAGGGGACGGAACCGCACTACCAGATCGAAATCGACCGGAAGGGGGGGCTCGACGAGGCGACGGTCCTCGTCGAGGTAGGAGAAACGATCTTCTTCGATCAAATGCGGCATCAGAGGGATATGATAGAGCGTATCCGGAAGCGCCTTGCCCAGGAGCTCGGGATCAGCGTCGAGGTAAGGCTGGTCGAGAAGAAGACGATCGCCCGCTCCGAGGGGAAAGCGGAGCGCGTGATCGACAAAAGGAAGCTGTGAGAGACCTTCGCAGCGGTCTTTGGAGAAAACGACGATGAGCACGGGGACGTTGTACATCGTGGCCACCCCGCTGGGGAATCTCGAGGACATCACGCTGCGCGCGATTCGCGTTCTCCGGGAAGTGTCGGTCATCGCCTGCGAGGACACGCGGCGCACCGTCAAGATCCTCAACCGGTACGAGGTCCGGACACCCCTGTTCATCTTCCACGAGTACAACAAGGTCCGCGCCGGGGCGAGCATCCTGCGCAGGCTGCGCGACGGGGAAAGCGTGGCGCTCGTGTCCGACGCGGGAACGCCCGCCATATCGGACCCCGGATACGAACTGGTGAGGGAGGCGATTGGCGGCGGGGTCCCCATCGAGGTCGTCCCGGGTCCTTCTGCGCTCATCGCCGCGCTGGTGGTTTCCGGACTGCCGACCGACCACTTCACGTTCGAGGGGTTCCTGCCGGCCCGAAGGGAAAAGCGTCGGAAGGCGATGCAGAACCTTGCCACCGAGAAGAGAACGATGATCTTCTACGAGTCCCCCCAGCGCGTTACGTCCTTTCTCTGTGAGGCCTCAGAGATCTTCGGCGACCGGCGGGCCTGCGTCGTCCGGGAGCTCACTAAAATCCACGAAGAGATTCTGCGTGGCACGCTCCCGGAGCTGGACGCGGAGATAAGCCGGCGCGAGTCGGTTCTGGGCGAGATCACCATCGTAATCGGGGGAGGGGAGAAAACGGTCGAGTTGTCCGTGGAGGAAATCGTCAAGGCGGCTCTCGAGGATGCCTCCGGTTCTTCCAGGGATCTTGCACGGGAGATCGCCGAGAGGACGGGGCTGTCCCGCAAGGAAGTGTACACGGAGATCCTCAGGCAGCGGCAGAAATAGGAACGGGCGGCCCGTGAGCCGCCCGCAGGAACCATTTACGCGTAGCGCGATCCTCCTACTTCTTCTTCTTTTTCGCGCTCACCTCCACCAGCAGAGAGTCGGAAACGTTCGTCACCAGCCCGTGGAATACATCTTTCGCCTTCTTGAAGGCGGGACTGGCGAAGATCCTTTCCAGGGCCGCAAGGTTGTCGAGTTCCACCTGAACGACGCGCTGCGGCGACGCCCCCCCCAGCATGCTCTTGTAGATCCTGACCGATCGGACGCCCGGGAACTTGAGCCAGATGTCCTTTCCCGCGCGTGCCAAATACTTCTCGTAGTCCTTCGCCTTCCCGGGGAGAACGTCGAATCGGTACTCGAACGTGATCATCGCTGGACCTCCTGTCGGGATGTTTGCTAAGCGGTAGAGTATCAGCGGTCCCCGCGGGCGTCAATCGGGCCGCAGGACGATCTTCCCGAACTGCTTCTGCTCCACCAGTCGCCGGTGGGCCTCCTTCGCCTCGGACAGGGGGAACACGGAGTCGACCACTGGGCGGACCCTTTCTCCCGAAACCATCCGGAGCAGATCGGAGAACTCGGCGTGAGTTCCCATCGTGGAGCCCATGATCGTCAGCTGGTTCCAGAAGATCCCTGCGATATCCTCTTCCGGATTCGGCCCCGTCGTCGCTCCGCACGTGAGCAGTCTGCCGCCCCGGGCGAGGGCGGTGATCGACTGCTTCCAGGTTGCCTTCCCCACGGAATCGAGCACGATGTCCACTCCACGTTTGCCGGTAATCTTTCTCGTCTCCCGGGCGAAATCGCCCGTCCCGTGGTCGATTCCGAAATCCGCCCCCATCTCGCCCGCCCGCTGGAGCTTGTCCGCACTTCCCGATGTGACGCCGACGGTGAGCCCGAGCATTTTTGCGATCCGGAGCGCTGCAAGAGATACGCCCCCCCCGATCCCGATGACAAGAAGCGACTCGCCCGGTTTTGCCTTTGCCTTGGTGACGAGCATGCGCCAGGCGGTGAGGAAGGTCAGAGGAAACGCCGCGGACTCCTCCCAGGTGAGGCCCTGCGGTTTCGGGTAGGCGTTGATCGCGGGAGCGACGACGGTTTCGGCGAAGGTCCCCCAGACATGCTCGCCCAGAAGGTGGAAGGTTACGCAGAGGGAGTGTTCCCCCCGGAGGCAGAACTCGCATGACCCGCAGTGGATGCCGGGGTTCAAAACGACCTCGTCGCCTTCCTTCACGTCCGTCACCCCCGGCCCTGTGAGGTCGACGATGCCCGCTCCGTCCGATCCCATCACGTGTGGCAGCGAAAGGGATATTCCCGGGATTCCGATGCGGACGAAGATGTCGAGACGATTGAGCGCGCATGCGCGGACACGGACCCGCACCTGGCCCGGTCCCGGGACGGGATCGGGAAGCTCACCGTACTGAATCTTTTCGAGGTCTCCGTGCTCGCGGAAAAAGGCAGCCTTCACGGGAGAGATTCCCCCGGGAGACGGTCCTCATCGGACCGTCTCCCGGTCACGATTCGATGTTGTTGCGGCGCATGAGGTCCTCCAGGGCGGATAAATCGATGTGGAGAAGTTCCGCGGCCCGCTCCCTGTCCCCGTCGGCAAGTGCCAGGGCCTGGAGAACCATCGGCTTTTCGAGGTCCTGTATCCCGTCGCGGATGCCGGGATCCGCAGTGTCGGCCGGTTTTCTGCTTGTCGCCTGCCTTCCCTTCCTGCCGTACAGGATATCGGTGGGGAGATCCGCGGCGTCTACCACCGTTCCCTGTTTCTTCCGCTCGGAGATCGACTTCACAAGCTCCACGAGCTCCCGCACGTTCCCGGGCCAGGAATACGCCGTGAGGGCTCCGATGGCTGTCTGGCTGAAGCCCCGGAGCGGTTTTTTGCGGGTCCGGTTGTCCTCGAAGAGAAAGTGATGGAGAAGCAGAGGAATGTCCTCCGTCCGCTCCCGGAGCGCGGGAATGTTTATCGTCCCCGGGGAAAGGAGGTCGCGGAGACCCGCCGGGATTCTACCCTTTGCTGCGAGGGTTTCGAGATCCGTCGAAGAGGAAGCGATTACCCGGATGTCGAGTTCGACTTCCTCGGTGGCGCCGATGGGAGTGATCGTCCTTTCGGAGAGGAGGGTTGCGATTCGCTCCAGCACCCGGGGGCCCGCCTCTCCGATTTCGGAGAAGAACACGGTCCCGTGATTCGTCATCGCAAGCTTGCCCGGACGGGGGAGCACCGCCTCCTCGTACGCCCCCGGTGCATATCCGAACAGATCGCCTTCCAGGTTCTCTTCGCTCACCCCCGCGCAGTGCACGGGGACGAACAGTCCCGCGGACCGCGAGCTGTGGAAGTGCAAGATCCGCGCGAAGAAGGATCGCCCCGTGCCACGTTCTCCCGCCAGAAACACGGGATTTTCCGTGTCGGAGAGCCGCTGCACCGCGGCGATAACTTCCTGGATGGGCGCGCTCGTGCCCACGACGGAGTGCAACAGGTGCCCGCCGCGGGATTCCGCCTTGAGGTAGAGATTTTCCCGCATCAGTTGTCGCTGGACGTACGCCTTGTCGACGAGGTGGAGGACCTCCTCCGCCTTGAAGGGCTTTGCAAGGTAGTGGAAGGCGCCCGCCCGCATCGCCTCGATGGCGGTGTCCACGGTTCCGTATCCCGTCATCATGATGACCTCGGCGTCCGACTGGAGTTTCTTGGCCGTGCGGAGCACCTCGATCCCGTCGGGGCCGGGCATCTTCAGGTCGGTGAGCACGATGTCGAAACGGCTCTGCTCGAGCCTGTCAATTCCGGAGGACCCGGAATCGGCGGTCTGCACCTCCCACCCTTCCGTACGGAAGAGGTCGTCCAGGAAGGTGAGGATCTGGAGTTCGTCGTCGACAATCAGGATTCTCCGGTGCGATGGGACCCTCAAGGTCTATTTCCTCCTGACCACCCAGTAGATCGCGCCCCCTCCCGCGGCGAGGATGAGCACCAGGGACGCCCACTCCAGGCGACGGAATCGGGAACGCGTGTGTTTCTCGGCGGCGGACCGCTCCTCATATCCCCTCGCCCCACCGGTGACGTTGTTCGCATAGGCCGTAAGCGATGGCGCCGTCATGAGGGAGAAGAACAGGAAAAGCAGGGTGATTGCGACCACCCGGACTCCTCTCCGGCGAGGTGCGGGAACGGTTTTCATGGTGTATTTTATACCACGAATCGGAGGAGCGCGGAGCAGGAAGCGCAACGGTTTCCGGCTAGCCCGGAAGAATCGGTGCGGTACCCGTGCCTCCTGACGACGGTCACCCTGCATGCCGGGCAGACGGTGTCCCCGGCCCCCTCCAGGTGGTAGTTTCCCACGTAGACGTATGGCAGCCTTTCCCGGGCGATCCGGAAAGCCGCGTCGAGCCGGTCGGGAGGCGTAGGGGGGGCGGTGAAGCGATGCATGGGCATGTACCGGGAAAGGTGGAGAGGAATCTCCGGATCGACCCCCGCGACGAAGTCCACGACAGCGCGGATCGACGCATCCGAATCATTCTCTCCGGTGACGAGGAGGGTGGTGACCTCCACGTGCGTGGCCTTCGCGCTCTCCCGGATGGTGTCGAGCACAGGAGAGAGCTTTCCCCCGCAGATTTTCCGGTAGAACTCCGGGTCCATCGACTTCAGGTCGATGTTCATCGCATCCACCAGGGGGAGGAGTTCGGCGAGCGGCTCCGGGGAGACGAATCCGTTGGTGACAAGAACGTTGGCCATCCCGGCCTTCCGGAACTCCCGGGCACAGTCGACGACGAATTCGAACCAGATCAGCGGCTCGTTGTAGGTGTAGGAGATCCCGACGGCCCCCTCCCTCTGGGTAGCCCGGACGAGATCGGAAACGGGGACGGGAGCCAGGGGGACAGCGCACTCCACGAGGGGATGGTTCTGGCAGAACCCGCACTGAAAGTTGCACCCGACCGACCCGATCGACAGGATCGGCTTGCCCGGGTGGAAGTGGTAGAGCGGTTTCTTCTCCACGGGGTCGAACTGGACGGCGGACACCTTTCCGTAGGTGAGAGCGAAAAGTCTCCCCCCCTGGTTTTCGCGCACCCGGCAGATTCCCCTTTTCCCCTCGGAGATGAGGCAGCGGTGGGGACACAGTTCGCATCGCACGGCGCCGTTTTCGGGCAGCCAGTGGACGGCCGGGTGAGCTTCAGTACCGGACATGGAATCCCTCATACGATGTGGTGGGGTCGCGCCATTCCACGGCGATGTCCGTGACGACAGCACCCGGTGGCCCCTCGCGAAGGAAAGCGATGACATTCTCCACCAAGGTCCGTTCCCCCTGGAGGACTGCCTCGACCTTCTGCCCGGGGAGGTTGCGGACGTAACCGCGCACGCCAGAACGGGCAGCCACGTCGCACGTCGAAGCGCGGAAGAACACCCCCTGGACGCGGCCGGAAACGACCACGTGGGCTTCCTGGAAATCCTTCATGCTCCTCCTCCGAACTTTCCATCGATAAAGTCCTGTTCGCTGATTACGGGGATCCCCATCTCTTTCGCCTTGGCGAGCTTGGAGCCGGGGTTCTTCCCCGCCACGAGGTAGTCCACTCTCCGGCTGATCGCCGTCGCGATGGTTCCGCCGCCCCTGCGCACGATCTCCTTTGCCTTCGCCCGCGCGAGCCCGAGAGTCCCTGTAAAGAGGAATGTCTTGCCGGCGAAGATCCCTTCCGCCATCGCCTCCGGACGGATCTGAATCGTGTTTTCCTCCAGGAGGCGATCCACGGTCCGCTTCCCTTCCGCGGACTCGAAATAGTCCCGGATGCTCCGCGCCACCTCGGGTCCCACCTCGTGGACGGCGGAGAGCTCCTCCAGGGTTGCCGTCCAGATTGCCTCGATCGTTCCAAATCTCCGGGCGAGTACCCCGGACAGGTGCTCCCCCACGTGGGGAAGCCCCAAGGCGAACAGAAAGCGGCCCAGCGTGGGGGTTCGGCTCTGCTCGATCGCACGGACGAGGTTGTCGGCGGACTTTTCTCCCAGGCGCGCAAGCCCCGCCAGCGTATCCCGATCCAGTCGGTACAGGTCCGCCGGCTCGGCGACCAGGCCCTCGTCCACCAGCGTGGAGAGAACCTTGGGGCCGAGCCCCTCGATATCCATGGCGTTCTTCGAGACGAAGTGGCGGAGCGACTCCTTGCGTCGCGCCACGCACTCCTTTCCCGTACAGCGATGGGCCGCCTCGCCGGGCACGCGCGCAACGGGAGAGCCGCAGATCGGGCACCGGTCGGGTATCCGGAACGGCTTTCCCCGTCCCGACGCCCCGATCTTCGCGGAGAGGGATTCCACCACCTCGGGAATGACGTCCCCCGCCCGCTGGACCACGACCCGGTCCCCTGCGCGGATGTCCTTGGCGTCGATATTGTCCTGGTTGTGCAGAGTGGCTCTCCTGACTTTCACTCCCCGGACGGTCATCGGCGACAGGATCGCGACGGGGGTCAAGGTCCCCGTCCGTCCGACGCTCACAACGATCTCCTCCACCGTGGTTTCCGCCCGGTCGGGTGAGAACTTCGCTGCGATCGCCCATCGGGGGGAGCGGGAGACCTCTCCGAGCTCTTGCTGGACGCCCAGTTCGTTGACCTTCGCCACGATGCCGTCGATCTCGTAAGGCAGGGAATCCTTTTTTACCTCCATGGAGCGGAAAAAGTCGATCACCTCTTCGATATCGCGGCATCGGAGGCTTCCTTCCCAGTTCACCCGGAATCCCCAACCGTCCAAAAGACCCAATTCCTCCCAGTGGTTGGTGAAGGAAACCCCTTCAACCCTGCCCGTCCCGTACACCCACAGGGAAAGTCGCCGGCTGGCCGTCACGCGCGGGTCCAGCTGGCGAACGGAACCTGCCGCGGCGTTTCTCGGATTGGCGAAGAGCGGCTCCCCCCGTCGCTCCCTTCCCCGATTCATCTCCGCGAAGTCTTTGCGGTCCATGTACACTTCTCCCCGGACGACCAGGATGCGGGGTGGATCCATTCGGATTGCGTGGGGGGAGTGGGGAGTGACGGTTGCCCCTATTCGCGGGATTTCCAACGGGATGTCCGGGATCGTCCGTAGGTTCCCCGTCACGTCCTCGCCCCGCGTCCCGTCTCCTCGCGTGGCTCCCCGCACGAACCTTCCATTTTCGTAGGTAAGCTCGACCGCCACCCCGTCGATCTTTACCTCGGCGGTGTACCCGAATTGGTCTATGCGGCCCCCTCCTCCCGGGACTCCCTGGCTTTCCAGGTGCCGCTTCACCCGGACGTCGAATTCCCGCAACTCCTCCTCGCCGAACGCGTTCTGAAGCGACAGCATGGGCAGTTCCCGCACAACCGTCCCGAACGCATCGACGGGTTCAGCCCCCACCCGCTGCGTGGGCGACTCCGGGTCGAAGAGCTCGGGGTGAACCTCCTCCAGGCGCGCAAGTTCGCGAAACATGGCATCGTACTCGGTATCGGGGATCTCGGGGGCGTCTTCACGGTAGTACCGGTCGTTGTGGTACCGGATCAGGCGCCGGAGTTCCTGGATACGGGATTCGGGAGAGCCTCGGGTCATCCTTGCGTTCCTTTCGGGGGCGGCGCAGGAAAAGATTTTGATGGGATGCCCAGCCCGATTATACAATGAAAAAAGGCGAGCGAATTTACGTCTTGGCCGGAAACAGCCATCTCCGGGTACACCCGGGAGGAGCGATCCGGCCGGCTCCCGCTGCCGGTTCGATCGAGATGCAGACCGGGAAGGACGCCAAAAGGGGTGTGCGATGAGATCGTTCTGGAAAAAGCTCCTGGGGGGCGAGCAGAAGGATCCCGGGGAGGGGAAGGGCCAGTACGGTGTGGATTACGTAGGCGTGTCCGAGTTGATGCGGTTCAACAGCAACCTGATCGAGGCCCTCAAGCACGAGAGGAGCGGGATCGCCCTGTACACGAGGTTCCTCGACGAGGCCAACGACGAGAGGGGGCGGGAAATGTACCGGAAACTCCTCGAGGAGGAGCAACGGCACATCCGCATGGTCGAGGAAGAAATCGAGGAGCACAAAAAGCAGGGATACTGGGGCTGACCGTTCTACCCCTCCTCGAGTGCCACGATGCCGGGGAGCCGTTTCCCCTCCAGAAGTTCGAGGAACGCACCACCGCCGGTCGACACGTAAGACATCCGGGAAAACAGACCCGCCTTGTGCAGCGCCGTGTCGGTGTCGCCCCCGCCGACGATGGTGATCGCCTTGCTCTCCGCGAGGGCCCGCATGATCGAATGGGTGCCGTTGGCGAACGTCCCGATCTCGAACGCCCCGAGCGGCCCGTTCCAGACAATGGTCATCGCGTCCTGCAGCGCCGCCTTGAAAAGGAGCGATGTGGCCGGCCCGACATCCCCCGCCGTCCACCCGGTGGGGATCTCCTGGGCGGGGACGACCTTCGAGGTGGAAGGTGATTCGAGACGGTCGCCAACCACGACGTCCACGGGCAGATAGAACTTGACCCCGTGGCCGGCGGCATTTGCGAGCACCTTCTCCGCGGTTTCCACCATTTTCGCCTCGTAGAGGGAATTGCCCAGCTCGTAGCCCCGTGCAGCGAAGAAGGTGTTGGCCATTGCACCACCGATGAGAATCTTGTCGACTTTCCCCAGGACGTTGTTGATCGCCTCGATCTTCCCGGAGATCTTGGCTCCCCCGAACACCGCAGCCAGCGGGCGAGCAGGGTTGACGAGGGCCTTCTCGAAATAGGCGATCTCGTTTTTCATCAGGAGCCCCGCTCCCTTCTCCCCGACGAACCGCGTGACAGCGACGTTTGACGAGTGCCCCCGGTGGGCCGTCGCGAACGCATCGTTCACGTACACGTCGCACAGGGCCGCAAGCTGTTTCCCGAAGGTTTCGTCGTTTTTCTCCTCGCCGGGGTGGAACCGCACGTTCTCCAGAAGGAGGACGTCGCCCGACTGCATCGAGGCCACGGCCTTCGTAACCGTCTCCCCGACGCAGTCGGGGACGAACGAGACATCCTTTCCGAGTAGGGAGGAGAGACGCTTCGCCACGGGAGAGAGGCTCATCCCCGGGACCACCTTCCCCTTGGGGCGTCCCATGTGGGACAGGAGGATCGTCTTTGCCCCCATCTCCAGGGACAACCGTATTGTGGGGAGGACCGCCTTTATCCGCGTGTCATCCGTGATGTTTCCCGCCTTGTCCAGGGGAACGTTGAAATCGACGCGGATGAGCGCGCGTTTCCCGGAGAGATCGAACTGGTCGACGGTCCGCACCTTCATCGTTTCCCCTTCCCGCTGGTCTGCGGAAAATAGTACCAGAAAGCGGCGGCGGCGTCAGCGCCGGAGCACCCCCATCGCAACGTCGAGTGCGATCAACAGGTTGATCCATTGCGGTGTTTCGGCGCCGCGCCGTTCATCCCATTGCTCCTGGGAGATAGGGAAACAGATTGAACAGGAGGTGCAGGAGTACGGGGACGTAGATGTTGCCCGATCTCTTCCGGCCCCATCCGAAAAGAAGGGCGGGGAAGAAAGTGAGCGCCCGGTATGCCGACGCATGGATGACGAGGTGCCCTGCCGCAAAGAGGAGAGAAGATGCGGTGATTGGCTCCCAACCCTTCTCCTCGAAGGCGTCGTACAGGTACCCCCGGAAGAAGACCTCTTCCGGAAGGGCGACGAGGAACCCCTGCCGCAAGACGAATGCGCCGAGCGCCGGACTCCCCGCGTCATGGGAGGCAGGGAAGGGGAAGAACGGAGAGAGGGAAACGAGGAGGAACGCAATGGCACCCACCGTCCCCAGAACCAGGAAGAGGACCGCGCTCCTTTTTGCGTCCGCAAGCCGGGTCCAGGACGCCAGGCGCCCTTTCCGGTAGTGCAGGAAAGGAGCATACAGGAACAGGGCAGCCCCCAGAAGGTCGGGCTGAAGCAGCAGGAACCGGGGAGAATAGTGGATGGCCAGGCGCAGTGCGAGCACAATTCCGGTGAACAGGAGAATCGCCTGGATGGGAAATGATCCCGGTGAACGCACGACCGTTAGGTTTCCCCTCTACCCGACCGGTCGAATCCGCCGGAACAGTTCCGGGAACCGGTCGATGGTGAAGTCGGGGGGATGCTCGGAAAACCCCTCCGTGCTGAGCCCATAGGTGACGCCGCACGTGGCGACCCCTGCTCCCTGTCCGGCGAGGATGTCGTTCACGGAATCCCCGACCATGAGGGACTCCGCGGGAGAGGCACCCCGATCCTTCAGGATTTGGAGCAACCCTTCCGGGTGCGGCTTCTTGTTCCCGAAACTGTCTCCCCCGCGAACGTCGACGAAGTGCCTGGAGAGAGACAGGCCGATGAGGATGGTTCGGGTCATGTCGACCGGCTTGTTGGTCAGGATGGCCATCTCGAACTTGCCGTTGTGCGCTTCCAGGCTCTCCCGGACCCCGGGGTAGGGGACGGTCGTGTCCAGCAGGTGCTCCCTGTAATGGGCAAGAAACGTTTCCAGGACGCGGGGAAGAATCGCTTTCCCGTCGGCCCCCAGGGACTGCGGGGTGAGCATGGAAGGTCCTTTGGCGACGTAGGAATAGATGGGCGCGTTCGTCAGTGCGGAGGACC
>CAJIAW010000026.1_pt1 | contig 14373 bp, 10 predicted proteins | sample 9199241 | NCBI WGS metagenome assembly CAJIAW01 (sample SAMEA7708284, study PRJEB35096) | sediment metagenome | biome: marine neritic benthic zone biome [ENVO:01000025]; feature: sediment [ENVO:00002007]; material: shallow marine sediment [ENVO:03000034] sea grass bed [ENVO_01000059] ...
CCGTGGAGGGCATGACGGTGTCGGGTACGATAACCGACGGATACGACTGGACCGCCGTCGGTAGCCTGACCCTGGCCACGCTGACAGGAGAGTTCACGGGGCCGTTTGCGTTCACGGGTTGGCACGGCGAGGGAGGTGCCCTGATCTCCGGCACGACGTCGGTGACAGGCCACTTCGACGAGAGTTCGGACGAGTTTACCGAGATTCGGTTCACTTTCCACGCCGTCACCATGGTGGACGGTCTCGCCTCCGTTACCCTGACGGGGACCGTCGAGTTGTCCATCTCCGTGCTCTCATCGTCTGCGACGGTTGAGTTGTACCTGCAGGAAAGCGGAATCGGGAAAACCGTATGGATCCATGGGTACACCGTGACGATGACAGAGGGACCGGACGTAAACCCGGTGGACGGGATCCCCGATTACACGGATGTCGACGTTTCGGGCAGGATCTACCTTCACGACTATGGCTACGTCGACGTCTCCACCCCGACACTGTTCCGCTTCAACTCCGGATCCACCTATCCCGACAGCGGGGTGCTCCAGGTCGACGGGAGCCTGGGCAGGAGCGCTCAGCTTGTCGTCATCTCCGAGGTTGGGGGGTATTTTGTTCAGGCGGACCTCGACGGAGACTCGGGCGGGATCTACGAGTGGAGGAGCATCGATTATCCCTGGGTCTGAGGCCGGGGTTTCATCTGGAACGAAGAGGGGGCGGCAACAGAGCCGCCCCTTTTTTTTATCCTGGCACCGCTTTCCCGGCCACGGGGGTTTTCTTGGCGATCATCCCCCTACCTTATACCGGTGGGGTCCCTTTCGGTTTCTCCCCGGAATAGACAGGCGGCACAACGATCCGGACGAGGGACTCCGTCATTTCGAACCGGACGGGGAGCGGTCCGAGGTAATCCCCGTCCACCTGGGCGGCGGAGGGGATACGGGAACGGACGAAGACCGAAGAGGTCTCTCGGATCAAAACGTCCCGGGAGCGGGCGTGTTTCCCCCGAAGGACGTTCCATGCGAACCGCACGATCGGGAATCGTCCGAGTCTCCGAAGGATGACGACCTGGAGCGTGCCGCCTTCCAGGTGCCCGGAAGGAGCCATGATCACCCCACTGCCGTACTTTTTCCCCCGGCAGACGACGACGGCCTGGGCTTCCAGCCGCTCCTCTCCGGGCAGTTCCACCCAGAGGCTTGGCTGCTCCCGGAAAAGGTGCACCGCTCCCGCCGCGAGATACGCCCCGATGCCGAGGTAGTTCTTTCCCCGGGCGTCCATTCGAGCCACCACCTCGGCATCGAACCCCGCGGAGGCCAGGAGCAGGAAGTGCCTCTCCTCCGCTTTCGCAAGCCGTACCGTGATCGTTTTTCCCGTGGACAGGAGCGCAAGGCATCCATCCACGGATTTCGGAAGCCCCACCTCGGCGGCGAAGGCATTCCCGGTGCCGCGGGGGACGACCAGGAGGCGCGTCGCCGTCCCGGCAAGACCGTTGGCTACTTCGTTGATGGTGCCGTCCCCCCCGACGGCGATGACCACCTCGGCTCCACCATACGCAGCCTCCCGGGCGAGGAGTACCGCGTCTCCGGGGCCGGCCGTCTCCCGGATTTCGAAGGGCGTGTTCCTCGCGGCGAGGGCCTTCCGGACGCGTTCGATGTTCCGGACGATCTTCGGGCCGGCCACGGGATTGTAGATGACGCGGATCATGATGAGAAATTATAGATGGTAATCCTACGGAAAGGATAAACTTTTATGTTTCCAGTACCTTTTCTCCCGCCCCCCCTCCTGTTTGCGGGGGTTTGCGGGTTTTCTGACCCTGTCAATGCGTCCGGCAATCTCCTGGGCATTGGAAGCCGAATGAGCATATTGGTTCGTCGTCGTAAAGTCGGCATGACCGAGCGTATCCCGGATAATCGTTCTGAGGCCGAATATGTATGCCAATCCCCAATAACGAGGTTAATTGGTATACCTGCGGTAATATTCATTGATGTAATTACGATAAAATTGATTATATTTTCGAAAGCTCTGCTTTAGCGTTGATAATTGAGAACTATTTCCAATGAAATAATCCGTTAGATCCTCTTTTTTGTAATTCATAAGTTCCTTCAGGTTCGTTTGCACATCAATCTGCCCATAATCAGCCATATCGGAAAATTCAAGAATAGGTAAATTGTCCGTATGAAGCACATCGCCATTGGTAAAGTCATCCACATCCTTTTCGCCCAACAAAAGCATGCTCGCAAGCTCATATACATTATCAACATGAATTTCCTTGAGATCCTTTTTGACATTTTCCATATCAGTTTCCAACTTATCCAAATTCACTTTTGGTTTCCCTGGAGTCCCGATTGCAATTATGAAGTGAGTAGGATATTGCGTAAAATACCAAACCGTTGTATGGGGAAAAACCCGATCAAAAGTTCGAATAAGAATTTTCAAATCATTAAAAGACAATCCACCCAGCGGTAACCAGGCGGCAGCTATCCCATCCTTACTCAATGCATTTCTCATTATTTCAAAATATTCCAGGGTATATAGATACGGGTTTCTCTTGTATTTTAAATTTGTAACATCGGTTGCAATGGCATCGAATTTCTTATCCACAACATCGATATAATTCCTCGCATCATCAATTATAATGTCCAGATTTTCGTTGTTGTAAGAATGGTAGTTGACCTTCTCAAACAAATGGGCTGCTTCGATAATCTTTTTTTCAATTTCCAGTGCGTCGACATCCACACCATGGAGAAGCATGCTGTATGATGTTGCCCCCGTTCCATAACCAACCGTCAGTGCGTTTTCCGGATCTTCTGCAATCAGCAGTGGAAGATGACCCAACATCTTCGAGTCTGCAATCAGGACAAAATCTGTTCCCGATACATTCTGACCGTCAACAAACAACCCTCTGTAACCGTTGTTTCCAATGGCGGTGACTGTCCCTGTCAATCCTTCCGCATAGTAGATTACGTCGAAACCTTTCACTTCTTTATGGAACGTTCTCCTGTCGGAAAAAAGAAAAGAATTCGAAATCAAAAATACGACCAACAGTGACGCAAAATGTTTTTTTGACGATATTCCCTTATTCGAACCCATATACAATGCGATCAGGAGGCTGAGATTCACAAGGATCAGCGTGGTGTTCCACATGCCTGCAAATGGTATGAGTAAAAAACCGGTTACAATGCTGCCGATCACGGAACCGATTGTGTTGAAAAAGAAAATCTTCCCGGTTTTTATTCCTATTTCCTTGATATCGTTAGCGTAAATTCTCAATCCTAAAGGAAAGAGTATGCCCATGAATATCGATGGGACAAACGAGACAGCAAATGCCATCGTCAATAATAGCGGAAAATTATCGATATGAACGGAATTGGCAAGACGGGTCGTGAGAAATTCGAATCTTTGGAATATAAATAATACCAATACCCCACTGATGGCGGTAAGGATGGAAATTTTGCTAAATATTAACTCTAAACTTTTTATAGCATCGATTATTTTTGAAATTAAGTATGACCCGACGGAGAAACCTAATAAGAAACCGGATAGGATCACCGCGAAAGCCTGCGATGTTGATAAATTATATGTGGATAATATTCTTGTCCATAAAATTTCATAACTTAAACTTATGAATCCCGTTGTAAATAATATGGCCAGCATATACGAATAGGGAGCAGTCTCCGAAATGGTATCGGGAAGTTTGGCAGACTCCGTCTTCTTCGCGAGAATCATCAAGGCAATAAGTAAATTTATCGTGACTGCAATCATCAAAGTGAGGAAAACACCCAGGTATTTTACGAATATAAATCCGGTTACCATCGATCCGGCAAATGCACCAAGGGTGTTCATGTAATATATTCTGCTGAAATTCGATCCGAATCGTTCAGGCGTTGTCAGGAAATATTTTGTAATCAGCGGAATCGTGCCGCCAATGGCGAAAACCGGCGGGAAGAGCACGATAATAGACAGGAAAAGACGAATTAATGAAATCAAATAGAAGTTAAAATTATTGTAGGAATACTCGTAAAAAACTTTATATATGGTCAAATTGTTTATTATCAGGTAGGAAACAATGGAAAAGATTCCGATGCACAATTCCACAAACAAATACGTTTTAAGTGGATTTTTTGATGTTTCCGACCACTTGCCGAAACACAAACTGCCAACACCAAGACCTAACAAGAAAACAGAAACAACTGTCGCGACAGCAAAGCTGCTTACTCCAAAAACAAGGCCAAGAACTCTCACCCAAACAAGTTGGTATATTAAGGCCGAAAAACCAGAAAGAAATATTACAGTAAAAAATAGTCTATTGCTAATTGACCAAGCCATACGTTGTTCCTTTGTATGCAAAATTAGGGACACTTTGTTCTTTTGCAAATAACTAAAAATACTTTCCAATATGTCACAAATGTCTGGCTAATATTTTCTTTTTCTCTTTATATACCTGTGTCGCCGTTAACGGGAGTGCCTTCCCGGGAAACTGCACGCGAAAGAAGCCTGCCGTCCGTATCCCAGGTTATTTCGAGTCCGTTCGGTTTGCCCTGTTTGATATCCAGGAAACGTTTGATCCGGCCATTCTCGTGGAACTCCACTTCTATACCGTCAAGGACCCGGTTGCCACCGCTGTCGCGGCGCGCTTGCACCAACTTGCGCGGGGCCAAAGAAGGATAGGTATCCAGAATGATATCCGCTGGCTGGGGATCAGGAGTTTGTCCCTTCAATAACGGACGGATCTCTTCCAATTTCTTTCGGGCACGGATGTTATTCGGATTCAGACGCAACGCTTGCATCAAACTCGGATAGGCAATCCTCGGACGGTCCCGCTTGGCCATAACGATGCCGAAGAGGTCGTTTACCCGGTCATAGTCCGGCATATGCCGAATGGCCAGCAGAAGATTCCCTGCGGCTTTCTCCAGCTCCTGAAAAGGAGGACCTGCCAGAATTTGTCCCAGTTTCAAACGAAGTTCAGCAGCATCGGGAACCTTCTCGATAGAGGAATAGAGCTGCTGCACCGCACGTTCAGGCTTCCCCTGGAACAGGGAGACTACTGCCAGGGTGGCAGTGGCATTAATGACGACCTGTTCATTATCACCGGCAATTTCCAGGGCCTGCATGGCAAGCCGATCCGCGTCTTCTCTTTTCTTGGCCCATAAAAACACTCGTGCCAGGTTGGCCAGAGCAAAACCATGAGTCCCTTCGTCTATCCCGCCTCTGATTTTCGCCTCAACCGCTGCGATTGGCTTTTTATCCCAGTCGGCCTCAGGCTGCACCAGCCCTTTCTCGATCATCTCCCTGATCAAAGCCACAGCCAAAATCTTATGTCCCCCGATCGTGGGGTGCACATGATCGAAGAAAAACTCATCGCCCGGGATTTTATAGCCTTTTGTTTTCTGCATGCGCCGTTCGAGCAGATCGACATAATCGACCATCCCTACCTTCTGCTCCCTGGCGATCTCCGCCACAATCTGGCGCATTGGCGTCAATGCCCGCAACGGGCAAACATCCTCATCCCTTGCCAGGCGCAGGGAAATTTCAGCCTCTTCGAAGCGCCCCAGGGCCAGCAACACCTTTCCACGCAGATATTGCAGTTCGGCATGACGTGGATCCAGAGCGACGGCAGTTTCCAACAAGTTGAGTGCCTCTTGCCAGTTCTTCTGTTGGATCTCTTCTTTGGCCTTGACCAACATTTTTTCCGAGCGTTGCCGATCCCCAGGATAGAGACCTTCCGTGTGCTCGCTTTTAAAGGGGGAGCAATCCTTCAGGTTCGAAGCCGGAGTGACAAAAATGACCTGGGCGTTAACCGATCGGGCCATCCCCACCATGCGTTCCAGGCTTACCTGGAAATGCTGCAGGATGTTTTTTCCCAGAGGGTCGTCGCGGGTATAACGATCCAATCCTGCTGATTTGTCCAGTATGGCATCCACCTCCACGGCAAGTCTGCTGCGCTTTTCCCGGGCCTCTTGTGGGGAGAGGCCCAGGCTCTGCAGTGCGGCAGTCATGGTTGACCAGGTCCTTGTCCTTGCCATCATCGAAACCATCGACCGGACCATCGATGGTATTTCCCTGACCTGGCTGTAAGTGCGTTCTTCGAGGAATTCGTTGTGACCGGTGTAAATAATAAATAGATCCGGTTGGTAATGAATCAGCTCCTCCATAAGATGCGCCACCCGGTAGCTGGCGTAGCTGATGCCTCCGGCATTAATGACCTCCCAGTCTTTGCTCCTGTCAGCTCTCGGCAGCAGTTCACGGAGCCATCCGGCAAAAGAGGTCGAGTCACCGTAGGGACGACCGTATGTGGTTGAACCGCCCAGGCAGAAAATTCGATAGGTGCCAGGTGATTTTACTCTCGTAAATTCCTGCCGGTTGAAATAGTAATTTTTATTGGGTGCCGTAGTCATAACCTGCCCGCTTCCTGCCTCCCGGGTAGAAACGAACAAGGGAACATTGGAAGCAAAGCCGACAAAAGGATCCTCGTCCCGGTACGCCGGTTTTTGGCCAAACAGCGCCAACCCACCTTCAAGCAAAAGGAAAAAGACCAGGATCGCTGCAACGGGCAAAAGCAGAGCCTGCCATAGGGGTACTCGACCAGGTTTTTCCGAAGGAGAATCCGGTACCGGAAGGGAGTCGGGTTTATGTTGTTTCTCGCGCTTCGACCGGGAGCGTTTGGTCATGAATTCAACTTTCCGAAAGCTCTTTCTAAAAAAGCGCGTAAATGAACGGAGCGATCGCGCTGCTCTCGACAAAAACGATGAAAGCGCTTAAAAGAAGGAGCATAAACACGATCGGGAAGAGCCAATAGCGCTTGCGCATTTTCAGGAATTCCCAGAATTCGCCGATGGGGGATGAACGTTTCACCATGATATCCTTCCCGGTCCCCGTTAATACCGCTTGAAAAACCGCTCTTTGGGTTGCACAGGCTCGGACCGGGCCACCCAGTACGAGGAAACCCTTTTATCATACCGGACGGGGAGACCGGTTTTTCCACAGATTCTCATGACGAGTGCAAAAGGAGTGATCACCAGGTAGTAGGCTAGGGAAAGGATGAAAGCGGTGAAAAATCGGCCGATCCGGTGCCCCGCCTTCATCCAGACGCCGTATATCGGTGCGAACCTGGCAGGCATAATCAGGAACCCCGCGCACAAAAGGGTGAGAAGGGAGAAGAAACCGGCGGGCACCGCCTTTGCGCGCCAAAATCCAAGGCCACAGAGCAGACCGAAGACGACTACTCCCGCGAGGCCGAACCTGCGGATCTGCCGGAGGTCAGTCGAGAACGAGGTCATTGCGCCATTCCTTCCCCTCTTTCCAGGCGGGCTGTTCTTCCTTGAAGAGTATGACATCCTCGATTACCAGAACATCCATCTCCGTCCGCATGAAACACCGATAGGCATCCTCCGGAGTGCAAACAATCGGCTCGCCCCGCACGTTGAAACTCGTGTTCACTACTACCGCGCAACCCGTAAGTTTTTCGAACTCGGATATCACTGCATGATAATCGGGCTTGTCTTTTCGGCTCACTGTCTGGAGACGCGCGGAATAGTCGAGGTGGGTCACTGCGGGGATGTCGCTTCTCTTGAATTTGAGGCGTTCCAATAACCCCCTTCCGTCCCGGGAAGGCTGCGGGAAGCACCGGTCCCTCTTGACGTCGGCCACCAGCAGCATGTACGGGCTGGGCCTGTCGATCTCAAAATATTCCGACGCCCTTTCCGTAAGGACGGTCGGAGCAAAAGGCCTGAAGGACTCGCGATATTTTATCTTCAGATTCATCACGCTCTGGGTCTCCTCGCGGCGGGGATCCCCGAGAATGCTCCTTGCCCCAAGAGCCCTCGGCCCATACTCCATCCTCCCCGCCATGTATCCGACGATTTTTCCGGATGCAACCTGCTCGGCAATCGTCCTCGCCCTTTTTTCCGGAGAGAGGCGGTGGAACGGATATTCCCCCGCTTCAAGAAATTGGATAACCGTGTCGTTTGAAAACGCGGGGCCGAGGAAGGAACCCCGCTGGACGTCATCTTCCCCCGTGTTCTTCCTCTCTTTTTCGAGAAAACGATGCCAGACCGATAATGCCGCCCCCATGGCACCGCCCGCATCGCCTGCCGCAGGCTGGATCCAGATGTTTTCAAAAGGACCCTCGCGAAGGATGCGTCCGTTCGCAACACAGTTGAGGGCGACTCCACCTGCAAGGCAAAGATTTTTCTGCGCCGTCTCCCTGTACACCTGATTCGCCATCCGGAGAAGAATCTCTTCGGTTACGGCCTGGATGCTGGCCGCGATGTCCATTTCCCTCTGTGTAATCTCGGTTTCGGGTTTGCGGGGAGGTCCCCCGAAAAGTCTGGCAAACCGTCTGTTCGTCATGCGAAGGCCGCCCAAAAAGTCAAAGTAGGAAATATCCAGCCGGATGGACCCGTCCTCTTTCAGGTCCACAAGCTCCGACAGGATGGCCTCTTTGAATCTTGGCTTGCCGTAGGGAGCAAGACCCATGAGCTTGTATTCCCCGGAGTTGACCCGGAATCCCGTGAAGTAGGTAAAGGAGGAATACAGCAACCCCAGAGAATCGGGGAAGTGAAGCTCTTTCAGCAGAACCATTTCCTTACCTTTCCCGAATCCGTAACTGGCGGTGGCCCACTCCCCGACACCGTCAACGGTCAGGATGCCCGCTTCGGAAAAGGGCGAAGGGTAAAATGCAGAGGCCGCGTGGGCTTCGTGGTGCTCCGTGAAGAGGACCTCCCCTTCGTAACCCGTTTCCCTTTGAACGATCCTGGGAATGTGGAGCTTTTGTCCCAGCCAAAGAGGCATGGCTTCCAGCCAGGACCGAAGGCCTTTCGGGGCAACTGTGAGATAGCTCATGAGCAAACGCTCGAAGGTCAGAAAAGGTTTGTCATAAAACACGACGTAATTCACATCCCGGATCGAAATGCCCGCCTTCTCCAGGCAGTATCGGATAGCATGTCTCGGGAATCTCGGATCGTGTTTGATGCGCGTAAACCGCTCCTCCTGGGCGGCGGCCAGAATCTCGCCGTTTCGCACCAAACATGCCGCGCTGTCATGATAGAAACAGGAAAAGCCGAGTATATGTATTTTCTTGCTCATTTCCGGCTCCGGCATCAATACTCCTTATCTCTCCGTCCTAATAGACCGCACATCCGGATTTCTCCGGTTGAATATTTCCCGGCGTCCGCTCTGCGCAAGATATCGTTTCACCTTCCCGTCCTTTTCAATTCCTCGAGTATCGCCTTGGCAATGAGCTCATACCCTGCCGCGTTGGTGTGCCAACCGTCGGCCTGGATGTACATTTTCCCAAAGGATTCGATCGGCCGGTAAACTTTTTCTTCCCCCTTTTCCGGTGTGGGATATCTTACAGGAATGAGGATTTTTCCCGGGAGAAGGGAGGGCGACCCCCCGATCGTCATCGCACACCGCGGGGCTTCCTCCCGCGCCCTGGAGAATTCCCTTGCGGCGTTCTTGCTCTCCCTGACCGACCGCGCAGACATGATCGAGTTCGACGTGCGACTGTCCGCGGACGGGGAACCGGTGGTCATCCACGACCAGAAGACAGGACGCTCTGCGCGGGAAAACGTGACGGTGGCCCGCTGCGACGCGGCGCGGCTCCGGAACATCCGGCTCAAGAACGGGGAGCCGGTCCCGTTCCTCTCCGATGTGCTGGACCTGATCCGGGGGGCCGTCCCCGTCAACATCGAGTCGAAGACGGAAGGAGGGGTAGCCGCATCTCTTAAGGTGATCGACGGGATGGGGTACAGGGGAGAGATCGTGCTCTCTTCCGGGCTTCGCGAAGAGTGTCTGGCCGCACGATCCGCCCGCCCCGATTTTCCATGCGGTCTGGTGACCGGGCGCCCTTCGGCGTCCGATATCGCCTTTTGCCTTCGTCACTCTCTCTCGTCGATCCACCCGGACCACCGGAGGCTTACGGTGCTCCGCATCCGGAAGGTGATGGAGGCGGGGCTGCCTCTCATTCCATACACCGTGGATGATGAAGACGATTTCATCCGACTCGTCGAGAGCGGCGCGGACGGCGTCTTTTCGAACCGGGCGGAGGAGCTGCGCAAGGCGTGGGGGGAACGCTTTCGTGGGGGGGGATGAGCGCTCGGTCGACCTTGCGGTCATCGGGGGCGGAATCACGGGGGCCGCTGTCGCCCGGGACGCCTCCCTGCGCGGGCTTTCCGTGGTCCTCTTCGAAAAGGGGGATTTCTCCTCTGGAACGACCTCGAAGAGCTCCCGCCTGATCCACGGAGGCCTGCGGTACCTCGAAGGGTTCCACTTCCGGCTTGTCTACGAGTCCCTGCGGGAAAGAGACTGGCTCTCCTCCCGCCTTCCCCATCTGATCCGGCCCGTCCCGATCCTGATCCCGGTCTACCGCGGAGACCGGCGCGGGATGGGAAAGGTGTGGATCGGAATGCGGCTGTACGATTTTCTCGCGCGCGGGAAGGAGACGCCGCGGTACGGGACGCTTCCCGCTGGAGAAGTGGCGAGGCGCGTCCCCGGCATCCGGCGGGAGGGGCTATCCGGCGGGGCCCTGTTCTACGATTACCAGCTTCCGGTGCCCGAGCGCCTGGTGATGGAGAATCTGCTCTCCGCGTCCCGTGCGGGCGCCCGTGTGCAAAACCGGGTACAGGTCGAGGGGATCGGCTTTGAAGCGGGGGCGTTTCGCCTCCGGTTGCGCGATTTGCTTACCGGCGTACGGGAAGAAGCCGCAGCAGTCGCCGTGGTCAACGCGACCGGCCCCTGGGCGGACCGAACGCGACGGCTGTTCGGTCTTCATGACGAGATCCTGCACCCCACCAAGGGGGCGCACCTCGTTTTCCCCGGCATCTCGCCGCACGCTCTTTTCGCCGCCTCCCCGAAGGACGACAGGATGTTCTACATCCTTCCCCTTGCCGGAAGCCTCCTCGTCGGCACCACCGACACGGCCTATCCGGGGGATCCCGACGCCGCGGGAGCAACGGACGAGGACGTCGTCTACCTGCGGGAAAGCGCGGAGGAGTTCCTCCCCGGATCCTCCCTGTTCCGTTCCACCCCGTTTTTCTCCTACGCGGGTGTTCGGCCCCTGTTGCGGGGGAAGGGAGCCACGGAATCTCACCTCCCCAGAAGGCACGGCGTCTTCCGGGAGGGGCCCGGCGGGCGGTTCCTCACGGTCGCGGGAGGGAAGATGACGACGTTCCGGAAGATGGCGGAAGACGCGGTGGACGCGGCGTGCACGACGCTCGGGCGAAAGGGGCCCTGCACGTCCCGGGAGGCACCCTTCCCCGGGGAGATTGGCGGGGGGAAAGAAACGGCGGAGGCGTTCGCTCTCTCGCTCTCCGGGAGGTACGAGGCAACGGCGGAACTGTGCCGGCACCTGGTGTCGCTGTACGGCAGGCGTGCGGAACGGGTGCTGGAGATCGCGGAGGAGTCCCCCGCGTTGGCTAACCCTCTCTCCCCCCACTCCCCCGACATCGCCGCCCAGGTGGTCCTTGCCTCGCGGGAGGAGTGGGCGAGAACCCCGCAGGACGCCGTCCTGCGCCGCATGCACCTAGGAATAACGAAAAACCGGGGGCGGGAAGCGATCCCCGCGGTGGAACGGCTCCTGGCGCGGCTGTTCTGAAAAAACCTTCCGTCGCGTCCGGGGGTTATCTCCCGAGGGCTCCCGCGTCGATATACTCCTTGGCCGCATTGACCGCCGTGGCGGCTTCCCCCGCGCCCGCGGAGATGAGCAGGATCTTCCCCGGATACGTCGCGATGTCTCCCGCCGCATACACGCCGGGCATGTTGGTGGACATGTCCGTGGCGACGGCGATGCCGCTGCCCACGATGTTGACACCCCACTCCCGGAACGGCTCGAGGTTGGTCAGCATCCCGATGGAGAGCACGATCGCGTCCACCTCGATCCGCTCCTCCTTCCCGCTCCGCTCGTTCCAGATGACCGCCCCGGTGACCTTTTCCTCCCCCATGACCTCCTTCAGGGTGAAGTAGGGGAACTTTACGTTTACCTTCGAGGCGAGAAGCCTGTCGACCATCGCCTCGTGGGCCTGGAACTTGTACATGCGGTGGACGAGCGTCACCTCCGCCGCGATATCCGTGAGCGAAAGCGCCCAGTCGACCGCGCTGTTTCCCCCGCCCACGATCAGGACCCTTTTCCCCCGCAGCGGCTCGAAGGAGGGAATGTAGTAGAGGATTCCGTGTCCCTCCAGGTCGGTGAGGTGCGGGATGTCCAGCTTCCGGGGGACGATCGCCCCGCACCCCGCGGCGATCACCACGGTCTGGGAGTAGTGACGCCCCTTCGGGGTTGAAAGCTCGATCACCCGCTCGCCGCGGATGCGCAGGCCGGTCACTCTCTCGTTCGAGACGACGGTCGGGTTGTACTGCATCGCCTGCTCGGTGAGCAGGGTGATGAGATCGCGGGCGAGGATCTTCGTGTGTCCGGCGACGTCGAAGATCTCCTTCTCCGGGTACATGGAGGTCAGGCGGCCGCCCACCTCCGGGTACGTCTCGAGGATCTTCGTTCGGCAATCCCGCAAGCCCGCGTAGTAGGTCGCATACAGCCCTACCGGGCCGGCGCCGATGACGGTGACGTCGTACATGTCGGACTGGCGGACCATCGGCGAATACTATAGCAGGGAACGTTGACCGGATATTCCTTTTCTTGATCCTATCTTTTCACGCCATGCTATAGTTTATCAATTGGGCGGCAGATCCCGCGGGAGAGCACGGATGGAACTGCAATACCTGCCGAAAGTATGGAAAAAGGGGACCGATTTTCTCGGCACCCGCTACGCGATCCTGTGCGGCGCGATGACCTGGGTGTCCGAGGCGAACCTCGTCTCCGCGATCTCGAACGCAGGAGGGTTCGGGGTCATCGCGGGAGGGAACATGCCCCCCGACATGCTGGCGGAGGAGATCCGGAAAACCCGCAAAAAGACGCAATTCCCCTTCGGGGTCAACATGATCACGGTCGCGCCCAACTTCCGGTCCCATATCGAGATCGTAGTCCGGGAGCAGGTGCCCTTCGCGATTTTCGCCGGCAGCATCCCGTCAGGAAGGGACATCGAGCAGGTCAAGTCCTCGGGGGCAAAGGTATTGTGCTTCGCGCCGGTCCTCTCCCTGGCGAGGAGACTGATCAAGCAGGGGGTGGACGCCATCATCATCGAGGGGAACGAGGCGGGGGGCCACATCGGGCCTGTCGCAACCTCGATTCTCGCGCAGGAGTTTCTTCTGAATATCAAGGAAGTTCCCGTCTTCGTCGCCGGGGGAATCGGCACCGGGGAGATGATCGCCCAGTACCTGGCGCTCGGCGCATCCGGCGCACAGCTTGGGACCCGGTTCGTGGTTGCCGAGGAGTGCATCGCCCACCTCCGGTTCAAGGAGGCCTTCATCAAGGCGAGCGCCCGGGACGCCATGCCCACGTCGCAGTTCGATCCTTCCCTTCCCACCATCCCGGTGCGCGCCATCACCAACGAGGGAACGCAGGACTTCAACAGGCTCCAGTTCGACCTCCTGGAAAAGGTGAAGTCCGGGGAGATGTCAAGGGAAGAGGGGCAGGTGAAACTCGAGGAATTCTGGGTGGGCGCCCTCCGGCGGGCCGTGATCGACGGGGACATCGAGCACGGATCGCTCATGGCGGGGCAAAGCGTCGCCTTCACGAAGAAGATCCAGCCCGTCGCCGAGATTATCGAGGAACTGGTGTCCGGCGCGGAGCGCAAGATCGCGGAGATGGCGGCAGGAAACGCGGAAGAGATCGCTTCCGGCCGTCCCCCGTCGTTTCGCCCCGGCCTGCCGATAAACTAGATTACCTTTCATCGTGTACCGTCTCCTTTTCCCTTTGGGGACGTTCTCAAACTTTTTGATTTCGTGGTACTCCCCGTTACGACGATTTAAGGAGGGGGCCGGTGCCGGTTTCCCCTCCGGGGGCCCCCACTCGCGGGAGCCAAGGGTCGGCCTGGCTTCCTTCCCTTGCGCTCTGGCGCACGCACCTCATTTCGGATTAAATAGGGGGATACCGGCAAGGAGGAGCGTCATGATCCGGAAGATCCAGCACATCGGGGTGGCGGTAAAAAGCCTGTCCGACGCCATTCCCTTCTACCGCGACGTATTGGGGCTTGAGTTCCTAGGGGTAGAGGAGGTGGCCGAGCAGAAGGTCCGCACAGCGATCTTCCGGGTGGGAGAGAGCACGATCGAGGTGCTCGAAACGACGTCGCCCGACGGGCCGGTTGGCAAATTTCTCGAGAAGAACGGGGAGGGGATCCACCACCTCTGCCTACGGGTGGACGATGCGGCGGCTGCGCTCGCGCACGCGAAAGAGAAAGGGGTCCGCCTGATCGACGAGAAACCGCGCACCGGGGTCTACGGGATGAAGATAGGGTTTTTGCATCCGAAATCGACCTTCGGCGTCCTCACCGA
>CAJIAW010000048.1_pt1 | contig 14331 bp, 13 predicted proteins | sample 9199241 | NCBI WGS metagenome assembly CAJIAW01 (sample SAMEA7708284, study PRJEB35096) | sediment metagenome | biome: marine neritic benthic zone biome [ENVO:01000025]; feature: sediment [ENVO:00002007]; material: shallow marine sediment [ENVO:03000034] sea grass bed [ENVO_01000059] ...
GCGCATACAATATCTCGCATTACACGACGATCTTCGTATTTGAGTGTCCTCCGATCCCAATTGGTCCGGTGGAAAAGAGTAGTCTTCCTCACGTTCGAGCAACCAACGCTGGAAACCGTAAACTCCAAATTAGGCATACCCAAGTCGCCGCAGCATCGTTTCCTTCCGGCTCCAATCCTTTTCGATCTTTACGAACAGATCCAAGTATACCCGCCAGCCGGTCTCTTTCTCCAGTTCCTGTCTTGCCGCGGTCCCGATGGTCCGCAACATCTTCCCTCCACGCCCGATCACCATACCTTTTTGCGATTCCCTTTCCACGTACACTTCCGCACGGATCCGGATCAGGTTCTTTTCCGGGTTCTCCTCGTACTCCTCGATGGAGACGGCGACGCTGTACGGAAGGTCCTCGGAGAGGAACTCGAAAAGCTTCTCCCGAATGACTTCCTGGGCGATGAACCGCATGGGAAGGTCGGTCAACTCGTCTTCCGGGTAATAGGATGGTCCCTCTGGAAGGATCCCGAAGAGAAACTCCAGGAATTCATTCACTCCGGACCCCTTCGTGGCCGAAGTCAGAAATCCTTCGAAGTATAACCCATCTTCCATCATCTTCTTTCTCATCCGGTCCGCAGCGACAACGCCTAACCTGTCCGTTTTGTTGACGACGAGTACCCGCGTTGCGGAAACCCTCTCGAGGACACCGCGTACGAGATTTTCCTCCTCCCCCGATACTCGTGGGCGGTCGTCTACGATGTGCACGACCACATCCGCTTCTCCCGCGATCCTCTCGGCGGTCCGGACCATGTATTCGTTTAGTGCCCGCTTCGGGTGATGGATTCCGGGGCTGTCGAGAAAGATGATCTGGCCGCGGGAATCGGTATAGATACCGGCAATCCTGTCCCGGGTAGTCTGGGGCTTGGCTGTTACGATCGCGATCCTGGCGCCCAGAATGCGGTTGAGCATGGTGGACTTGCCGACATTCGGCCGCCCGAGGAGAGCAACAAAGCCGGATTTCCTTCCCGTCTCCATCCCGGTTCCGCCAGACGTCATGAACCCTCCGCGTGGTTTCCGTCCTTCCTGCCCAGTAGCGCTAGCAGGCGTTCGGCGGCTTCCATTTCCGCCTCTTTCTTCGACTTCCCGCTGCCTCTCCCTTCCCTGCCGTCCGATAGCCTTGCGGAGACGATAAATGTCTGGGAATGGGGCGGCCCCCCAGCGGAAATCAGACGATACTTCGGGAGGGACGCGCGGTGTTTCTGGCACCACTCCTGCAGACGGCTTTTCGCGTCGAAACCGGCGACGAGGGCCTCCACCTCTTTCCCTGCCCAGAAGTGGAAGAGCACAAAACTCCTCGCCGCGTCGTACCCGCCGTCCAGAAAGATCGCCCCTGTGATCGCCTCCACCGCGTCGGCCACCATTTTCCGGGTTACTCCCCCGCCTTTTTCCCTGACGGAGATGTCGATCCGCAGGACGTCCGGAATACCGATCATTTCCCCTACGCGGACGAGATTCCGATTGTTGATCAAAGCGGAACGCGCCTTCGAAAGAGTACCCTCTTCCGCGTAAGGAAAGGTCCGATACGTCTCTTCCGCAACGCAAAGGTTAAGAACCGCGTCCCCCAGATATTCGAGTCGTTGATACGATTTCCGCGTTGTCCCTTCCGTCGTGGAAGCATGCCGGAGTGCCTCCTCCAGCAGGTCCCGCGCCCGGAACCGATACCCGATCTTGTTCTCAAGATTCTTCATGCATTCCCCGAGGTACGAGGTGGAACGTACTTCAAGCCCGTCTTCCGGAAAGCCTCCCGTCACGGACGGATTCGACGGAAACGTGGTGAATTTCCCCGATTTCCGAGGCAAAGCCCGGAAAAACGACTTCCTGGTAGTTCCCCGAACGACCCGACAGCCAGGCTCTCTCCCGATCCGTCGCTTCCGCAAGGACGTCGACCGTTGTGCCTACCTGCCTGTACAGGAAAGCTTCGCGCATCCGGTCGGAAAGCGACAGAAGCCGGGAGACTCTTCCTCTCTTCTCGGGGGAGGTCACGTCGTCGACCCACCCCGCGCTTTCTGTCCCGGGACGGGCCGAATAGGGAAACACGTGTAGGTAGGTAATCGGGGAGTCCCGAAGAAACTGCACCGTCTCCTCGAAGTCCTCCGGCGTTTCGCCGGGAAATCCCACGATGACATCCGCTCCCAGGGAAAGTCTGTGTATCCGTGAAGCTGCATCGGATACGACTTTCCCGTACTCGACGCTACGATACGGGCGGCGCATTCTTGCGAGTGTGCGGTCGCAACCGCTCTGCAGGGGTACGTGCAGGTGGGCGCACACCCGTGGATCACCGGCAATCGTCTCGACGAGCATCTCGGTGATCTCCCCGGGCTCGATGGAACTCAGGCGGATGCGCGTCCTCGAGGTGTTTCGAAGAAGTCTCCTGATCAGTCCGGGGAGGGCGTCCCTCTTCCCGTAATCCGCCCCGTACAGGCCGATGTGGATCCCCGTCAGGACGAGCTCGCGCGCACCTTCGGCCTCCGCCCTTACCGCCCTCGCGATGATCTCTTCTTCCGGAACGGATCGGTTTTTCCCACGGGCCAAAGGCACCACGCAATAGGCGCAGGAGAAGTCGCACCCGTCCTGGATCTTCAAATAGGTCCGCCGGTGCCCCAGCAGAAGGTCCGCGGCATAGTCGGAAAGGAGTTCGGGATTCCCGGGACCATTCCCCGAGATTTCGTGCAGGATCCTTGCGAGGCCACCTCCCTCGGCTGCCGGCGCATCGCGTGCCGCCAACCCGATCCAGTGATCGACCTCGGGGATCTTCTCTCTTTCCGGGGGGGAAACCTGTGCGTAGCATCCCGTGAAGATGACGGTCGCCTTGGGGTTTTCCCGACGCGCTCTCCTTGCGTGGGACCGGCTGTCCCGGTCCGCCCGGTGCGTAACCGTGCAGCTGTTGATCACCACGACGTCGGCGGACTGGGTGTCGGTGACGATGTCGAACCCCTCGGCAACGGCCAGCCGGACGACGGAGGCGGAGTCGGCGAAGTTCGCCTTGCACCCGACGGTCAGGACCTTGAGGCGCTTTCGCATTCGATCCAGCCGCCTCCGAGGACCTCTTTCCCGTCGTACAGGACGAGAGCCTGTCCCGGGGTAACGCTTCTCTGCGGGGAGTCGAAGACCACCTTGATGCGTTCTCCTTCCACCCGGACGGATGCCTCCTCCCCTGCATGACGGAACCGCACCTTGGCGGTGGCACGAAACTCCTGTGCGGGGGGAGCGCCTGCCACGAAGGAAAAACGCCCGACGGTGGCCAACAGCGAGAGGGTTTCGTCCTCCGTTCCCAGGACGATTTCGTTCTTCTCGGCATCGATGGCAACGACGTACAACGGTTCCTTCGCAGCGATCCCGAGGCCCTTGCGCTGGCCCAACGTGTACCGGAGGACCCCTTTATGGGTACCGAGGACGTTCCCGCTGCGGTCGAGAATCCGACCCTCCTCCTCCTGGATCCCCCGCCGGCTCAGGAACTCGGTGTAGGAGTCATCGGTGACGAAACAGATATCCTGGCTTTCCCGCTTCTCGAACACGGGCAGTCCCGCACCCTCGGCAATTTTCCTGACCTCGTCCTTGTACATCTGTCCGACGGGAAAGTGGATTCTCCGAAGACGTTCCGACTCCAGGGAGAATAGGAAGTAGGATTGATCCTTGGACTCGTCGGGGGCAGCGAAAAGACGACAACTCCCCGATGGCTCCCTCCGGATGACCGCATAATGTCCCGTCGCCACTCCCTCTGCTTCGAGTTCGTCAGCCTTCCGGAGAAGGGCCCGGAACTTCAGGTGCTCGTTGCACAGTATGCAGGGGTTCGGCGTCCTCCCGGTGATGTACTCCCGGACGAACGGATCGACTACCTCGCGGCGGAACTCATCGCGCAGGTTCAGCACGTAATACGGGATGTTGAGGGTGTCGCACACCCTGCGGGCGTCGTAGAGGTCGTCCAACGAACAGCAGGTGCCTTCCCGGTCTTTTGTAATCTTCGAAAAGTCGTACAGGTCCATCGATATGCCAATCACTTCCCACCCCTGCCGCTGGAGCAGGAGCGCCGCAACCGAGGAATCGACGCCTCCGGAAAGAGCCGCCAGGATTCTCTTCCCCTTCATCTCGCCTTCGCCTCCTTCGTGCTCGGATAGAGCGGGGACAGGGCCCGCAGCTTGCTTACTACCGTTTCGACGGCGTCGATGGCGTACTCCACGTCTGCGTCCGTGTTCCCCCATCCCAGGCTGAACCGGAGTGCGCCCTGGGCGTCCGTCGGGTCCGCGCCCATCGCGAGGAGAATCGGAGACGGCTCCAGCGATCCCGAGGTGCATGCGGATCCTGAGGAGCAGGCGATCCCCATCATGTCCAGGTTCAGAAGCATCGCCTCTCCCTCCACGAACCGGAAGGAGATATTTACGGTGTTGGGGAGTCTGCGTGTCGGGTGGCCGTTCAGAACGAGCTCCGGTATCCGGGCAAAAAGCCCATTTTCGAACTTGCTCCGAAGCCGAAGGACTTCGGCGACCTCATCCGCCATTCCCGTGCCAAGGCGCTTAAAGGATTTCCCCATGGCGATGATCCCCACGACGTTCTCGGTTCCGCCGCGTCGACCCCTTTCCTGGTGCCCTCCGTGGGACATCGCCTCGATCTCGATCCCCTTGCGGACGATCAATCCCCCCGCCCCTTTCAGTGCGTTCACTTTGTGCCCGGAAAAGGTGAGCATGTCCACCGGGAGCTGGCCGAAGTCGATCGGAATTTTTCCGGCGGCCTGAACGGCATCGGTATGCATGATCACGCCGGCATCCCGGGCGATCGCCCCGATCTCGGGGATCGCCATGACGGACCCCGTCTCGTTGTTCGCATACATGATGGAGACGAGGATCGTTTCCCGGGTCAGGGCCTCCCGGACCGTATCCGGCTCTACGATTCCGTACCGGTTCACCGGTACGTACGTCACGCGAAACCCTTGCGTTTCGAGGAACCGGCATGCGTTCATCACCGCGGGGTGCTCGACCTGCGACGTGATGATGTGCTTCCCTGTGTTTCCTTGCCTGTAAGCTATCCCCTTGATCGCGAGATTATCGCTCTCGGTCCCGGAACTCGTGAAAACGACCTCCAGAGGCTGGGAACCGAAGAACGAAGCGATTTCCTGCCGTGCGTCTTCTATCCCCTTCCGAACGTCCCGCCCTGCCCAGTGGATGCTCGAGGGATTCCCGAACTGGTCCGAGAGGAACGGTTCGATCGCCTTCCGGACCTCGGGATGGACGGGCGTGGTTGCGTTGTTGTCGAAATATATTTTTCTCACGCCTCCGCCTCACGGCGTTTCTCCGCCTGGTGGAGGAAAAGGTTTTCGATCGTCATGGAATCGAGAAACTCGTCGATCCGCGATTCCAGAGTGTCCCACATGTTCTGCGTTTTACATCGTTCGATCATCCCGCATTTCCGCCCGGAGCTTCGACTGCCAACCCGTGCATTCTTCCCCTCGGCGGTCCGGATGATCTCCCCGATCGTGATCTCGGAAGGACGTCGCGCGAGGATGAACCCTCCCCCGGGACCCCGCACGCTTTTGACCAGGTTCTGCCGCCGCAGGCGTGTGAACAGTTGCTGGAGGTAGAGTTCCGAGATATTCTCCTGCCGGGATATATCCTTGAGGGACACCGGGTTTCCGTGGGACGCTCCCGCCAGGCTTACGAGCGCCATGACGGCGTACCGCCCCCTGGTAGTGATCTTCAAGGCTTCGACCCTACCTGCGGCAGTTCCTCCCCCTCTTCGAACCGCTTGAGAACATCGTCAAGCCGTTTCTCCAGCGCCATCACCTGCTCGGTGAGGCACTTCAGGGCCTTTCCTTCCGGGTCCGGCGTACCGGCGACGCCCGTGGGGTCTTTGTATACGTTCCCTTCGCGGAAGACCACTCTGCCGGGAATCCCGACGACTGTCGAATGGGAGGGGACCTCCTTGTTCACCACGGAGCCCGAGCCGATCTTGGAGTTCTCCCCTACCCGAATGGCTCCGAGGATCGATGCATTTGCCCCGATGATCACGTTGTCTTCGATCGTGGGATGCCTTTTCCCTTTCTGCCAGCTTGTCCCCCCGAGCGTCACCCCGTGATACATCGTGACGTTATTCCCGATTTCGGCGGTTTCCCCGATGACCACCCCCATCCCATGGTCGATGAAGAACCCCTCGCCGATGGTTGCCCCCGGGTGGATCTCGATGCCGGTTAGCCAACGGGAGATGTGGGATAGGAATCGAGCGGGCAACTTCAGGCCGTGGTTCCAGAGCCAGTTCGTGGCGTGGTGGAACCGTACGGCGTGAAATCCGGGGTAGCAAAGAAAGATTTCCAGCACGCTTTGCGCGGCCGGATCACGTTCGAATATGACACGAATGTCGTTCCGGATCCGATGAAACATCTTCCCCCTCCTCCTGGTAATACGTATTTACCTGACTAATAAAGTCAATTATTAGGGAAAAAGGCGATAAAGGGAAGTATTTTTTTCAACCGCTTTTCCTTGATTCCCCGTACTGCCAACAGATCGTCGGGGCGCAGGAAGCCCCCAAGTCTTTCCCGTTCCTCCACGATCGCCTTCGCCACGGGGTCGGATATTCCGGGGAGACCGGATATCTCTTCGTATCCCGCCTTATTCAGATTTACTCGCCGCCCGAGGAGAAACTTCTGCCGTACCGTCAAGGGGCCGGCATGCCCACCCGCCGCCGCATCCTCTCCCGGGGCCCCCGGAGAATCGTCCGGGACGGATCCGTATGGCGGGATAAAACCTCCCGGGGGAGACGTCTGCCGTGTGAACAGAGCCCACCCCGAGGCCACCAAATTCCATACCAGAACAATCAGGGATAGGAGGAGAACAGCCCTCGGATCCCTACCTTTGCTCTGCAGGGAGGATCCCCCGGGACTTCCAGAGCTTGTACCGGATCCCGTCGACCAGGGCCTGCCAGGACGCTTCGATGATGTTGTGCGAGACACCGACGGTTCCCCACTGGTTTTCCTTGTCCCCCGATCGTATCAAAACCCGTACCGAAGACCCCGTCCCTCCCGCGCTGATCACTCGAACCTTGTAGTCGAGCAGCTCCACCTCGGAGAGTTCCGGGTAAAACTTCTCGAGCGCCTTCCGGATGGCGTTGTCCATTGCGTTCACCGGGCCGTTGCCGAGTGCCGCCGTGTGCTCGACCGTTCCGTCGACCTCGACCATGATGGTCGCCTCCGCGATGGGCGTCTCCCCCTCCGAACGCTTCTCGTCGATCACCCGGAACCCCTTGAGCTTGAAGAACGGCTTGTGTGTCCCCATCGTCCTGTGGACCAGCATCTCGAACGACGCCTCGGCCGCCTCGAACTGGTACCCCTTGTGCTCGAGTTCCTTGATCTGCTCGAGGATTCCCTCCGCTGCGGGGTCACCGGTTTTGAACTGGATCCCTTTCTCCTGGAATTTCGAAAGGATATTGGATCTACCGGAAAGGTCCGATATCAGGACGCGTCTTTGGTTGCCGACCGTTTCCGGCGTGATGTGCTCGTACGTTCCCGGGTGACGGCGGATCGCCGACACGTGCATCCCCCCCTTGTGTGCAAAGGCGGCGCTGCCCACGAACGGCTGGTGGAGCCAGTGGCCGAGGTTGGCCACCTCCGCCACGTACCGGGAAAGGTCGCGGAGTTTCTTCATCTGCCCCGGAGAAAGTACCTCGTGCCCCATCTTCAGGGCGAGGTTGGGAATGATGGAGACGAGGTTCGCGTTTCCGCACCGCTCTCCGTAGCCATTAATCGTCCCCTGTACCTGCGTCACGCCGTTTTCCACCGCTACCAGGGTATTTGCCACGGCCATTTCGGAATCGTTGTGGGTATGGATTCCGAGCGGGATTTTGGCCGTTTTCCGGACCTCCCGTACGATTTTCGCCACCTCCGACGGAAGCGATCCTCCGTTGGTGTCACACAGGACGAGCCAGTCCGCCCCCCCATCCCGGGCGGCCGCAAGCGTCTTCATGGCGTACTTCGGATTCCGCTTGTACCCGTCGAAGAAGTGCTCGGCGTCGTAAATGATCTCTCCGGTCCGTTCCTTCAGGTATTCCACCGTTTCCCGGATGGCCTTCAGGTTCTCGTCGAGCGTGGTGCGCAGCGCCTCGGTCACGTGGTAGTCCCACGACTTCCCGACCACGGTGATGACGGGCGTTTCGGCGGAGAGGAGCGCCTTCATGTTGGAGTCTTCCCCCACCTTCTTCCCCACGCGGCGGGTCATGCCGAACGCGCACAGCTTCGCCGTTTTCAGGCGGAGTCGCTTCCCCAGCGCGAAAAACTCCTTGTCCTTGGGGTTCGAACCCGGGTATCCCCCCTCGATGTAGTGGAATCCGAACCGGTCGAGCCGTTCCGCGATCGCGACCTTGTCCTCCACGGAGAGGGAGACTTCCTCGGACTGCGTCCCGTCCCGAAGCGTCGTGTCGTACAGGAATATCTTCTTCTTCGGTGTCATTTCCTACCCTTTCCCTTCCCTGGCGAACGTCGTTCCTCGTTGTTGGCCGGCTTTCCCAGGCCGAACGCGTTGTGCAGCACGCGAACGGCAAGCTCGGTGTACTTTTCCTCGATGAGGCAGGAGATCTTGATCTCCGACGTGTTGATGCCCAGGATGTTCACCCCCTCGGAGGCCAGCGTCTCGAAGACCTTCGTGGCCACGCCGGAGTGGGAGCGCATCGCCAGGCCGACGATGGAAACCTTCGCGATCCTGTCGTTCCCCACGACCTCGTCCGCGCTGATCTCCTTGGCAACCCCTTCGGTGATCATCATCGCCTTCTTGTAGTCGCTTCGTCCCACCGTGTAGGTCAGGTCGGTGTGCCCGGTCACGGAAACGTTCTGGACGATGACGTCGACCACAATGTTGGCGTCGGACAGCGGCTTGAAGATCTTCGCGGCGATCCCCGGCCGGTCGGGTACCTTCACGATGGTGATCTTCGCCTCCCCCTTGTTGTACGCCACGCCGCTGACGACCGCCGTTTCCATGATCTCCTCCTCCTTCGTCACGATGGTTCCCGGGTTGTCGTTTAACGAGGAGCGGACGTGGATCCGCACCCCGTATTTCATGCCGAACTCGACGGAACGGATCTGAAGGACCTTGGCACCGAGGCTGGCAAGCTCGAGCATCTCCTCGAAGGCGACCTTTTCCAGTTTCCGGGCGTCGGCGCAGACGTTGGGGTCCGTGGTGAAGATGCCGTCCACGTCGGTGTAGATCTCGCATACGTCCGCGGAAAGGGCGGCCGCGACCGCCACGGCGCTTGTGTCGGAGCCGCCTCTGCCGAGCGTTGTGATCGCCCCGGAATCGTCGATGCCCTGGAACCCCGCGACGACCGCGATCTCGCCCTTCTTCAGGGCGGACTGGATGGTGGCCCCCTCGATCTTCCGGATGCGGGCCTTGACGTACGCGGAGTCGGTCAACACCGGGATCTGGAATCCGGTGAAGGACCTCACAGGATATCCCATTTCGGAAAGAGCGATCGAGAGAAGCCCGATGGTCACCTGCTCGCCCGTCGACGTCACCACGTCGAGTTCCCGCTCCCTGGGCATCTCCGAGAACTGGTGCGCCAGCCCGAGAAGCCGGTTCGTTTCCCCCGCCATCGCGGACACCACGACGACCACGTCGTTTCCCTCGTCCCTGGTTCTCGCCACGCGCCCGGCCACATTCTTGATCTTCTCGATAGTCCCGACGGATGTTCCTCCGTACTTCTGGACAATGAGCGCCATCGTTTCCCCTAGCCTCCCGGGATGAGGTGTTTGACGCGAGAAAGGAATGTTCCGAATCTCGGATCGTCCCTTGCTTCCACCGACAGCCTTCGCATCTCCCCACTTAAAATGTGAAATGTAATCCTAATACAGTCGTTTGGCAATAGGATCCGTATTTTTTCCGCCCACTCAACAAGACAGAGACGGTTTCCCGACACGATTTCGTCGAGCCCGATGTCCAGGGCTTCCTCTACCGAGGAGAGTCGGTATACGTCGATGTGAGAAAGCGGCAGCTTCCCGTGATGCTCAGTTACGATTGTGAAGCTGGGGCTTACGATTCGGCCGGAGGGAATTCCGAGCGCTTCTCCCACACCCTTGCAGAAAACCGTCTTTCCGGCCCCCAGGTCGCCCGTGAGCGCCACCACATCACCCGGCTCCAGGATATTCCCGATCGCCCGGGCAACGTGGATCGTGTCCTCCTCGCGGGAAGACAGAAGCTCGATCTTCACGCCGGATCACCCGAAACAGAAGGAGGTATCGTGGTAAACGGAGCGGGAAAACAGGGAATGCAACGGAGGTTCCCTTCACTCCTCCCCGGCAGGTTCGCCGAGGGTCTGCTGGAGCGCCTCGCGTATGTTTCCGATGACGTCGGTCGCGGATACGGCCGACATCGGGTGGCGCCGTACCAGGATGTCGGCAGACTGCCCGTGAAGAAAAACCCCCGCGCATGCGGCATCGGTCGGCGACAGCCCCTGGGAGGCAAGCGCCGCCACCATCCCCGAGAGGGCATCCCCCATGCCGCCCGAGGCCATGTACGGGTTCCCGGTGGTGTTGATGAAGACATCGCCCTTGGAGGTGGCGATGATCGTTCTCGCCCCTTTCAGGATCACCGTCACGTTCTCTTCCTCGGCAAAATGCTGCGCCGTTCCGATCCGAGAGGCCTCAATGGCCTCGACCGATTCGCCTGTCAGGCGGGACATCTCCCCCGGGTGCGGCGTGATGATGCAGGGAGCCCCCGCTTTGCGCAAGCCTCCGACCTGGCCGGCCATCGCATTGAGGCCGTCGGCGTCGACCAGAAAGGGAACCCGGATCTGGGGAATGATCTCCGCCATGAACTCCGCAGCTTCCGGGTAGGTCCCCAGACCGGGGCCCAAAACGACGAAGTCGGCGCGCGAGATTTTCTCGAGGAGATCCGGAATGCTTCCTTTGTGGAAATGACCGGAACCGCCGTCCTCAACCCCTGACGACATCACCTCCATCAATTTCGCCTCCACGATGGGATGCAAGTTCCGGGGGACGACGACCGTGATCAGGCCTGCGCCCATTCGCATCGCCGCCTGCCCCGCCAGGCAGGGGGCCCCGGTCATCCCGGGGGAACCTCCGACGACGAACACCCTTCCCCCGTCTCCTTTGTGAAAATCGGGCGGCCGGATGGAGAGCATGCTCTTGACCATCCGTTCCTCGAGTGCCTCCGTTTTGATGTCAGTGTCGAAGACCGCCTTGGACGGAATCCCGATGTCGTAGATATCGGTCTCGCCGCAATGGATAGAACCGGGAAGAAGCACCTGTCCAAGTTTCAGAAGCCCGAACGTGCCGGTATAATCCGCGCGGATCGCCTCCCCGAGGATTCTCCCGGACGTCGCGTCGATCCCGCTGGGAACGTCGACTGCAAACACTGTGGTCAGTGACAGGTTGATCGTCTCCACCACGTTCCGGACGATTCCCTGGAGGGAGGAAGTAAGGCCCGTTCCGAGGATGGCGTCGACGCACAGGTGGACCTCTTCAAGGTAGCTTCTCAGGTCCTCCACACCTTCCTGGTCCCGGATGATCCGGCACTCGACATCCATCCTCCGGAGGATCTCGCACTGGGTCCTGGCGTCCGGGGAAAGATCTTCCACTTCGGACAGGAGAAAAACCTCGACGTAAACACCTCGGTTGGAGAGGTGCCTCGCGATCACCATCCCGTCTCCGCCATTGTTCCCGCGTCCGCACACGATGGCAACCGACGCCTCTTCCGGCGCGACGACCTTCTCCTGCAGGATGCGCAGGATTCTCTCGGTGCAGGATCGGCCGGCGTTTTCCATGAGAACGAGCGAGGGGATCCCGTATTGCTCGATCGTCACCCGGTCGAGCTCTGCCATCTGGCGCGCCGTCGCGACCTTCATGCGGATGCCTCCCCTGCTTCAATGACCACGAACGCCACCGCTTTTCCCCCGTCGTGGGTAATGCTTACATGAATATGTTTTCCTTTTATAATATTCATATATTTAATGGCATTTCCATAAAGTATTACTTCAGGTTTTCCCATGGCCCCCCGGACCGTTTCCACATCCCGCCACCGGATCCCCTGAGACTTTCCCGTTCCGAACGCCTTGAGAACCGCCTCCTTCACGGCGAACCGCCCCGCAAGCCGCTCGGCTTCCCGGACACTTCTGCCTGCATACTCCGCCTCTGTGTCTGTAAACACCCGCCGCACGAAGCGGTCCCGGTACCGTGCCAGAAGGTCTTTCACCCTTTCCACGTCCACGATGTCGACCCCGATGCCGACGATCATCGTATCCTGCGCCGTCTGTTCCGGGAAAAACGCTTACCTGTCATGGATCAGGTCGGCCATCTCACGGACTGCCTGCCCCAAGCCCACGAATACCGCCCTTGCGACGATGCTGTGGCCGATGTTGAACTCCTCGATCTCCGGAAGGGACAGGATCGGGACGATGTTTCGCAGGTCGAGCCCGTGTCCGGCAAAAACCCGGAGCCCGACATTGCGGCTGTATGCTGCTGCGACACGGATTTTCCTGAACTGCTTTTCGGTTCTTCCTTCCTGGAAAGCGTTGCAATATTCCCCCGTGTGGATCTCGACGGCGTCGGCTCCCGTATGTTTCGCCGCGCGCACCTGGGCAAGGTCCGGGTCGATAAAGAGGCTCACGAGTATCCCCGCCTCCTGTAGCCGGGAGACCGTGCCGTGGATCGCGTCCCTCTGGCCGAGAACGTCGAGACCTCCCTCGGTCGTGATCTCCTCTCTTTTCTCCGGCACGAGAGTCGAGGAAAAAGGAAGGATGCCGGTCGCGATCCCCACCATCTCTTTCGTGGCCGCCATCTCAAGGTTGATCCTCGTCTTTACGACCTGCTTCAATATCGCCACATCGCGGTCCTGGATGTGCCGCCTGTCCTCCCGGAGGTGCACGGTGATCCCGTCCGCGCCGTTCATTTCCGCAATCCCCGCCGCCGTCACCGGATCCGGCGATGTCCCCCTCCTGGCCTGCCGGACCGTGGCGACGTGATCGATGTTTACCCCAAGCTTCTTGCGCATCCTCTCCCCACGAGCAGCCTGTCACTCCCCCATCCAGGGACGTTGCTTAACGGTAAAAGGGATGCTACGTCCCCGGTTTCAGGTTACTTGATCTCGGCTCTCGCCTTTTCCGCAATCGCATTGACGATACGCTCGGTCTCGTTCCCGTCCTCCCCCTCCACCATGATCCGGAGTACGGGTTCGGTACCGCTGTACCGGACCAGGATTCTCCCCCTTCGTCCCAATTTCTTCTCGAACTCAGTAATCGTCTTCTGGAACCGGGGCATGTTCTCCAGGGGCACACGATGCTTGAGCTTCAGATTCACCAGAACCTGCGGGAACTTTTCCATCTTGCTCCCCAGATCGGCGATCTTCTTCCCCGACTCGACCATCACCGCCAGAACCTGGAGCGCCGCAAGGACTCCGTCCCCTGTCGTCGCGTGGTCGAGGAAGACCAGATGGCCCGACTGCTCTCCGCCGAAGTTGTATCCTCCTGCCCGCATCGCTTCCACGACATACCGGTCCCCCACGTTCGCCCTGACGATCCGGATCTTACGCTCCCGGAGGAAGAATTCCAGTCCGATATTGCTCATCACCGTGGCGACGACGGTGTTCTTTTTCAGCTTTTTCCTCCGGGACATCTCTTCCGCGCATATCGCCATGATCCGGTCGCCGTCCACCACATTCCCCTTGTGATCGACCACGATCACCCGGTCGGCGTCCCCATCCAGCGAAATCCCGAGGTCTGCCCCCGATTCCTTCACCACCTCCGACACCATCTCCGGGAATAAAGAGCCGCACTTTTCGTTGATGTTCAGCCCATTCGGGGAGACGCCCAGCGGGATGACGTCCGCGCCGAGCTCCTGGAACACCAGCGGGGCGATCCGGTACGCGGCACCATTGGCGCAATCGATCACAATTCGCAGTCCATCCAAGGACAGATGTGCCGGGAAGGTGTTCTTGAGGTAGACGATGTACCGGCCGGTGGCATCGTCGATCCGGTGCGCACGGCCGATCTGCGAAGATGGTGGCCTGACCTCCTTTAACTGGTCCCCCATCATGAGCATCTCGATCTTGCCTTCCAGCTGGTCCGGTAGCTTGAAGCCGTCACGGCCGAAAAACTTGATCCCGTTGTCCTGATAAGGATTGTGCGAGGCGGAGATCACCACGCCTGCGTCGGCCCGCATGGAATGGGTAAGAAACGCTATCCCCGGCGTGGGGAGAGGGCCGACAAGCAACACATCGCCCCCCATGGAGCAGATCCCGGCCGCCAGCGCCGACTCGAACATATAGCCGGACAGACGGGTGTCCTTGCCGATCA